>Ga0210040_10003808_pt1 | contig 20141 bp, 2 predicted proteins | sample CryGeyCG12114_NA_FD_185462 | JGI IMG/M metagenome (GOLD analysis project Ga0210040, IMG submission 185462) | Groundwater microbial communities from aquifer - Crystal Geyser CG19_WC_8/21/14_NA (SPAdes) (version 2) | ecosystem: Environmental > Aquatic > Deep subsurface > Groundwater | place: USA... | reverse complement strand
TATAAGAAGATCTCGCGAGAAAGCTTAGTACGTAAAGACTTAAGGTTCGTTATATAACTTCTTAAAGAAGTACTATACTAGTATATTAGTATATTAATATAAGAACTATATTAAGACTTCTTATTTAGAACTATAAATATAAATATATAAATACGACTCTTCTTTATATAATTTTATAGTTTTATAATTAATTTAAATTATACTAAAACCTTATTTATATATAATAAACCTTACTTTAACTTATTTATATACTATCTCGTTTAGCTTATTTAAGTAAAATAAAGAGGTTCTACTTATACTTATACTAATTATATAGAGAACGACGCCTTATAATATTTTAACTACTATACTTATTAAGCTAAATTCTATATAAGTATAAGTATAAAGAAGACTATATTATTAACTTAATTTATATTACTAACTAAACTTATAAAAAGTTTCTAATTACTTAGTATTAATAGTATTATATTTACTTTAGAGTTAAGCGATAAGCTAAGTAACTTCTTTATTACTAATCTTACTTTTATAAGTATTACTAATAACGATACTTAACTTAAAATTAAAAACCTAAAATTATTTAGAGATAACTAATTTAAGTTTAAGATATTCTTACTTTAACTATAAGTATATATTAAGTATAAGAAGATTACTAAATTTAAGAACTAAGTCGTATAAATAAATACTCTCTTAAGGAATAAACTTATTAAATAGTTTAAAGTATACTTAGAAGATTACTTTAAGAATAATATTAAAAAGAGATAAAAGAATTAAATTAATAAAATATTTAAAAGAGGTATTAATAAATTCGTACTAAAACTCTAAAAGCTTTATAAGTATAAAAATAAGACTTAAAAGACGTTAAAGGAATTATATACTTTTAAGTAAGTTAATTCTATTACTAATTATATCGCTATATTCTAACGACTTAGTAATAAGTTAAAATAAAATAATTAAATCTTATAAAACAATTACTATTTTAAACTTAAGAATTTTTTAAAGACGTAATTATTAATTAAGAAAAAGAAGATTTAAAAGGCTTATAAGAACTTATTAAATACGCGAAAAACCTTAATAAGAGAGTATAATAATAAAAGATAAAGAAGTCTAAGATATATAAGTATAATAATAAGAGATTTAATAATTAAGGTTAATAAAATAATTAAGCGATTAAATAAAACCTTAATATAATAAACTAAAAAGCTAATATAGCTATTAAGCGAATACTTAATTAGTAAAAGCGTAATAATCGCCTAAAATAAGAAGCTAAGATAAAAGAATAACTTAATTAAGATAAAGATCGTAAGTTAGTCGCGATTAAAAACTAACTTTATTATTTTAAAAATAGCGAATACTTCTAGTATAATAAAAAGAGATACTATATAAAAGAGTATTAAAGTATAAGAAAATAAGTAAATATAATTAAGAAATACTTTAGCGTAAATAAAGCTTTAGTAATTAAAGAAGATACCTTACTTAATAAGTAAAATAAGAAACTTAATATAAGTAATACTCGATACTTAAAATATAAATATATATTATAAACTATATATTATAACGATAAATATTATATATATAAATTTAAGAAAGATAGATCTAGCTAGTATTTAAAAAGACTAAGAAAAGCTAAGTTATTAATATAATAAGTTAACGTATATTATATATTAATTCTAGTAAAGTAAGATTTAAAGGTAGTTTTAAGTAATTTATAACGAATAATTATTAAAATATAATATTAGCGATAAGTTAAAATTAAGAAAGATAGCGTATTTTATAGTATTATTACTTATAATCTTAATAAAGAACGATAATTAATACTTTTATATATAGTATTATAATATAAGTTTAATAAGTAAAAACTTAAAGAATACTTATTTAGTAAGAATAAGATTAGTAAGATAATTAATAAATATATAAAATACGTAAAAAAGCTAGCTATAGAGATTAAGAAATACGCTAATTAATCTAAAAAGTAAGACCCTTTATATACTTTTATAATTCGCTAGAATAATAAGTAAATTATTATATAAACGAACTAATAGGTTTATATAGCTTATATAATAGTTAATAAAAGGACCTTAAGGTAATATTAATATAAGAGATCGTAACTAAGGGTTTATAACTTAAAGGTACTCTATAAAGAAGTATATAACTATATTATAATAGATATATAAGAAGGTACTACTATATAATAAACTTTTAATAAAAGATAAGTAGCTTATTATTTACTAATAAAATTATAACTACTATTATATACTAAAAAGATACTAAGACTAGTAGTAAAATACCTTAAGTTTAAATACTTAATCTTAATAAAGAAAGATGTAAATAATAACTTATAAAGGATTCTTAAGATATAAAAAGATTATATAAAAGAATTAACTAAGGAATTTAAATAAAAGAGAAAACCTTTAATCGAAACTACTACTCTTATTTAGAATAAAGAATAGATTATAGTACGAACTCGTAAGTAAACTAGAATAATACGAAACCCTAATAGAAAAGAGAGTACTAAAGTATATATATTTAGCTTTAATTTATAATCTAAGTTTAACTATATTATTCTAAATATTAAAGAGAAATACGCGATTTAATATAAAGATAATTATACTTTACTAGTAACTTATCTACTTATTTAAATTTAAGAATTATCTTATATTAGTAAAAAGCTACGAATTAAAATAAAGATTATAATAAACTCTATAGTTAAAAACTCTTTAATAGATTTAAAAGAAAAAGAGAATATTACTATCGCGATTATAAAATAAAGTAAAGATAAAATAGTTCTTTAAATTAACTAATAGTTCTAAGACTAGTATAAGAATTTAATATATAAGTAAGAGGCTTAGTATTAATATAAATATTTTAACTTTAATAGCTTAAAAAAAGAGGAATATATTAAGAATATATAAAGAATCTATTACTTTAAGGATTATAAGGTAAGCTCTAATCTATATATATACTAAGAATATATAATAAGAAATAAATAGACTTTACTATTATTCTACTTTAAATATTTATTATAATAGAATATATTTAAATTAAAACGATATATTAAGAAATTAAATATAATTAATAAAGTAATATTAAACCTTAATTTAAAAAGTATATTAAAAAATAATAAGGCTATTATTAAAAGAGATAACTAGTAATAAGGCTAAAGAAAGTCTATAATTAAATAATTAAAAATAAAAACCTTAAGTTAATAAAGATTAACGCGCGTATAAATAAAAAGACTATTTAAGTAATAGTAAATATAAGAGTAAATATAAGTCTCGTATTTAAGGCTTTTATTACTTAATACTTAAAGAGCTAAGAGAATAAAAAGTAAGATTCGTTTCTACTAAAAGAGATAAATTAGAAATATATTATAGTAACTAAAGAAATTCGAATAATATAAATCTAATATTAAAATAAGCGTTACCTTATAGATATTAATATTATAGAGAACCTTAATAAGATATATATCTTAGAATTAAACTAGTTAAACTAGATTTAATTCCTAATTAACCTCTTAAGAAGGTAATTAATAAATCGATTATAGTTTAAGTTTAAATAATATATAATAACGATTTAAGTATAATTTACTTATTAATTTATAATTATAAGAAAATAAATAAATAAAATAGCTAAATTAAAAAACTAGAAAATAGAAATAATAAGAGTACTAGAAGAACTAGAAATACCTTATAAATACTAAAATTATAAAGATCTATTCGTTAATAATAAAGTATAAAATATTTTACTAAAATACTAATTTTAGAACTATAGAATACTATTAGTTAAAGAGAAATATTCTATAAAGAAACGTATTTATCCGTTATTTAAAGTATAAAAGATAAAATTATAAAAGTATATTAATAAGAATATAAAAAAAGAATTTATATAGCCTTTAAAATTACTAGCTAGATATTTAACTTTCTTTATACTAAAGAAAAACGAATCTCTTTAATTATATATTAATTATTAAAAACTTAATAAGATTATTATTAAAAATAGCTACTATTTACTATTAGTATTTAAGTTATAAAACTAACTTTAAGAAGCTAAATAGTTTATAGCCTTAAACCTTTACGAAGTATATAATTTAATTTATATAAAGAAAGATAAAGAATATAAGATCGCTTTTAATACTTACTATAAGCTTTATAAGTATTAACTAATATTACTTAGCTTTATTAATATAATTATATTATATTAAGTACTTATAAACGAAGTACTATATAAAGAATTTAATATCTTTATAATAGCTTACTTAAATAATATATTAATATTTTTTAAAATTAAGAAAGAATATATTAAGTATATTAAGTAGATTATAAAATAACTTTAAAAACTAGAATTAAAGCTTAAGCTTAAAAAGTATAAGTTCTTTAAATAAGAAGTCTCGTTTTTTAAATTTATTATTAGCGACTATAGTATTTAACTAAATTTAGTAAAAGTATAATTTATACTAAATTAACTTAAATCTACTAACCTTAAGTAACTATAGAGTTTCTTAAAACTAGCTAACTACTATTAACGATTTATAAAAAGATACTTATATATTATTTTACTTCTAATAATACTAATAAAAAAGGAACTACAATTTATAATAAAAATTAAAGTATTAATTATATTTAAATAACTTAAGAAACTCTTTATATAAGTACTTATACTAGTTTACTTTAATTTAAAAAAGAAAATTATTATTAAAATAAACGCCTTAAAATATATAATCACCGCGATTATTAGTTAATTAAATAAAAAGAGAAAGATATAACTTATTATATATTATTTTAAGAAAATATTACTAGTAAAGGCTAACTATAAGATTTATAATATAAAACTACTTACTATTATAAAAGCTATATATAAGTTAAAAGTATATTTAAAAGGTTTTAAGTACTTTATTAACGTATACTTAAATTACTTAAATTTAACTTATTAAAATTCTTTTAAGAAGTAGAATAAAAGATAAATAAAATAAGTTAAAATAATAGCGCTATATAAATTTAAAATTTACTACGTTAAAGAAAAAGAAAATACTAAAATAAACGCTTTTAATAAAAGACTTAATTATACTAAAGGTAAAGAAGAAATAATTAAGTATTAACTACTTAAAAAGATAGAGAATATATTAATATATATATAACCTTAAGTTAATATTACTTAAAAGAAAGATTATATATAACTAAATTAAGTAATAAAGAATAAAGTAATTTAACTATATTATAACGATCGAATAATAAAATACTTTAAAGTAAAAAAGACTCTAGAAATAATATAAAGAAACTAGAAATAGCTAAGAATATATAAAGATATTAAAACTTATTTTAGTAACTATAATATATACGTAAAAACGAAAGCCTTTAATATAAATTATATAGAAAGTAATAAATATTAAAACTACTTATAAAAGTATAAAAAGAAGTTATAATAAGCTTTATTAAACTATTACTAATATCCTAAGACTTTACTACTAAATAAAAGTTTAATATAATTTATATAATTATAAATTAACTTATAAAATATACTTACTTTATTTTAATACTATTAATAATAAAAGTAAAAGAACTAGTATATATATTTATATAAAACGTATTTATAATATATAAAATACTATTAATATTAATATTAATATTAGATAAAAATAAGCTCTTTAAATTTAAATTTTAATAGTTACTAATAAATTAGCTAAGAAGTAAAAATAAAATATTAACTATATTTTATCTTTAAACTAATAAATAAATAGATAAAACGAACTAAACTTTAAAATAATATTTAAGAGCTTATACTAACTATAAGTAAAATAATTAAGTAAAACTATTACTACTAGTATAAATTACTTATAATAATTCTTAAGTTACTACTAAAATCTTATTATATTACGCGAACTATAAATTCTACTTAAATATTTAACGAGAACCGCTTAATCTTTAATTAAATATATAGTAAATAACGGTAAAAGTTAAAAACCTTAAAGAACTATATATATAATTATTAGTAAAACTAGAGTTTCTTATAAAACGAATAGCTAAATTCGTAAATAAAGAATAATTTAAGGAACTAAACTTTAAAAAGAAGAATATAATTTATTTTTTATAATATAATATTAAAACTAAAAAACTAAGTAATAAATTAAACTTTAAGAAACTTAAATTATTTAAAATTAAAAAGAAGTTAGAACTAGTTATATATAAACTAATATTACTTAAAGATATATAAATATACTTAGTCTTTTATATAATACTTCTAAAGAAAGCGCTTAAAAATACTAAGATCTAAAAGTTAATACTACTAAATTAGGTAATTAAAATATAAATCTATAAGATAAAAAGTATACTCGATATAAGATAAGAAAAAGATAAAAAACTATACCTTATTAAATAAATAAATTATAATAACTCCGATAATATCTAAAAGCTAAAAGAATACCTAAATCTAAAAATACTTTAAGAACTCTAACTACTTTATTTAAAATAGATTAACGCCGCGAAACTTATAAAATCTAAAAAGTATAAAACTAAGTATTAAGTCGATTATAATAATAAGAAACTATAAAAACCTAAATTAATACCGTATAATACTATTATAAATAAATATTAAATATATATTAACGAAGATTACCTATTTATAAGAATAGAACTAAGTAAAAAAAAACTACTACTTAAGCTTTTAATAAAAGGTAAAATACTAAAATAACGCTAAAACATACTCTTATATCTTAAATCGTACTTTAATTAATAATAAAAATTATAAGCTAAATAATAGCTCTTATAAAGTCCTCTTCTAGTTTATTTAAGAAAACTTAAGCCTATTATTTAACTAAAGGAAGTTAGAGTTTACTAGTATAATTTTCTAATCCTTAAATAATATCTTAAATACGCTAAGAGCCTTTATCTCGTAATAAAATATTTAAGATAATATTTTAAATAATTTAATAATTAAGTTTTAGATATTATTATCTCTTAACTCTAGTAACGCTAATAAAATTTATAATTACGCGATCTCTTTACGTAACTTATAAGACTCTTATTTTTTTAATTTCCTCTTTTTATCTACTTTACGAAACTTCTTTAGAGAAAAGATTCTATCGTAGCTTCGCTAGTATAGTATATACTTAGTATACTTTATTAAATATTCGTAATTATAATAATATAATATATTATTATTAATATAAGCCGTATATAATACTATAACTAGATTCTTAAAAATCGTAATTAATTAATATAAACGAAGAAGACGCTTAAAGCGACTAAGTTTAAGCTTTATAAAACGTAAAGGTTTTAAGTTTTTAATAACGCGAAACTACTATATTATTAACTATAAGAAAGAAAGAATATATAAATAAAAAATATAAGAACTTACTAGTTATATACTTACGCGAACGTAAGTAAGCTAGAGAAAGAAAAGTATTACGAGCTATTACTATAAAACGACTACGCTTTAAGATATAAAAAGGTCTCGCGAGGAAGCCTAGTACGTAAAGACTTAAGGTTCGTTATATAACTTTCTAAAGAAGTAGTATACTAGTATATTAGTATATTAATATATTCTATATTAATATACTAATATATTATACTAAGACTTCCTATTTAAGACTATAAATATAAATATATAAATATAACTTTTCTTTATATAGTTTTATAGTTTCGTAGTTAATTTAAGTTATACTAAAACTCTACTTATATATGATAAACCTTACCTTAACTTATTTATATACTATCTTACTTAGCTTACTTAAGTAGAATAAAGAGGTTCTACTTATACTCTTATTAGTTAAGTAGAGAATAACGCCTTATAATACTTATTCTTTATAAAGAACTCGAATGTAACTATTAGTTAACTTAAAACTACTCTAGTAACTAACGTTATCTTAGCGTACTAAGTATACTATAAGTTTCGTATAAGGATTAAGATATATTTAAAGTAATATAACTCTACTACTTATACCTTCTAGTATATTCGACTATTATAAGCTTTAATACTAATTATTAGTACTATAATAAAAAACTTACTATAGCTAATAAGTTACTTTACGCTATAGCTAAATATTAAACGCTTACTAGATCTCTTAAAAGTATATAATACGAAAGATTATAACTTTAAGCTTATTTATAATATACTCTCTTAATATTAAGTCTTACTTATAATATTAATCTATTATTAAATATCTTTAGTTATAAGTTAAAAACCTCTTTCTTACGTACTTATAACGATACTTAGTTCTTTTACTCGCTATAGTAATACGAAATCTAGCTATCAAAGATAAAGTAATCTATTAGATTCGTTACTATAATTATTTATATATCGATTTTAATAATAAGTATCTTAGCGTTTTAAGCCTTTAAAGCTTCGCTTCTAATATATTAAGTTTTACTAATAAATACTATTATATTACTTAGAATATCTTTCTATACGCCGTTATCGTCGCTAGCGTTTTATTCTCTTTCGTTAATTATATCGATATATATCTTAATAACGTTTAATTATAAATCGTAATACTATTACTAATAGTGCTAATACTTAATTATCTACTTAATTTATTTAAAAGAACGTTAAATACTTTTCGCTCTTAGTATTATTACCTAGTAGGTTTACCTTAATACTATACGTAACGGTAAGTCTATCGCTACTAATAGCTAGTTATATATATTAAGAGGTTTATCGCGAGCTTAGTATAAGTAGTAGAGTAAGAGTTATTAACCGCGATAGTACTCGTAAATATAGTAAAATAAGCTATTAAATAAGTTTTTATAACCTTCTTATTAGTAATCCTTCTCTAATATTTAAAGAGAAGAATAATAATTAAAGTATTAATTTACTAGTTTAATTATACTATATATAAATATAATAGCTTTCGTATTAATATTAACTCCTTTTAGAAGCTAGTATATAATATTTAGTACGAAGATAGTTAGTAATTATATACTACTAACTCTCTCGTTATAAACGAGAATAATAAGCGTTACTATTAATATTCTATTATTAATATCTTCGTTATACCTTCTTATACTAATCGACTTAAGAGATATTACTAAATTAAGGTATTATATATATAAAGGCTTAATACTACTCTATCTTTATAATTATATTTAAGTTAACTACTATCTACGTCGTACTAGGACTACTAGTAGTAGAAAAAAAGGTAGCGAACTAGTAGTACGAGTAAGTATCTTATATAGCGATTAAGATCCTATCGACCTTATTATATTAACTAAAAGAGATAAGAACGTAAGAGTAATAAGAAGGGTAATAATCGAAGCTAAAGCGATCTTTATTACGCGAATCGCGTATTTAAATCCTTTACGAATAGTAGCTATTCTAACGCTTTCTAGTTTACGATATATATAGACGACGATATTAATAATTATAGTCGATACTATAATCTTAATAAGCCTTAATATAACTCTTTTAGTATTTCTACGCGACTATTTCTAGTAGAAGATATCGAAGTATAACTAGGTCTTTTTAGCGCTTTTTTTTAGATCGTTCGTTCTACCTTTTATAGCTAAATTATAGATTTATATAAGTTTAAATATACTATAATCGCTAAGAACGAGGAGATATCTAGATTCTACTACTTTCTTTATTCTAAACTATAGCTTATACGAAGGTTATTAATAAGCGTTTACCTTAAAGAGTACTTAAATAAGATCTATAACTTTCTTTATAGCCGATAAGGTAGGCTTATAAGACTCGTTTAGATTTATCCTTCGCGTCTTAAAAGCGATACTTTATTATAATATAGTACTATACGCCTTAAATATTAAGACTATCGTAATATTACTATCGTACGTTATTAAGTAGAGTCGTTATACTCCTATTAACTTAGGTCTTAAGGACGTTATAAAAGGCTAATAAATAAACTTAAATAACGGCTTAATATAGGTAAGAACGATCGAAAGTCGCGTTAACCTTAAAAGCTAATAAGATAATCGTAATAAAAGCTCTATTTAAGCGTTTATAAAACCTACTTAATAGAGTTTTAGTAGCTAGCTAGCGATATAATAACGACCTTTTTAAGATTATACTATTTTACTTATTAACTATATACGTTTAAGGATATATTAAATCGTATTATAAAGCGCGAAAGTATTACTTAAAGTAGTAATAATTCGTAAGCTACTTTTAGAATAATAAGAAGTAGCTTATAGCTTTTTATCTCTTTAAGTAATAATATTACTATTATCTTCTTACGCTTAAAAGGCTTATTATTACTTAGAATAAAGCGTTTAAGAGCTTATTCTTCTCTTACTAAATATATTTATAGATCTTAATTAGCTTTATTAACCTAAACTTTTATAATAAATAGCCTTTAAGCTTAACGCGAGTAGTAGTATTATATTATATAGTTATAAAAAGGTACGCTTATTAACCTTTAAACGTAATTACATTCTATATAGTTTATAATACTCTTAAAGGCGTTTAGTAGCCTTATTAAAGTCTAGATACTTTAGTAAGATAAGAACCTTATAAATTATTTAATAATATTACTAATACTTTTAGTACTCTTTAGCTTATTAATTTATTAAGATTAACGTTAACGCTATATTAATCTTATATAAACGGTATTACGTTTAGTATATAAGGTTCGCCGACTTTTTATACGTAGGTAACTCTTTAGTCTTTATAGTAGTTAAGTTAAGTACGAGAAATATCGTTTACGAAGTTTATCGCGCCTTAATAAGTAGTTATAAAACTCTAAGTATTATCTTAAGCGACGATATTAAAGTTTTACTTTAATCTTAAGAATATAATTATTATATACTTTTAGTCTAATTAGGACTACTACCTCGCTCTCTTTAGAGCTAGATCTTAGCTAAATAGTACTTAGATTAACGCTATTATCGACTACTTAAATCGTTTAGTAGTACTTATTCTAGGCTTATCGAAAACGTACTTAACTTAAGATCGTCTAACGCTTAATAAGTAACTTCTAGCCTCGCTATTAAAGATTAGAGTACTATATAATTCTATATATAGAATAACTATTAATCGACGCGTATTAAATAAGATAAATTTAATAATAATAAGGCTAGCTAAACGTTTAATATAGTAGATTTATAGTATTATACTTATAGTATAATACTTTCTTTCTCTACTTACTTTATTAGCGTTCTTTTAGCTTATCGTTCTTCTTATTATAAAGCGTCGTTTTCTATATAATTAATAAGAATACGAGTAGAACTCCTTATTCTACTTAAGTAAGCTAAGCTAAATATATTATAAATAAGTTAAGTTTATTATATATATATAGAAATCTAATATAATTTAATATTATACGTTAGCTTAATTATAATTAAGTAAACTAAATAAATAAGGTCGCTAAGCGACTAGTACGATTTATAAATTAATTAAAAGAGGTATTCTTTAAACTAAGTCTTATAAGATAAAATAGCTCTATTAGCTTTATAAGTTCTAAGATAGAGCTAAGCGAGGGTATAAAGTATATAAAGGATATATACTATTTTAAGTATAGCTACTTATTTAAATAAACTCTTTATAGTTAACTTATATTATATACTTACTTTTACTAGTTTTAGCTAGTTTTTAAACTTATATTATTATTCTCTATTATATACTACTTTATATCTTATTATAACTAATATTTACCTAAAGTATCTTTAAGGCTTTAATTATTCTCTTATAGTTAGTCTTAAGAAGTATCTTTAATACTTTAACTATCGCTTTTAGTATAATATAAGTACGTATAAGTAAACTCTAGCTATAACTAACTTCTACTAAAGAAATAACTTAAAAGCTCTTAAACTTAATAATAAGTTTATAAATACTAAGTTAAGCTAGTATAATTAAGAAAGCCGCTTTTTTATTTAAAGTAATAACTAAAGCTCTATTAGCGATAGCTACCTTTATACCTTTCGAGTTTAAAGTAGCTTTACTAAACCTTTTTTATAAGAATAAAAAGAAGCTTTACTAATTTTTAAATTAAGTTAAATTAAACTTCCTCTTTTATACTAATATATTTTAGTTAAAAGAATAAAAAATTGTAGATACCTTTATATATTTATAAGAAGATATATAAAACTAATTTAAATTATATTTTTAAGATTTTATAAATCTTAAACTTAATAAAAAAAAGATAAAAACTATATAGATTTTTACTTTATATATAAACTTTATAATAATTATAAAAAAGATTTATAAAGACGTTAATAAGAAAGAAGAAATTAAACTAAAAATTAAAGTATTTTACTAAACTAGTTTAGTCTTTTACTATTTCTCTTAGTTCTAATAACTAAAGTCTTATATTATCTAAAACGATTTAACTCTTATAATCGCGTTTTATATAAAACTATATAAAAAATTAAAAATAAGCTTTTAAGAGTTAAAAAATCTAGCTTTTTACTTATAATAATCTAATAGTTCTAAGTAATTAATAAAGGAATCTACGAATAACGCTTAAAAAAGGCGAGTAAAGATAACTTTACTTTTCGCGTAATAAATAAACCTAATATAATAAAACTAAAGTAATATTCTAAGAACTATTATAAGCTAATATTAATAAATTTAAACGTAGTATAAAAGAAGAGAAACTACTAAAGTAAAAGAAAGTTCTAAAAGCGAGAGAAACTTACGTTAAAGAAATAAGACGAAAGAATTAAAAATAAACTTTATCTTTATTACGAAAAACTAGAGTATATTATAAAGAAATATTAAGCTAAGAGATTACTTAATAATATAAAACCTTAAGATAATTCTTAAAAAGTATAAAGAAGTCCTTCTTTTAAGTAATAACTTATAATAATTAAGCTTATACTTAAATAAAAAGGTAAGAGATACTAAGAACTTATAATATAAATAAGCTATAAAAAAAAGAAAAATTACCGCTATTACTAATACTTATATATATATAAGTATAAGGTTTTAAAGAAAAGTATAATATACTAACTTAGTATATTTATAAAATAATAAAATATAGCTATAACGTTTATAATAGTACTATTAAGAAACGAAAACTTTAAGTTTAAATACGATTACTAATTTATATTATACCTCTTTATAACGAAGAGGAAAAGAACGAAGAATAGTATATATATAAAGAGACTAGAAAACTATAAATTAATATATATAAGGTCCTTAAAGGACTTATTAATATAGATATTTTTAAAATAAAATAACTTATAATAATTAACTAAATTCTAAAGCTAGAAGAAGAAATACTCGAAAATATTAGCGAAATTAATAATATAATCGCTAAAGTAGCTTAGCTTAATTATAAGGTAGTATAACTAGTAAAAGCTATATATACTAACTAAAAAGTACTTACTCTCTTTATTAATAAAACTATTAAAGAAAGCTATCTTTAAGATTATTACGTATACTAAAAACCTAATATTTATATACTTTATATAGTATTATATTACTACGTTTACTATTATAACTCTTATTAACCTTATTATAAGCTTAGTAGAAAAAAAGTAAATCGATTCTTTAATTAATAAGAGGATAACTATAAGATAAAAAATTATAATTAAAAGAAATACGAATACTTCTATTATTTAAAAGAATAAGTCAAGAAGAAACTAAATAATACTTCTTAAGCCTTAACTTTAAGTCCGCTTATTACTTTATACTAATACTTAAAAAAGAACTTAATACTATAAGATTAAGCTATTTATACTATATTATCTTTAGCGATATACTTAATAACTAGAACGTTAATATTTCTATTAATTCTAAAGCCTTAAAGATATATATCTATAAACGAATTACTAATAAGTTAAAATCTTATTAAAAGAATAAAGCGAACTCTTATAATTATTTAAAGTTTAATTTTAAGAGTTATATAAAAGTAATTTAAGAAATTTAAGCCGTAACTCTTAAGGTTAATAATTATAGCGAGCGACTCTCGCTAAATATTATTAAAATAAAATACGATATTATACTTAGAATAGCGTAGTTAAAAACCTATAACTCTAAAATTAACTAAAGTAAATATAAACTCTAATTTTCTTAATATAACTATAAAAGGAACTCTTTTAAAAAGATAACTTCTTTTACTAAGACTATCTAGTTACTATTTATAAGAAGAATACTAGCTATAATAAAACTAGTATAATACTTTACTAAATATAAAGAATTCTAAGAACTATTTAAAAAGAAGTTTAAGATAAATATATTACTTAAATATAAACTATAAAATTATTAAATTAATATTTAAGAAGAAAATTACTTTTATATAAGACTTTTATATTTACTTTTAAGTAAGAAGAAAGAAGCTCTTTAAGAATACCTAAAGAAGTATTTAGCTAAGAGCTATATTTAAGCCGTATTATATAATCTTAAGAAGGTAAGAGTAGAATATTTTATTGTATTTCTATTTAAAGAAAACGAGAGCTTATAACTTTATATTAACTATTAAAAGCTTAACGATATTATAATTAAAGATATAATCTACTTTCTTAGATTAATAAACTATAAGATCGCCTTTAAAGCGCTAAGTTCTTTATAGCTATTAACGTTTAAGATATCTACTATTAAGTTAAAATTAAAAACGATAACGAATTAAAAATCGCTTTTTATACTTAATATAAACTCTATAAGTATTATATAATACCTTTTAACTTAATTAATACTTTAATTATCTTTTAGAAATTAGTTAATAACGCTTTACTTAGCTATTTAAATATTTTTTATATAACTTACTTAAATAGTATTCTTATCTTCTTTAAAACGTATAACGAATACGTTAAATACGTTAAGAAAGTATTATAAGTACTAAAAAACTACTCGCTATTAGTTAAACTAAAGAAGTACGAATTTTATAAATTTAAAGTTAAATTCCTTAAATATATTATCTCTTAAGAAGAAATATGAATAGATTTAAAAAAGATTAAAGCTATACTTAATTAATTAAAACCTTAGTTTATTAAGAATATATAAGCTTTCTTTAATCTTATTAACTTTAATTAACGCTTTATTAAGAACTACTTACGAATCGTAATACTACTTATAAACCTAGTAAAGAAGATAAATATCGTATTTATTATAATCGAAAAGGCTTAAAATACCTTTAAGCTACTAAAGAAAACCTTTTTAATAGTACTTTTATTAATTATCTTCGATTTAAATCTTTAAACGATTTTAAAAATAAACGCTTTTAATAAAGTAATTACTAGTATTATTATATAAGTTTATAATAATAAAAAGATCTACTTAATCGCTTACTATTTTAAAATAATAATAGAGCTAAGATTAAAATATAATATTTATAATAAAGAACTTTTAGCTACTATTAAAGTCTTTTAATACTAAAGAGTATACTTAAAGAGACTAAAGTATACGATTAAGGTATACTTTAATTATAAAAACTTATTATATTAGAATACTACTAAATAATTTAATTAAAGATAAGTACGCTAGGTTAAAGTACTAGCGTTATATAACTTTTAAATCTTTTACGTTAAAGAAATAAAGAACGATAAGATAAACGCTTTAAGCTAATAATTAGAATATATAAAAGATCTTAAGCCTAATTTATTTACTATATTAAAGTAAGAAGAGGAGTATCTTATATACGTATAATCTATACTTATTATAATAAACCTAAATTACAATATTAATATAATTAAAAAACTTAAAAAGAAGATATTTAAGCTTTACTATAAGAACCCTTTTACGAAATACTTAAAGATTAATAAAACTATTAAACTAATTACTTAAGACTACTATTAGAAGAGAATTAAAAAAGATATTAAATAATAAATAAAAGAAAAAAAGAATAGCTTATTTTATCTTCTCTTTAACTATTCTAATATTAGCTTATAATATCTTAATATTCTCTTTATTTATAGCTTATATCGCTTTAAAAATTATATTATCGTTACTAGTTTACGTATCGCTTAAGAAAAAAGAACTATAGCTTTATTATAATCGCTATCGCTTAGTAAGCGCTTTAAATCTAGCTTTATATTAGTTAATAAAGAATAATAAGATAAGAGAAGAAGATATATACTAAAAGTTAAAGCTTTTAGCTCCTTAAGAGTCTTATTATAAGATTAAATAGTTTAGCTTATACGCTTAAATTAGCTTATAAGACGAGTAGAAGAGATAATAACTTAATTTTATTTAATTAAGATAGTAACTTTCTTAAAATTAAGCTTAATACCTATAAATAAACGCTTATTCTTAAAGTAAAATATAAGGTCTTTTTTTTTAAAGAAGTTTATTTTAATAAACGCTTCGCTTAACTACTAAGAAAATTACTATCTTTAATAAGTAGCGATTCTCTTTTTTTACTTATAATTATTCTTTATATTTAACTATAAATACTAGAATCTAGCTTACTTTACTTATAAGCGCGCGCTTCGGCTTTTAATAGCTTAAAGTATTTAATTAAAAGCTTAATACCTCTTCTTTATATTATTATTATATATATTAATATATATTATAATTATAAAAGAAGTGGAATATATAGTTAAACCTTAAATAAGGAATAGCTTAAGTATTACGCTTAAATAATATACTAAACTATAAAGATTATAAAGTTATTAACTTACTCTTAATAAATAAAGAGTATTTATCGTAATTAGTATAATTTATTATATAAGATACTAAGCCTACTAATCTTTTTATAAGAATACTTACTTTTATATAACTTATACTTACTCTTTTTTAACTTATATTTATAGTATTTAATATATATTAAAATATTAAGAAGTCTTTAACGCTTAGTCGTATTATATTATATAAATAATATTAATACTACTTAATATTAGATACTTAGCGAGTATTAACTTACGAGATAAATATAAAATCTAAAGTTATTACTATTATATTATTAGCTAACGCTTACTATTTACTACTAGTATTACTAACGCGTTAGAATTTATATATATATATATATATATATTATAGTCTTATAAGTTAATTAAAAGAAGAAAAAAAAGTTATAAGTTATTATAACTATAAGTACTATTATTATTATAGCTTTAGACTCTAATAATAACTACCTTTATCTTTTACTAATAAATAATAATATTATAACGACCTTATAGTAATAAAAAAAGATATACCTTTATTATTATAAAGGTAAAAAAGATAAAGCTACGTTTTAAAACTAATAAAGAGAACGTATAGTTTTAAAAGAAATATAAAACGAAGTATCGCTAACGACTATTAATAATAATAAAACCTTATATATAATATTAGTAAAAAGTAAAAAGTAAAATAATTTAGTTAACTTAAACTTAAACTTAGATCTTAAGTTTAATTAAATATAAGTAAGCTATTAGCTTACTTACTTACTACTAATTATACTACTAATTATTATTACTATATACTAATTATTAAAAGAAAATTAGAAAATATTAAATATAAAGATAAATTAAGGATAATTACTTTTAAAGAGAAGAGTAGTTATTATATCTACTAAGAATAAAGATATATTTTATTCTTTTATAATATACCTTAAGTATACTTAAGGTAAAGTTAAGATATAGATTAAGTATACTAAGCATATTTTATATAAGTAAATAAATTTTTTATATAATATAACTTAACCTTAGAACTCTTTAAGCGTTAAGTTATTATTAATACTACTAGCTAATATCTTACTTATCCTTTACTATTAGCCTATTTTAACCGTTACTACTAGCTTAATATTACTCTTAAGGAGTATCGCTAATAAATAAAGAGATCGCGATTCGTTTACTAACTATATTCTAACTCGAATTCGTATAACCTTTAGTATCTAAGTTAATTATAAATATAGCTTCTCTAAAGTTAAGTTATAAAATATAAAGAAAAGCGGTATCGATTATATAGATAAAGCTAGCGAAGTAAATCTTTATAGCTAAAGTATATTAAGAAAATATATAAAGAGATTTAGGGGCTTTAAGTAGTAATTAGGTATCTCTTTTTTTTCTTATAGATCTAGGCCTTCTAGTAGGGTAAAGATAAGCTAGTCTTAAGATTAAGGGACTCTCTTTACTTAAGTAGAAGAGAGTTAGGCTTAGCTAGCTTTAACTAATTTCTTTAACCTATTAATTAGAAGCTTATAAGCTTTCTTATAACGCTTATTATTACTAAGCGTAACTAAGTTAAATAGAATATTAAATGCAATAACGGCGATACAAATAGTCTCGATAATATACTAGTCTTACCTGCATTACTAGCACGTAAATTCCCCGCAACGCTGTATTTCGACACTAGACAATACTACGGCACAGATACTATGTGCTTAGATACCAACAAGCATGATAGCACCGGCATCATAAAAGACGAGGACGATAATGTTAACGACGACGGTGTCCTTCCTCTTAGCTTTAAAGAGGACAACGCGAGTAACGGCAACGAATCTCACGAGGCAGGCTTCACTAACGACCAGACAACTTTTGACCTTGATGCCGACTTCAAAGACGAACTACGACGCTGCATGCCGCACTATTCGTCGACCCCACCAACCCACTACCTACATCGCAACCAGCTCGCCCCTCATCAGCACCGCCAGCGCACGATGACGCTATGCAGCATGAAACAGATAGATAGAGCGGTGTCCCTCCCTGCAGGGAAGCCGGAGCACTCATTCGCCTGCGAAGCTGTGCCATGAAACTCGCGGACCAGTATTTAGCACACAATAACAATGAACTTCTTTATGTAATGTGAGACAACCTAGATTTCTCGCGCAGGGCGGCGAAGGTGTCGTTAAGGCTGTCGAATCGCAGGTACCGGAATCCGCTGCAACACGTGGTTTGTGGATTGGTTGCAGGAATAATCAGTATCTCATTGAGTGTTTGTACAATAAGAGGATGAAAGAAGGTCGTCCCGGGAGGTAAGAGCTATTTCAGTTAAACCTACGTATTTTGTCGCGCGTCCTTTAAAGCCCGTCCGAGCCAGTCTAACGTCGATAAAGGGCCAAAGGGGAACTCTAATTAACAGGTTAAACGGATCCTAATCAAATCTTGCATCCTTCTGAAAGTCCTCTGCTACCTTCTTGATCTACGAAACTGTCAATAATGTGCAAATGATAAAGGCGAGAGACTTACGAGTTCAAATTCCTTCGTCGCATCATCGATCTCGCTCGGTAGTAAGACTTGACGGATAGTGAGCTCATCAGCTTGCGAGTCAGTGCTGGCGACAACCCCTAAGCTCTTACTCTGAGTTATGAAAAGGTCATGAACCTTTCGCAGGGCATTAATGCCTCGAGTCATTCTTCCGTCAATGTTAGTTGTCTGCGTCTGCAACGTCTTTACCTTGTCAATGAGCTTAGTGAGGTGCTCCTTGTCCCTGGTAGCCTCGTCGGCTTTCCGCCTGAAGTCCTCAAACTTTTCTTTCATCTCAACAGCCCTTGCGGCGTGGCCGCCCATGACGACTGGGCCCATGATCCAGCCGAAAAAAGGGATCCATACCCAGGATACGGTAGATGCAGCTATAACTGTACTGGTGGCCTTTCGAATTTTAGTTCATTGGGATGATGGATTGAAAATACCACCAACTTACCCATTCAGAATAGTATCTGTTGTATTCGTCCCAGTCGTGTTGAATCTCCTTTATGTTTTACCCAAGATCTGCATTCAGGTGATTAAGGTATAGCTTGAATGGCTGATTGTTCTCCATCCGGGGCTCGATGGTACGTCCAACGGTGACTGGTGCGGTGAAAAGTTGCTTCTCAACGTATTGGACGTCTTTCAGGTATTGTTGAGGGTTCCTTGCGAACTCAAATCTGTCAGCCTACGTGCGTATTAGGAGAACAACTATGACCTACGGTATCAATGCCTTTGATGAGGTCATCAATCTTTGTGGCTTTAGTATCAGTGTCGGTCTTCATTCGAAGGAGCAGAGTTGACGCTAGTTGTTTAGCCTGCTTGACTTCCTTGGAATGGTTCGCAAGGTTAGAATCGCCAAGTATAGCAATCTGAGCCTTTAAACACGCCGAGCTGCCTTCTTTGACTAGAGTGTTGATTGATGCCGTGCAGTACTCGATTTGCTGATTAGCGATCAATACTGGATTGGATCAGACGAGGCACTGACGGCAGAATCGTAGGCGCAAACTTACCCATATCTGACATGTGTTTATCGTTGAAATCCTTGCAGGATGAGTGAATATTCACAAACACATCGCGGATGTCCTGGCGTGTAGGTAAGTACATACCTACTGCTTCATAGATATACGAGTGCTTACGTTGTAAATGACCGAG
>Ga0210040_10003807_pt1 | contig 20144 bp, 12 predicted proteins | sample CryGeyCG12114_NA_FD_185462 | JGI IMG/M metagenome (GOLD analysis project Ga0210040, IMG submission 185462) | Groundwater microbial communities from aquifer - Crystal Geyser CG19_WC_8/21/14_NA (SPAdes) (version 2) | ecosystem: Environmental > Aquatic > Deep subsurface > Groundwater | place: USA... | reverse complement strand
AGTTGCGCTAAAAAGTATGAGTAGTCATGGTCTCTCGACTGCTGGAGATCTATGGCTATTTGACTACTCCGAAAATGTTGAAAGTCTGAAGTCAATCTGTTAATGTGTTTCAAACTTTTGCATTTCCTTCAACACCTGTATCGGGCTCAGCCAAGTTGTACCAGAAGTTTTTGTATCCTGCAAATTACTGTAGTTCTTGGTTTATTTATAAACTGCCATTAGTTACAAGCCGGACACTACTTCTATATGAAGTTTTTGGAGCAGGGATACATAAAGTATTCATACCGGTATATTTCTTTTAGCAAAAAATTGTGTCAACATATTCCAATGAGTTTTCCACACTTGAGTTTGAGGCATGTTAGAGCAGGAGTAGAACCCATAAAACTCATTTATGTTCATACAGAGTTTCAGTTTAGTGTACTTTGCTCCTTTGTAGAATAAAAAAAGTTGCCCAATGTTATTTGGGTATCCCCAACAAATGGTCGATTTATATAAAATAAATCACATAATCAGTAAAATGTGTGACTACAATAATTCTATAATTACTGCTGTTCATTTAAAAAAGGCAGTAGTTTTGCTCGTTAGGTAACATGGCAATGTGTATTTGGTGCAAACAAAAGGTTAAGTTATAAATGGTAACAAAATGGACTGAAAAGTAGAAAATATGAATTTTCTTGGCGCAGCACTTATGGGATCTAGAGTTAGATTTCTAGTATTTGGCCATTTAACCTAGGTTGCCATATAACACAGGGCAACTTCTTTTTAGTTCGAAATGCACAGTAATGCCAGCTAAACCTAGCGAAAACTACTCCAATTTATTTTGCGACATGCAGTAGCATTATATTTTTTAATGTCTACCAGTTTCTTTTTAATTTTTTGCAAAAACGCACAAACGTTAAAAAGTATTCAATGGCGTCAAAAACTTGATCATTCCAAGATAATTACACTGAATAATTTATTATACATAAATGCTTGTGATTACGGGATAAGATAGGTGGGCGCCGTGAGAAAAGAGGAAAAGAAGTGGTTGCTACAGGTGGCTGTACCTTTTATAATCAATGACGCATGGCTACTTAAAATAAACTTCTCTGTACTACGTTCATCCGATTTTCATCATAGTTGGTTCATATAGGCAACTTACTCTCACCTTCACTTCACTGGATAATATTTTTTACTTGGAATACTTCAAGTAATAATACAACTTATACATCCTGATGCCTGATAATCTACAGAGTTTAAATTTCCCAAAGTTGTCCAACCAAGTTCAAATTTCCAAAGTGAATGGAGATACCCTAGACACTCAAGGGCTCAACAAGTATGATCCGTGTCAGTTCATCGGGGTAACATTTATCGGTGCACCCGTTCATCAGGGTAACATTCATGAAGTAACAGTTATCTGAGTAACATTCAAATATGAGTAACTGGTCATTTGTGTAACTTTTTTTTAAATATAAAATCAATGCATTTTTACACAAAATATTTACATAAACACAAATTTAGTCAATTTTAATATCAATTCATGTCAGTTTGTTATTATTATAATTTAGAACTTTGAACTTAATTAGTAATTTTTGCTCTTTTTTGAGGAGGTTATTTATAGAGAATTTGAGGTGTTTATTTTTAATTGTCTAATTTCATGTGAGCACTTTACAACTTCATGCCTGAAATTAAATTATTATAGAGAGTTAAATTATAATAAATTATATTATAGAGAATTAAACAACCTGCACCTCCAATAATTTTTTTATGACGAATGTAATACTGATTTTCGTATTTTAGAAGAATTTTGTTTCTACTCGTCGTTAAAAATGTAGCCATTGTGAGATAGATGTGCTCTGTCACTGAACTGAATGCGGCTAAAGCAGCTATAACGCTTAAGCTAAATATATTTTCATGCTAAGCATATGCAATACATGTCACCAAATTCGATGAAACGATGACGTGTTTTTGTAAGGACTCTTTTAGAATACTAGAGTGGGAACATACGTAACAAAAGCATAATATTCTCCGAAGATGAATCACTGTGAGAATAAATTAAGTATTTCAAGTCCACATATAATCTTCTTAGATGCAGTGAACCAGTAAGCCAACCACCCACAACCGAAATCAGTTTTATAGCGGTTGCATATGACAAATGTCAAGAATAATGCTATAAACATTGATATAATCCTGATCATGAGATGAAAAGAAAAGCAGAAAAAGATTTTACATAAGATGACTATTATAATAACTGAATTATATTTTTGCAAAAAAAAAAATCATGAAGTGCTGCATAAAACATCCTACCAAAACTTCCAGTTTCACATTAACTAATGGTCAGTAACAATTAAGTGGAAAATTAAGCATGACCAGCTGTCGCTGTTAATATTGGGCACTATCATCATTTATTTATTCATTTTTTTCTGTTGCTTCCTTGCTATGCAAACACTCACAATCTATTTGTCCACTAAGGATGCGACAAAACTAACTACTTGCACATGCCTGTTAAACTAATAAATGAATACTACCACAACTAATCATCTGCATACATAAACACAACTTTTAATGCTGGATAGCAGAAAAATGGACAACAAAATCTCCCCTAAAATTACCTATAACAACGGGCACTATACCGGTTCGCACTTGACAACTCAAAACCCCCTTGTTTATTCTGCAACTCATAAAAGTTCCATATGACCAGTTAATTAACCATTATATACTAGCAACAAATCATAATGTGCTCAACTCATAGTAAAAGGCATAAAAATAAAAGCCCTTGTTTTCCAAGAGACATGACAGTACTATCCTCACGAACAACATGTAAAGTCAAGGTGGTAGAATATAAGTAAGGTGAACTCTTGTGGAACTTTCTGTTTCCGCCGCAGTTTCGTGCTACCTCGTATTCACAGCTCGATGTAGGTAGGCAATACCTTCACATGTTAAAATGAGCATCTTTGACTCTCAAATTTGAGCGATATTATGAACAAAAATTTTTTCTGAAAAAAGCAAAATGATTACAATGCACCAAAGAACGCAAATCGAAACGTAAATTTGATCAAAATTCAATATATAAAGAAATAGAATCTTACTATGTTAAGTTAAAGGAGTAGAGTACTGATGACGTCAACATTCCCACCAATTTTAAACTGTTTATTGGCTAAGGTTTCACCTTATATATATTCTACCACCTTGATGTAAAGTACAGTCACGCAACTATAGCTGTACTGACAGAAAGTAATCTGGTGAAGCGAAAATTTTCACCACAGACCACGAGCACCTTAAATAAAATATTAACTACTCCCCGGTGGGAAATAAGTGTTCACCAAAGGACTCCCACCACGACAGAATCGATTCTGTCTATTCGATTCTTTCTAGAAAGAAACCCTTTTAACAGGATTCCTCAATCTTGCATGTCTTTCTCAGAAACTATAAGTCCTTTTCATAATTCCATCCAATAGTCGTTCAGAGACTGTTAAACTAGAATGGCTGCCACTAAATTAACATTCAACCATCATACTTACTTTATTACAGAGTCCTCAAGCACTACTCATAGTAATGATCATAATCATCATCAAGACTATAAGGGAAGCCAAAGATTGAAAAGTTTATCCATATGCTCCCTTTCACCACTCACAGCCCGTTTCTTCATTATTGTTATGCCTATCTGTAGATAGAAGTGTAGTAACTGGCTGACGATCATAGTTAGTAGTAAAAATAAGTTGTATGTGGCTGCGGCAAAGAGCGAACAAGCGAGCTCGTTCGCTTTCACTCACTCACTCAGTTGGTCCGCTTCTTTCTATCTCTCTCCAACGCTCTATGCGCCCCACACTTTTTCGGGGAGTCCCGCATGTTTCATATTAGCATCGCAGTCTCCATAAATCTACCCTTGCCATTGGGTAAGCATAGGCTCGCATCGATCGGTGTCCCAAATAGAAACATCAATGAGCAGGTAGAAAATGACCCAAATCGGGAGACGCGTGCGTCTCTGCCATCCTTTCTCTCCCTACACCCTTCGGCCTGGTAGTGAGTGAGTGAGATGGAAAATATGTTTTACTATCTACTATTCAGATACCACTGCAAAATTTATACATACAGGACGGGATAAAACTGCTGAGCGAGTGAGTTAGGCTCTTTTTGCTTTCATATATTATACGTGGGCTTGACGGTGGGTGAAACACACTTGAAGATTCCTACAGGTGGTATAGCTATGGTTTTTGGTACGTTCCTTATTTGTGCTGCTGGGCTACTGCACGGCTTTCAGTAGATTCATCAGGTTGTTGTCTTGCTCCTTCTCATTCATTGGAAAGCACCAGTTGGTCTCTCATGTGCTTGTGTGCTTCGTAAACAAGGTTCACGGTACGCGAGTAAACCACTGTTGATTTAGTTAGTTCCCCCGTGTGGAGTCATAAAATCAGATGGAGAAAAGTTTTGGGATAAATATTATCATATACTAACTTACTGAGCTTATCATAAACAAAGCAGAGTTCAAATAGATTAATCAGTGCTACTGATAGATTATAGGGGATTTGAAATTATGTGCAAATAATCAAAAGAGATTATTGATAAAAAAACTAGAGAGATTTATTTTTGACAGATAGTTTGTCTACTTGCGGTGGATAACTACATATTTGTTTATAAGAGCTAATATAGTTATTGAGTAGCTCTGCGAAGAACATACAAGAAAGACTTTGCTCATAAACTGGAGTTGTCTGAGCACATACTAAAATTTTTTTGCTACCATTCCGTAAAGGTTCACAAATAGTGAATCTCTTAGACAACTACCTTTTTCATGACCGCTAAGGAGTCCGGGATGTTTAAATTTAATAAACATCATCATCACCATCATCCACAGTTGACGAGTCAATCGTCCAGCTCATCACAACAGCAGTTTTACAACAACTGTCCCATTCTGGACACCAATCAGTTGGGTCAGCAGTTTGAGGTGACCAGACTCGTTGGGACAGCTGGGCCGGAACATGTCTGGAAAATTTATGACGGCTGGAGGAAATCAGATGGCAAGGTTAGCATTTACTACATTATCTACTTGTGTATCTACAACAACATGGGAATTGTTAACAAATTAGTAATGTGTGTGTCAAACACCATGTTGGTGAGTAGAAACAACTTGTAGCTAACTAAAGCTACTGTCCATTTCAGAGTGAGATGAATAGTTAGTTGCCTTCATGTTGTAAAGGGATGCAGGCTGAGGCTAAATAATATAGCTAGTTTTACAGAATTTAATAGTAACCAAAATTGAAATTAAAATAACAAAGTCTGGTAACTAAAAGAGCAAAACAGCTGCCTTCTTTTCTAAAATGGACTATAGTGTGCAGCAAATTGATTACATTATATTATCCTTGGCATGCATGAGTAGCGCAATGTCAGCTAGGACAATAGCCGGATTCAGGAAATGTTGTTCAATGCTAAATCAGGAAATTTATGTTGCACTCTCCGGGTGAGCTTAAATTATCTACTCGAATTGGCTTCATCATCAACTTACTGAGTTTGGAATTTTCGGTACAAGATAAGTTTCAATCTACAATATAAGCACATAATGCGATTAGATCTATCTATACAGCATACAGCTCATAAATTACTTACTGATATGAGTTGGGATTGTAATGAGTTTAACATCACTCAGGATACTGTTTAACGATTTTAGAAATAGCTTGTGTATTGTGCATAGCTTATGTTTAGAGACTTCTGTATGAAGCAGAACTATTTCATGTGGTCAATAATACTCGGTGGGTAGTACCGATGGATTAGTTATCGACTGTTTTTAGGGAATAAAAGCCTCATGTGGCTCTGTGGTTGCAGACTTGATAATTTATTAGACAATGCTTGAATAAAATAGAGTTTTTGGATCGAATTTTAGTTGTCGTAGTGCATAGAAAGGCTTTGGAATGCACACTGTAATAAAGTAGACGGATGAAAATGAAATGTAGGGATTTATGCATAACTTAGCTAATGTTACGATGCGCTACACTCTCAATCATTGTCAGTCACAAACTAATGTTTTGAGATAACACTGAACCAAGAACTTATTAGTGTGAGCTTGAAAGTAAATGAAAAACATATTTTGATTTGTAATAGTAATCTTTCTTCTAAGGCTTTCGTTGTTTGTGTTGTCAGGAAACGAATCTTTTAAAAGTGGTATTATGTAAATAACATGCACAAATAACATTATAGAATGACAAATGGATTGGTTTTCAAACAGCATTAAAAATAAATAAATAATTAAGCATCCGTATTCGTACTTTTTGTGGTTTTGAAATGACAACCACTTAAAATACCATAAGCCCACAGAATGTGCAGTGCAGTTGTAGTATACGGTCAAAATTGTAAAAAATAGCAAACCTAAATTATAGGTTAGGCAAACTTTTCTCAACTTCAATTGAAAACTCTACCAAAGTGAATAATTTATTAGGCTCTCATCCCAGATTCCATCATTTCATCAGTCAATTCATCTGTATTGTAGCTTTTCTGGAACATATTCTAGAAGTTGTCCGGAAAATAAAAAATGCCCCCAAACCCACACAGGCTAACCCCAAACCCACCCCTTTTTACCCACAAATACTATTCTATATCAGGGGGCGGACACTTTTTAGCCCGGTACAGGGCTTATGTGATCGTGCCTATTTTTTTCCGTGTTTCCACGATAACTTTCGAACGCATCAACCGATTGACTTCAAATTTTGCACATCTTGAGATTGGGCAAAAGTAGGAAATGGGATTGCAAATGGACACCATCGGAAAATGCCTAAGTGGTTTTTATGCAAATAAACGGTGTTCATGGTGATTATTTTAACGCTGATATGAAATAAGACAATTGTAATTGTTTATTTACCGATCACACAACAAAATAAGTCTTAACAGGGGTATTACTGTGAATCTGCCCTAAGCGACTAACTTCACTGATCATAAAGCCGTAATCTTGGTAACTAAATTTGGATTTTCTTAAGAGAGTCAACGAAAAGAATAAATTAGTTTAAATGGAGACACACGTTAGTTTAAATCAAAGAACACCAAAATCCCAGCATTAGATTTTTTTGACATAAGTTTAAAAATTACATTCCGAGCTGGCATGTTAGCTGTTATGCTATATGATACTTGCAGTAAGGATACTCAAGTGCCCATGGCCACATAACTACTGGAGATCCATGTCTACAACACTACATAGTAATGTTAAATAAAACAAGTATCAGTTTGAGTTATAAAACATTAAAATCCCAGCGTTGGAAAAATTTTTACACAAGTTTAAAGATTACGTTCCGAGCCTGCATGTTAGCTGTTATGGTACTTGCAGTAAGGATACTCAAGTGCCCATGGCCACATAACTACTGGAGATCCATGTCTACAACTCTCAATAATAATGGTAAACACAATAAGCATCAGTTTGAGTTACAAAACACCAAAATCCCAGCGTTGGAAAAAATTTTACAAAAGTTTAAAGATTGCATTCCGAGCTTGCATGTTAGCTGTTATGGTACTTGCAGTAAGGATACTCATGTGCCCATGGCCACATAACTACTGGAGATCCATGTCTACAACACTACATAGTAATGTTAAATAAAACAAGTATCAGTTTGAGTCATAAAACATCAAAATCCCGGCGTTGGAAAATTTTTTACACAAGTTTAAAGATGACATTCCGAGCCTGCATGTTAGCTGTTATGCTACTTGCAGTAAGGATATTCAAGTGCCCATGGCTACATAACTACTGGAAATCCATGTCTAAAACTCTCAATAAAAATGGTAAACACAACAAGCATCAGTTTGAGTTATAAAACACCAAAATCCCAGCGTTGGAAAAAATGTTACACAAGTTTAAAGAGTACACCATGAGCTTGCTTGTTAAATGTTAAGCTACTTTTACTAAAATTATTTAAGTGCCCATGGTCACTAAACACAACAAGCCTCAGTTTAAGCTATTAAATTTCAAAATCGGATCTATCAATAAAGGTTACTTATTGAAAAAACATACGGAGCTTGCATGTTGCGCTAAAAATGTAGAATTAGTCATAGTTCCTCAACTACTAAAGATTCATGACTACTCGACTACTATTTACAAAAAAAAAATCCCAAAATGTTGAAAGTTTAAAGTCAATCCGTTAGTGCGCTTCACTTCTTTCAACCCCTGTACCGGGCTCAGCCAAGTTGTACCAGAAGTTTTTGAATTCACCATGGAAATGCACATCCATTGTGATTGCCAAATGGGCGACTTTGTCTTGCAAATGGTAGCATAAACATACACATTTTAAAGGTGAAATTTCCCATAAAATTCCGTCTTTCTGCGCTGTATGCGATTGCAAAAACAGTTAGAGTACTAACAGTTAGGTCTTGTATCATAAGTGACAAAAAATAGAAAGCTCCTGAAGTGGAAGATGCTTGGAAAAAGATGTTGTATCATGTGTATTCCCCATAAAATGGCGAATGATTTTTGCAAGACATCCGAAGATAAATAAATTGCAGTATTTAGGTAAATGTCAAAAAAGCCTCAAAATCATGAAAAAAGTCGAAGGAGCTCCACAATACAGACAGAGTTACCGAAAAATATCGTAGGGGGACGCTAAAGGGACTTTTGCTTCGTACAGCTCTGCGTTTGAAAAAACCCGGAAAGGCCTTCCAGAAATCGCTAAAGGCGACTTCTGAACAACATTCCAATCTAGCTCCTTCCTAAACTCAGACCTGTGCTCGAAAAGCCTCCCCCACTCCCCTCGATCAGTATGAGTACTGTCCCCTAGTCAGGCACAGCTTTTATACCTTATGGTTTCGTAGTTTTCGGTTGAAATGAAATCACATGTCTCACATGCCGCTGTTTTGTGAACAGAATTCTTTATAATTTTTTTTACAATTTTGAGTCGGTGATGCTGGTGGCGTTTTGAACATTTCCCCAAATACTGCCATCACTCCTCAAATACGTTGGTGAAAAAGTTGTTTAAAAATTAGGATAAACATTCGCACAAAAAAGCAAATTATGTATCAGAGATGTCAGAGATCCTTGAAGAACATAGAAAAAAAGAATTTTTTATAATTAAAAAATAAGTCCAGAATAAGTATGTAAACGTTGCGAAATATGCATGTTCTCCATGCATAATTACGCATGTAAAGTCGCCCATTTGGAATCTGAAGGCTGGCTGGAGTTGCTAAGCAATTTTGTTGAATTGTCCGTACCTTCTCACAATACTTATAGTATCTATAATACCTTGATTCTATACCTTGGCCAAAAGCACAAAAATTTACAAAATTTAAAAACACATCCTTTAACACAAAATTTTTATCTGGGGTATGAGCAGAACGTATAAGTAATGGTTCAGAATAAAAAGAATTCTGTGGGCTTATTTTTAAAAACTTCCTATAAGTAACTTGGCTGCGCCCAACCAGGGGTCATGAACGCGTCAACAAATTAAATAAGATAACAGACTACATAATGTCAGTTTATTTAATCTCATACAAAATCACTCTCTGTTTTTCAGCAATTTGAGAATTTTTAATTACCTCATAAGCCCTTTTTTTATTGGCAAAAGTTCTGAAATTTTGCATACGTGTTTAGCACTGTAAGGAAAAAGTTTGAGTGTATTCTGAAGTGAATCAAAACTTGAAAACCTTGATCCGTAGCCATAACTACGGGTTTATTGAATGCCATACGCTCAGCTCTGATCTGATCAAGACCAAAAACAATAAGAATCATTACATGCCACAAACACACATTTACGCAAAATTTCATAAACATCGGTCAATCTTTTGGACCTGTAGCGTGTTAACAAGGTCAACCTAAAAAATAGCAAAAAAGTCAAATTTTCAGTGATTTGAGACTTTTGTATTGTCTTCTAACACCTTGTTTTTTTATCAAAAATTCTGAAATTTTGCATACGGGTAAAAAACTATTGAGAGAAAGTTTCAGTATATTTTGAAGTGAAAGAAGAGAACCTATATCCGTAGCTATAAACTACCGATTAATGGAATGCCATACGCTCAGCTTTAATCCCATCAGTAGCAAAAACAAAAGGGATCATCATGTATACCAAACACACACTTTCAAGCAAAATTTCCTGAAAATCGGTCGAATCGTGAACGGTTTGAGGTTTGATAGGGCGAGAAAATACACACATCGTGGTAGAACATATTCAAGAGTGTACAATAATGCGAAATCAGGGTGTGAGACACAGAAAAGGAATCAGAAAATAATATACCTCAACAAAAGAACGTAATGTCGGAGCCAAGTCATAGTTCACTATTATTGTGTTTTGCAGCAACTGCATTTATCCAATTTCAAACCATTAAAGTGTGTTTAAAATGGCTTTCTTTAGTAAAACGAATTTTTTTGTGTGACTCCGTGAGCCAGCTAGTAAGTATAGCAATTTGATCTTGTAGAACCACATAATAAATAACAGAAATCAAATTTAGCGTTAAATTAAATAATACCATCATTTTGGTTTTTCAGTTGACTTTAGCTTCAACTTTAAGCGTATTTTTAAGCACATCGGTTCTGTGTATAGTTTTAGTTGAAATTTTGAGCAATACGATTTTTTGAAAACACGAATATAAGGGAAGATAATAAAATTTCTTTCCTTACAGCTTACACTTTAAAATACACTTTTATGTTAAGAATTTAATCATATGCTTTGCAGGCTAAGGCTAAAATATTTTAAGGTTCAGACAGAAGAATTTTTTTTTGCAACCTAATATTTAGAAACGCTATAAATTTAGTTATTTGATGTGCTTATCTTGCTTTACTTAATTAATAATAATTTTAACTTACTTTGTACTGTTTATTTATTCTATTTCGCAGGTCACGTATGTGCTTTTTAATCGTGGGGAAAGTAGTGTGATTAGCATTTTTGATAAGTCGTTGCTTAATATGTGTCTCATAATTTCAGACAGACTCTATTTTTCCGGCACAAATAAAATCCAATTAGGATTTTTTGGTTTTCCCAAATAATTTTTTTAAATGTACGACAAAGCCAACAAAGTAATCAAACGAAATGTAATGACAAGCCATGTTTGCACTTCCATCTCCATAACAAAAACTACTTGCCAGTGTTTGCTTTATAAATATATCTGAACTTTCCACAAACAGACATTACGAAACGAACAAACATAGAATAAACATTATCTTTTTTACGTCTTTTCCTACTTTAAGTCAGTTTTGCATACTATTTAGAAATAATTTTAAGCCATGTTGCAAAATCAGGTCTTGTTAAAATTACAAGCTTTCTCTAAAGCACTATGATAAAAAGTGAATCTCAAAATACAATAAATTGAAGTAAATAGACTTTGGTACTTAACATTCTGAACTGCTTTTTTAATCTCGTACTTTGTACATGACCAATGAATCAGATTCATCGGATAGTTCTTGGATGGAATAGAAGCTGAGTTTAACTGAACACTTTTAGACGGATGAAATAGCAACCTTTCCTCATCTGACGCCTATTCAATTTTTTGTGTATGAAACAGCTACCATAAAAAATGACAATAAATTGATGAGCATTATAATACATAAACATTGATGACAAATTTTCAGTCTAAAGTTATTTTGCATTGGTAATCTCCTAGTTTCCGTGTAAGCAAAGTGATGGTGAAAGACGTCAATTTTTTTGCAGAAAACTGCTGTGAAAATCACGAAAGTTCTTTCTTTCTTTGAAATGTCTTTAACCTTATTGCCATAGCAATGCGGTCGTTTTCCTCTCATAAAATTTATAGTCCATTTCAATGAAAAAAAAGAATTTTTTTTTCGGTAGGTTATTTGGCGTTTTTTGTTATTGTTGCCACAACATTTCACTGACAATTTGTATAAATCCACCATTTACCGGGGATAGCCGAATAACATGGGGAAATTCTTTTTTACTTTTAAATGAACTATAACAAAAAATGATCTTTAACCAAAATAGCAGATTCACTTCCAGCAGATACCGGATATCTCATTCAAAAAGAAATAGACTGTAACCCTAAATTTTTTTTTCATTGTGGTCATAAAGATTTTAATTTTTACTGCATATTATCAAATGTGGCCACTTCAGACATGAATTTTAAGCCTCAACCAATAAACATAGAATGGTTTCTAAGCGAAACGAAAAACAGCGAAAGTTGAAAAGACTTTTGCTTCACACAACCCCTCGTTTGAAGGAACCTGGGAAGGCCCGCCGGAAATCGCCTTCGGCGATTACCGAACCCAAGGCCTTCCCAGCTCCCTTCTACACTCCGGCCTGTGCTCAAAAAGCCTTCCCCACTCCCCCTACACCCCCCTCGGCCAGATTAGAAATATTCCTCCAGCATGGGCGGAGCTCCTACATATCGGGCGAAGCCTTGTCGCGTCGTAGTTTTCGATTAGAAGTAAATAGATCATGCATTATTTGAATAGACCTTTTTATTTAGTAGAATTTTCCCAGTTAGAACGAAGTTTCGATATTATTTCCTTTCGCTGTTTTTCGTTGTCGAGGTGCTTTTTCGCTGTTTTTTGTTTCGCTGTTTTTACTTTCGAGGTATACGGGTGGAACGGAATTTTAAATTTGGAAAATCGCAGCGTGTAGTTTTGTAATATGATTGTGTGATTTTGTAAAATTATGAAAATTTCCCAGATTTTATCACATGAAAAAATGATAACAGCATGTTCCTGCAGTAAATTTTCACTGTCAAATACTATAAATCCACTTAGCTTATTTAAAAACAGTTTATAAATTTGGAAAATTGCAACGTTGTTTGTGGTAATTATGTGTTGAATTTTTAAAAAATGCAAAACTATGGCAATTTTTTTGATTTTATATGTAATTTACCAATAAGTTCTGTACGTTTGTTAAAGTTGCAAAAAAAACTATCGTCTGCTCTGAAATATACTTTAGTTGGATTTCATTTTGCTAATCAAATGAATTAAAACTTCACAAATTATTTGTTCTCTTAATACTCAAGTGTAACCTTGTAAAAATTAAAAGAAGTAAGACCAAATGTCTTGTAAGAAAGTATGCATAAAACGGTATGAATTATCTGCTGCGAAAATCATTGTTCACATTTCACATTCCTCATTTTTTCATGATACAATAGCAAATCCTTACATGCTTGGGCAAATTCAATTTAATTTTTCAATTTTACTTGCATTAATCGCAATCCAGTGAAAATTTTGCTTTCATTAACTGCCTTACAGATATAGAACTAACATGAATTTGATTAAAACTGAAACGCTACGTTAGTGGGAGCGAATTAATTTGATGCATTAAGGTCAAGTCTAGTCTTGACTTTCACTTTAGTGATGTAACAAAGTAAAAGCAAGCTTTTAATGCAGGGCATAAGTATGACTGACACTGACAACCACATAGTGTTACTGTTACTATTTACTATCGTACAGCAAAAGTTCCCTGTGCGGGTTCTCTGGTCCGGTAAAATAAGACAAGGAATCACTCACAAACTTAAAACATCCACTATAAGATACTGCTAATGAAATTCTGTCAGAGCTGGAAAATACATTAGAACGTGCGCACAGTAATAAGCTATCTATTCACCCAAAAATCATATAGGGATTTACAGTAAGTTCCTAATTATCGGACACCTGACTTAAAGCCGTGCATGTGAATAAAAACAAACATCTGCTTTCACCGGAAAATTTCAAACATTTGCTTAAAACTATTTGAACAAATGCAAGCAAATGTTTGACTGAAAGCATTTTACAAGCATCTTTGCTTATTTTCTAGAATTTGCTTGTAAAAGTATGAATACAAAGAAGCAACTTTTAGCATTGGCTAGAAAATAATCAAGCAACAAAATAGTAGCTTGGCAGCTTTTACTTGATCACTAATTGCCTTAAGATTGTCCGCTTATAATATTTTTCATTGAAATATGTAAAAATACGCATGTTTCAAATCTTTTAAATGATGTGTCGTTTATCTAAAAAAATTGAAATGATAACATAATCTTGCAGATTTATTTTGAAAGAATTTGCTTTCACTTCTTTGCGAACGGAAAATTCCACATATACATATGTGCGTGCATGGTGTTGCATGGTCATGCATAGAATGTGCTAGAATTAGTCAAACAATAGTAAATGCTACCGATCTTTTCTATTCTTATGATTTCAAGCATTTCCTTCAAGTGAAAGCTCTTGCTTGACACCTTTTACTTTTTATATAAATAAATGCTTGTTCTTATTCATATGATTTCAAGTATGTAATACCGAACAAAAGATTTTACTTCAAGAAAAAACTTTAGCTTGACACTTTTTAGTTTGAGTAAATGCTTATTTTGATTCACACGGCCCAATAGGCCGTGAGCGAGGTTTTAGTAAATGGATATGTGTGCAAACTGTAAATGCAGGATTTATCTAACCTTTGTAGTTTTTTAAGCAAAAGTTCTTAGATTCCTGCGATTACTAATTCAAAATGTACTGCCCAAATTTGCATGCATTTGTATGCAACCAAAAATAGACTGGTTATTATAGTTAACTGTGATATTAAGGATGGCACAAAAGCAAAAGTTTGGAACACAAAACACAGAATGAATATCAAGGATGAGGCAGAGAAAGGATTATTATGAAATCCATGCTGTAGAATTCAATGTGTCTATAGGCCACATAGCTGCTCAAGAAACTCCCATATAAATGTTGCATACATACATATCGTAAGTAAAGTGTACGCGTAAGAAGACTGACACATGAGCGACAAAAGTTTTGCCACCATCAGGGAGAAACCTAGCCAGATTAATAAACTAAATCCCCGAACTGAAACAAGTTTAATTTAAAAATGTGAACCAGTAGGAGTCACTATTGTATTTAATCTGTTGGTTTCTAGGAAGTGTCCTTGTTCATTTTTGAGAAGAAATCTGCCGAGAAACTTCACAAGCCTAGAAGAAAAGAGACAATTGCCGAAATTTTGCGCTCTTCCGTACGCCAATTGGAACGTTTCCGTCATCCTAAAATGTTGCAGGTTATTTCATATTTAATAAGAATGTCAGTATCGACTATTTTCTAAAGTGTCAAGACATAATATTTCCCATTTTTTAAGAAAGTGTGAGCTATGAACACTTTTCATGCCAAGGGTAAAGTATGTTCAGGCCTGACAAGGCATAGTATGATTCCATTCTTTTATATATAGGTAGTTCATCCTACCGAGGAATGTCAAGAGACCTTAGCTTTTGCCTCTGAACCCGTTTTGGGAAGCCTAGCAAACCTCATATCATCTACTCCATGTCACGGCTCTAATAATATTACTTCCACTACAATAAGTGTGAGTGTAAGCAACGGTAGCAGTAGCAGTAGCGGTAATGCTAACAACCCTAGTAGTGCAACCAACGTTCCCACGGAGAACCAGAATGGGGCCAAAAATGAGCATCCCGTATTCCTTGACACTGAGCTTAAATATGGAATTCTACAGGTGACATTTTCTTGGAAAAATAATCATCTTGTTATGTATTTTTTTCTTGCTTACATGTTGAAGGTTTTGTGTGTCACTGGCTCATTGTTTGATCATAGTATTTGCTTACTCATTACTCATTTACTTTTAGTTTGTTATGCAAGATAAATGGAGAAGGATTTGATTCTTATTACATTCTGTTTTCATAACCCCATCCATGCATACAGATTATAGAAGCCCTTCAATTTCTTCACTACTCTGGTCACGTTTTGCACCGAAATATTACCCCAACAAGTGTTCTTGTAACCAAACGTGGGACTTGGAAATTAGCCGGTCTAGAGTTTATTGGTAAGTGGTATTTTTGGGTTCAACTTACAGGAAAGAGTATTTGTGATCAAAGCATGTGCTTTTGCCTTCCTCCGAGTGAGAGTGCGAGGGTGTTTGTAATTGCATTAACAATTTGCGCGCACATTCATGCAAACGTGCTCATTAGATTAACCATAGTTTGTTCCATCTCACAGACAGGGCACATGAAGTTGATGGCCTGGAACCAATCCAAGTGCTGCCTTGGACGAGTAAAATACCTAAAATGGGGCAACCTGAATTAGACTACATTGGTAACCCAAACGCTATTTTCACAATGTTATTTCTTTGTGCACTGTGCATACTCATTTGTCCCGTATTTAAAATATTAAAGACATTGTTCAATGGCGTATAGACAATAAGCAAACTGCAACTGGGACAAAAAGTTTTCATACCCATTTGATGAAAAAGTTTTTTTTACAACTATTTCAGCCCCGGAAGTTCAAATAACCTCAAGTTGCTCCATAATGTCGGACATGTTTAGTTTAGGAATGGTAATCACAGCTATTTTCAATGGCGGGAAGCCCTTATTCCAGTCAAATCACTCTAGCTCTGCTTACTTAAAACAAATAGAGAATGTAAGTTTTCCACAAGTGCTCATTCGTTGTAATATTTAGCAGTAGGATTCATGCATGACCAAATTGTTTATCCTGTAAATAAATGATTTTCTTGATTTTTTCCTGTCAAGTTGGAACCTTTGATTCGAGAAACTTTGCCCAAGATTCCTCCAGGTTTACACGAAGCTGTTCAGAGGCTCCTGTCAAAAGAGCCCAAACAAAGACCCACAAGTCAGTTATTAGCTCTCCTCAAATATTTTGCGGACCCCACAGTTCATAGTTTGCAGTACTTGGACGTCATTTCGATGAAAGATCCAACTCAAAAAGCCAACTTTTACCGTCACCAGCTGAAGGAAGTGCTCCCATATATTCCCAAGGTAAACATGAGACTTTTGAACAATATTCATCCAGTGGAAAATTTGCTTCAAAGAAAACTTTTTTGTGCAAATTTCTTGACTAAATATTATGGAGGGTCTTGAGCATACTTGCTTGATGCAAGCATAACTCATGTTTCAGATTTTTAAAAGAAACTTAATAGAATGAATAAATAGTTTCATCTATTAATTAGTTATGTATACTATACTATTCAAGCAATGTTGTATTATATTGCATACACTAACCATCCTACGGTGTATATTATCAACTTTCTTATACAGCTATTGTAAAAATGTCAATTTTTCTCGTGCATTTACAGTATTAAATTTAAAAAACTTTTGTATGGGAAAATTTTGGGAAAATTCTATTGAATAAGTGGATTCAAATCAATCATGACTGCAGATTGAATGCTCTCGATTTTCATACACAAATGTTGACGAATTCTGATACATTTCATCAAGAGCTCATTATCTGTTATTTCAACTTTCGAACTCAAATTGAGCGATGAAATATTTGCGATTATTTAATCTATTTCTTTCTCCTCTGCGCACGCATTAAACTGACTGCTGTTGAATGTATACGATTTCCACCCTTCGTACTCATAATACGTTTCTAATTAACTTTGGTACCCATTTTCAATAAGGCTTTTAGAAGAGATTTAATTCAATCCATGCGTAATATTGATTAAGTGCATTTTCTTTCATACTAAATTTATTTTAAATGATAGTATTTAAGCTGTAAGCCTACTCAACACAACGCAGCCAATAATCCATAGTAATGTCTCGCATGAAATATAGCACTACATCCATCCCTGAACTCCATCCACACACACAGTAAAGTAAACCTTGCTTCACTTTGATTTCCCATGTCAGCCAACAACGTCCATATAACACAGTGTGTAAGCAAATGGTAGACACAGGTGAAAATGAAATTTCCGTCTCATCATCTAACTTTCTCTTTCGTATACACATATGAGCAACAGGACTGATGCACGAGTCTGTGTACTTTGCTGAACCATAAAAAAGAAATGTACGGATTCTGTGTGCTCACAGGAGGAGCATCCACGTAATCTAGTGATCTTATAACAAAGTTTGATCAAAGAAAATCGTTGAAGCAAAAATCATTAGAAACGTCATTCAATTCTAGAAATACACACTCGTAATGAACAAATAAACGCAATCATGAGTACCTTTTTCCACTCAAGTGCAACTCAAGCAATGAATAGTAAATTCATAGTCTTCCACCTTAAGGCACAGAAATCCTTCACTTATACCTTCAGTTAGTTAGTTAGCTAAGCTAGTAATCAGTTAAAATTTCCCAAGTTAATATATTTTCCAAACGTTAAAATCCTCATCTGTTTGAGGTCTAACATATCTCACATAGGATCGATCCATTCATGAGACACTAATCCAACTATCATCTATCTTAGCTAAGCATTTTTGATCGTTGGAATTTATTGTGCAAAAAATCCATCTATTCAAGATCCAATTAAAGTTAGTACAACATCATACGTTCCTTTGATAAATAGAGTTGAAATACGTGACAAAAGGTGTTATTCCATGCTTGCATTCAAGGCTAATAGATTGAGTGAGCCAGTGCTAGAGTACTTTTTATGTGAGTGGATTGAATTAATATTTATTCTCGTATGATGTGATGCAATTAAACGTGTCAGGATAAATATTTGCCTTACTATGTAATACCATCTTGGGTCTCCATGCAGAATACAATCTTGCATGTGAATAGAAGACTAAAGTGTTTTTTTTCTTATACCATGCACAAGGATCTGTACCGAATTAAAATGAAGGATGAGCAGCTCAAGTATGAATGCAAATGTCTCCCCAGGTTGCTTGTTGTAGTAAAGTTCATACCAGTGTAAATGCAAATAGAAACAAAAACTAAATTAATTTTGCTACGAGCCATGTTCAATTCTGAATGGGTAGGGGTGAAAGTAAGAGAAATGTTGTAAAACGAACTTGCTGACAACATCAAAGATACTACATACGTATGCATGTAATGTATAGGTAAGCTTATTGTTGTCTTAGGTCTCATCCCCTGCATACTATAGCTTTCTATTCTGAATTCACCACCCTGGAAGCTAGCCTTAAAACTAAGCTAATGTGAATATCAACTACCAACTCTATTACTATTCGTGCTGTGGTCTTGTTTTTGCATTCACCACAATTTGAAACCATGATCACGATCGTTAAAAAGATTCTTTTCCATGGTCCGTTACCTTATATTCAACTGTCAGCAAGTGAAAGATATACGAAGGTAAAATACTGTTGTGTCTGGGTCTGACAAACTTTATGGATTCTTTTCTTGTACAAATTGGATTGCACAGTCTTGAGAAGAATCTTGAAAACTTTAGGACCAGCATGCGATAAGAAGAGTACGTGAGATAGGCAAGAAAACTTACTAAAGGTGAATAGAGTTGATTGCATAGGAGAACAAAGGAACCACAAGATGGTTGGTAACATAAGCAAGTAATCACTGGGACGAAAAAGAAGGGGTGCTCATTCTATATACGTGCAGAAAGCCACTGTCCTTTTTTGGGAACTGCTGTAAAATTTCATGAACTTGGTCCAATTAGCTAAAGTGAATCACGTACTAAATTTAAAGAACCCTTCACCTCAGGTCAAACTACGAGTTGCTTACATGTATGGACAAAGTTGATCTCGTTTGCTTTACAGAACGACCAATATGTGTGTATTTATGAATGTACTGTAATCGTATGTCGTTGTGGGATAGTTTTTCCTGGTTTGTGAATGTAGACTTTTTTTGAAGATGTGGGGCCAAGGGCTGAAAGCATTTATACTAGGACACATAACAAACACAGTTTATTATACACCTACTATATACAGGTAGAGTTCAATCCCTATGCAGCAAATAAGTCGTTGTAGTGTTGCAAAGTAGTCTTCTTACTTATAGTTCTGTCAAGGGAAGGAAAGTTTCTCTTGATAAGCGTAACCCAAGGGAATATTTTTGTTGAGGCTAAAAAAAGTGACGTTTTTTTTCTTGATCCTTTCGAATGTAGAAATTATGGTTTCAACATGTGTGGCCTGCTTTGCAACTGGAAATGAAAACGCAGGAAGTTTTGGCTGCAGCTTTGCAACCCATCCTTTTCATCATTCATGAATGCTCCACCGATGAGTTTGAAAATATTATTCTGCCGACTTTTCGGTAAGTTGGGAAAGGACTGTTTGATGTGTTTTTGGTGTTAGAATGCTGTCGACTGATCATTTGCGTGTTTTTGTTCTTTTGAATTTATTAGTGTGACTTGTGACGAGTCAATAACCTAACTAATTAGTTAAAAATCTCTTCTCATTCCAGTTTTAATGAGAATAGTTTCATTCATTTTGGTTTTGCCAATTATTATAGCATGAAAAATTCAAATGAATAGTATTTTGCGGTTTCAGAATGGTACAGACAGTAAATTGCAAAAAAATGATGATTTGAAATGAAAATACGTATAGGAGAAAGCTCCAAATGGATTTCGTTCCTGGAAAAAACTACTGTAGCGCAATATAGAAATAAA
>Ga0210040_10003806_pt1 | contig 20147 bp, 1 predicted proteins | sample CryGeyCG12114_NA_FD_185462 | JGI IMG/M metagenome (GOLD analysis project Ga0210040, IMG submission 185462) | Groundwater microbial communities from aquifer - Crystal Geyser CG19_WC_8/21/14_NA (SPAdes) (version 2) | ecosystem: Environmental > Aquatic > Deep subsurface > Groundwater | place: USA... | reverse complement strand
TATATAGTATCTACTTACTTAGTATTTTAATTATTTACTAAGCTTAGCTTATTTTTAAGATCTTAAGTTTACTTACTTTTAAGTATTTACTTAGTAGCTAGTTCTTTAAGCCTAGTTACTAGCTTATTAAGTAGTAAGATATTAATATCTAGCTTCTTAATTACTTTATTATTATAGAGTATATTAATAAGCTTAACTACTTATTTTTTAATTATACTTTTCTTTTTTTTCTTTTATAGTATAGAGACTTATTAAAAGTAATATTATATATAGTAATTACTTAATTAAGTATTAGAACTTATATCTTATAGATATTTAATACTTAGTATCTAACTAAGTATCTAATATAGCCTTTTAAGTTTACTTTAAAACTTTATTTATTTTACTTAGCTATATACTCTTAATTTAAAGAGTATATATAGTAGCTATAAGTATATATTCTACTTTAGTTAAGTTAAAGATTAGTAGTTCTTTACTTTACTTTTACTAGTTTATAGTACTAGAAGTATTAATAAAGCTAGTTCTTAAGTACTTTATTAAGTAATTAGTAATTATAAAATATAATTAAGCTAATATTATAAAGATAGCTTACTACTTCTATAATCTCTAGCTATAGATCTTAAGAAAGATTTATACTTATATATATAACTATACTCTTCTTAATAATCTCTTTTCTTACTCTTTTAGCTAAGCTACTTAGCTTATAAATATAGAATAGTAGAGTAATAATTTTAATATCTATTTTATTTACTTAATTTTTATACTTTAATCTTCTTTATTATAAGTAAGTTACTATATTATTATCTTAATTAATATATACTACTTTAAAGTTATATTTTATATAAGCGTACTTAATATAGCTAGTAATTATTTCTATAATTAACTTTAGTAATTTATCTTATAAAATTACTATAGTAATCTTACTAGTAAACTCCTTTTTAATTATTAGTACCTATTATTCTCTTAATTATCTATATAGTATATTAAATAAATTATATAAAATATAGAAATATAGCTATAGTAATTATTTTTTAAGCCTATATAAGATAACTTAAGTAGTATAAGTAACTAAGTAGTTAGTATATTTAGCTCTTTATATACTTATAATTTTAATATTCTTTATAGTATAAGTAAGCGCTTAGAGTACTTATTTACTTAAATATCTAGATTATTAATACTATAAAGCTTTATCTCTCTTCTTAATTTAAAGCTTCTATAATCTTCTTATTATATTTATAATTATTAAGAATAATAAATAATAGTAAATTAGCTTATATTTAAAGAAAGTAAAGTTATACTAGTAGTAAAGCTTTACTATTACTATATTATTACTAATTATTTTATACTTTAGTATACTATCTAAGCTTAAGTACTATATATTTACTTTCTTAAATAGATACTTAAAGATAATATTTATATAGAAACTTTTAATAATTTTAATATTCTTTAGTAGTAGATCTTCTATCTTCTTTCTATAGATACTATTAATTACTTATTTAATTACTTATTTAATTACTTAATTCTTATAACTTAATACTAGAAGTAACTAAGTACTAGTATTAATACTATTTTCTAGTCCTACTTTCTTAAATATACTTTCTTTAATTAGACTTTAATTATTAACTAGGTATATTACTCTTCTATTATTAAAAATAGTACTTATTAATAATAGATAGGTAGTATATAATATACTATATACGCTTAGTATTAGATTATCTTTAAACTCTATAAGATTAATTAATATAGCTTATAAAAAATCTAGATAATTAGTAGAAGATTTACTTTTACTTAATCTACTTAAGTTTATAAGCGCTATATCTAACTAGAGCTTTTAATTTAAGCTAGTAATTTCTATATAAAGATTAGAGTTTTTAGGCTTAGCTAGCTATTTAATAATCTTAGTATAGTCTAGATTTATTAGTATAATAAGTACTTTATTACTTAAGTATAATCTAGTATATACTATCTCTAATTACTTATACTTAATTAGCTTTTAGTTATATATTTTACTTCTACCTAGTTTATATAAGTACTTAATTTTATTAGTATTTAAATTAGTAAAGCGCCTCTTCTTAAGTAGTAATCTTTTACTTATAAATATTATAAATATACTTTTACTTAAGCTTAGACTAATCTTAGCTTCTTATAGTATAAGTAAAAATATATATAATACTTATTCTATAGTTATAGACTTAGTACTAATAGCTACTTATATTATAATTACTTAATAAAAGTTTCTAGCCTATTCTAGTATAAACTTTACTTTAATTATATTAAGAAAATTCTATATTATAAAGTTATCTTTAATATTAGTAATCTTAAAGGCTTAGGCTTAAGTATATAATATTTACTATTATATAAACTACGTAATAGGCTTAATCTATCTATTATATACTTTAGCTAGAAACTTATAGTACTTTTAGTATACTAATATTAAGTTAGTAGAGTTAATTAGTACTAGTTTATTATATAGCTTTCTAAGTAGAGCTTAAAAAGTAGACTAATTTTCTAATAAGAGTATAATCTATATAAGTATAAGAAGCTTATATATAATAGTCTTATTTATTTAGTTAAGTATATTATTAAGCTTTATAGTAGACTTCTTCTATTAATTAAGCTTAATTTTCTAAATAGCTACTTCTTTTAGGTATATAATTATTACTTCTATCTAATTATTCTTTACTTTCTAGTAGCTATTATTACTTAAGTCTAGTAGATTATTAAGCTTAAAGTAGTTTAGTTTTTAATTATTAATTAGCTTCTATATCTCTTTTTTTAGATTAATAGACTTTTAGATACTTTTACTTCTATAGTAAAACTTAAGCTAAGTATACTAGTATAGCTTATAAAGGTCGTAGATCTTAAGTAAGATAGGATAGTTAAATTAAAACCTATATAGTAAGTAACTGCGTTAAGGCGTAGTTATAAGAAACTAAGATACGTAATATAATTATCTACTAGTGTAGCGCTAGTAGCTTAGTAGGCTTAGCAGCTAAGAATCTATTATACTACCTCTCTTTCTAAAAAGAGTAGTTCTATTACTCTTAAATAGTAATAAAAGAAAGACAAAAGAAAGATAAAAGAAAATAGGAAAACTATTCTTTTATATCTCCTCTATATCTCTCTAGTATTAATATAAGATTATAGCTATATCTTATACTTATATCCTCTATTAGTATACTAGAGCTTAGTTATTATAGCTTACGCAGTAGAGGCTTTAATTAATTATTTACTCCTAATAGAGGTTATTAGTGCGTATATAAGTAATAACCTAAGCTACTCTATAAAGTTAGTTAGCTATAGGCGCAGTACGTAGTAGTTATTAAGTATATTATATAACGAGCGTAATAGTGTCCTTATATAGCCTCGTTAACGTAGTATAGCTATAGCCCCTTATTAACTTAGCATTAATAAATATAATAAAGTCTCTATATAGCTTATATTATAATTTATATATTATACTATAGAACTATAGTATAAGTTAAAGCTATTATACTAAGTTTATAGTTTACGTTTTATATATACTAAGATAGCTAGTAGAAACGCCCTACTTATACGCACGAAGGACTTATTATAATAAGGTATAATATAAGTACTTACTAAGTAACTATTTATTATAAATTATATTTATAGGTTTAGTATAACGCTTTAAATCTTATTATAAGTAGTACTTATTTACCTATTAGCGTACTAAACCTCTTATATAGATCTAAGTATTTTAGGTAAGCCTTATAGAACTTATAGATAATATTAGTAGCTTTAACTAAGTTTATATAGAGCTCCTATAATAGATTATTAGGTCCTTTTAAGTAGTTAGCCTATTATACTAAGTACTATAAGAGTTCTTTATATTACCTATCTTTTTCTTTTATATTAACGTATACGTTTTTAATAGCTTTTATAATGTAGTTAGTAGAGTTATCTATATCTAGGTTTATTACATTAACTAGCTCTTCTTTATTATATACTTATCCTAGTAGTAGCTTACTATTAATAGAGTATAGTAGCTATAGGTAGAAGACGTTATAAATATATATACTAGTAAGTAGCTTTAGCTTATATACTATATTATTAATAACGCGTATAATCTTAAATAGGTCTTAATTTTTAAAGTTAAGTAATTAGTTTAGCTAAGAGGTCTTAATATTATAGAAGTTAAGTATAATAAGGTTACCTCTATAAAATTTAGAAGCTAAGAGCTAATCTTAGTTAACGTACTTAGTTTACTTAGCTTACGCTTATTATAGCTATAGTCTTAATTACTTATAGAGCTCTTATAACCTCTTTACCTATTTATCTATATTAATATAGTCTTATTATACTAGTATAGTAAAGTTCTTATCTATAGGCTACGCTAGCTCTAATCTTAACTTTAGTTTATAGCCCTTTATTACTATAAATAGTATAATTCTAGTAGAGGTAATAGAGGAGTTAGCCTTAAACTTCGCTATAAGTAGAAAGAAGGCCTAGTTATTTTACTTAAAGTTAACGTAAGTATATAAGTACTACTTAAGCTATATATTAGTATTTTCTATTTATCTATTACTCTTTAGATAAAATACTATAGATAGCTTTAGCTTAGTCTCTAGCCTTTAATAAAAGTATTTCTAAAAGTAGGAAGTAAATTAAGGCCCTCTATTAGATATAATACTCTCTAGGTATCCTTCTTCTTACTATATATATTTAATAAAAGCTCTTATAAGTATATCTATAGTTAAGTTAATAATAGAGATAAATTTCTTCTTCTTACTAAGGTAGTTTATAATTATAAGAATATTTTTATACGTATAACTATTATCTATATAGTAAGGTAGATAGGTAATATAGTCTATTAAAATTAAGCTCTAGTAGTAATTAGGTATAAGTAATAAGTATAAAAGCCTATACTTACTATCTTAAAATAGTTTTATCTATTAATAAGTAAGATAAGCTTTAATATAATAGGCTACGTTATCTATTATATATAGCTAGTAGTACTATCTTACTACCTTTACGTAACTCTTATATTTACTACTATATCTACTACTTAAGGTCTAATATACTTAGTCTAGTACTTAAGTATATACGCTATAAGTATTAGGTATATAGATTTTACTATATACGTATAAGAGGTTATTATAGAGAGTATATTTGCTAAGCTCTATATAAAGCTATTATCTATATATAAGCTTATATAGGATATAGTAAATACCTAATTTCTTTATAGTAATAATAACTTATAATATTTTATTATTAAGATAAGCCTTCTTAATAAGGTCTATAATATTACTAGGGTCTATAAAGATCTCTCTAGTTTCTATATCCTCTATACTTCTTACGTAGTAGCTTATTATATATTATTCTATTATTAAGTCTATCTTACTAAGTTAGTATATTATCTATATAATCTTAATAAGAGTGTATTATAAGTAGTTAACCTAGTTATCTTTAACTAGATAGCGTACTAGGTATATTATATAGTAGCTTCTATAGTTAAGTTAGATTATAAAGGTAGTAACTTAGGTAGTAAAGTTAACTTAGTCTAGCTTAATAACTACTTACTATTAATACTACTTATATATATTATCTGTGTCTAAAAGTAAGTTATCTAATTATCTTATAAGTATATCTAGCTTCGTACCTTATTTACTAGGCCTATACTTAATATAAAAGTTAAATTTAGATAAGTATTTAGCTTAGCGCGCTTATTAGTAGTTTAGGCGCTTACTTATTATAAACTATTATAGAGCTTAGTAGTTAGAGAGTACCTATACTAAGTTAAGTATACTTATAAGCTTAAACTTCTATTCCTTAAAGGCCTTAATAATTATAAGAAGCTCTTTATTATATATCTTATAGTTATATTTAGTAGGTATTATTTTATAAAAGAGGAAAGTAACTAGTCTTAGTATACTATTATATATCTAGGATAAAATAGTAGTAGTAATAAAGTCTAAGATATTTATCTTAAGCTATATCTTAAAGTCTAGGTCGTAGTACGCTAGTATACTAGCTTCTTAGAATAAGACTTTTAAGCGTTAAAAAGCTTTTAATACTACTAAATCTAGCGCTAGAAGAAAGTACTTATAACTTTTATCTTTTTTTATAAGTATAGTAAGAGCTTAAGCTATTATTAAGAAGCTTCTAATAAATTACCTATAGAAATTAGTAAATCTAAGGAATGCTTAGATATTATAAACGTTCTTAAGCGTAGGCTAGTCCTTAACTATAGCTAGTTTAGCTAAGTCTATTTTAATACTATTAGTAGTAAGTATAAGTCCTAAGTACTTTACTTATTTAACTTTAAACTTATACTTTATAAAGTCTAGGTATATACTAGCATCTTAGAGCTTATAGAGAACCTAGAGTATATACTTTTTATAGTCTTCTTCTTATTTACTATAAATAAGGATATTATCTATATATACTAAATACGTTATATTAAGGTACTTATATAATATCTTATTAATAAATATCTAAAATATCCTAAGAGCATTATATAAGCTAAAGAGTATAATAATATACTTATAGAGGCTATAATAAGTAAGAAATACTATTTTTTCTTTATCTCTTTCCTTTATTTAAATAGTATTAAAAGTAGTAATAACGTCTATAATAGATATAATCTATATCTTAGCTATATATATAAGCGTCTCTTTAATAGTAAGTAGCGTACTATAGTTCTTATAAGTAATTATATTAAGTTATTAATAGTCTACGTATACGTAGAGCCTACTACTAGGTTTCTTAATAATAAGTACTAGTAAAGTATAAAGTAACGTACTAAGTTATATAAAACTTTTACCTAATATATCTTCTAAGTACCTCTTAACTATTTTAGTCTCTATTTATATTAAGCTATAGACTTAAAGATAAGATATACTAGAACTAAGCTTTATAGCTATTATATAGTTAACTCTCTTACGTTAAGGTAGTAATATATTAGCTATTTTAGGATTAAAGAGATCTAGTAGTATAGAATATATAAAATTAAGAACTAAGGCCTTAATTTCTACTTCTATTATAGGTAGTTAATCTATTTTATCTATATACTTCTTAAAGTTAGCTTATATAATAGTAGATAAGTAAGTAAATATATCTTTAAAAGCGTCTAACGTATAATTACTATTCTTAAGATCTAGAAGTCTACTAAGATAGTTTTAGTAATATAGTTCTATCTATATAATCTATTCTAAGTAATATAAAGCGCTTAGTATAGCTACTTTTACGCTAATTATCTAAATATAGCCTATAAGAGTATTATAATATATCTTACTATTAGGTAGTCTATTATTATAGATAGTCTCTAGTAAGCTATTCTTAAGGCAGTTTATTTTATAGTTAGTATACCTAAACTCTATAGATTACATATTACTAAATCTAAGATATAGTTTATAGTAGTCTAGCTAGTTTATACCTAAGATAATATTATATTTCTTAATATCTATTATATAGGCTATAATAACGCTAGTATAAGTACTATATTAAACTTATATATCTACTACTTAAGTAATCTAAGTAACTTCTTTACTATTAGTAAAAGTAAGTTAGATAAGTTTATTAATTTTATATAAATAGTAGTATTACTACTTTACTTAATAACTACTTATAAAGTAAGTACTTACTCTAGTATCTACTAGAGTTATTATCTTTTACTAGGCTCTAGAGAGAAGCTTAATAGTTTCTAAGAACTCTAGCTAGCGTATAAAACTTAATATAAGCTACCTTTCTAATAAGGTAATTAATACTTAGTAATACTAAGTTATAAGGCTTATAAGGGCGTTAAGCTTAAAGATAATAATTTCTAGCTATTCTTAGTATTACGTCGTCCTCTATAACTCTTTATATACCTTATACTATTATTACTTTTACTTATATACTTTAGTAAGAGTATCTAGTTTCCTAAGATATTATTAGAAAACTTATTATCTTTATCTTTATTATCTATAAGGTTATTATATAAGTCTTCTTTATTATTATTATTACCTCTAAAGGCTATAGTATTAAAGAGTAGTATATTAGATAAAAGCGTAATAGGCTTACTATAGTAGGGTGCGTCTAGCACTTACTACTAGTATCTAGGTTTACTATATTTAAAGTAGGCGTCTTTAAGTTAGAGCTTTATCTACTCTTTAGCTATCCTTATATCTCTAATATATTACTTTATATATTAGTTTAATCTTTATTTATAAGCTACGCTTTAATTATTTAGTAAGTACTATTAAGGCTTTAATATTATTATAGATTATAGATTTAGAGCTTCTTATACTAGTTAGGAGTTAGAGTCTATACGTTAATAGTTAACTCTATAAGCGCACTTAAGGAAGTTACCTAAGCTCTTATTATAGACTACTTAATTTATAAGGGCTATAGAAAGGTTAGTGTTTATATTATAGTAAGTATACTTAATTATAGTACTTACTAGTTACTTAAGGATATTTACTACGCTAAGAAAGTAGGCTTACTATATAATAAATAACTTACTTAGCTTCTACTTAACCTTACTATATATAAGCTTATTTTCTACTTTATTAATCTTATTATATAATAAGTATACGTTATCTAGGGCGTTAATAAGGTCTATATAATATATAAATTTTAATTCTTAGATTAACTCCTAAGTAGCGTCTTTAATATATTACTCTAAGTAGATAATTTTAAAAAACTTATTATTAAGTAAGGTAGTATATTTTACTATAGCTATTCGCCTCTATTAGTTATAGTCCTTATCTATATTACTTTTAAAAGTCTTAATATCTAAGAACTTATAATTACTTATTAAGTAAGCGCTAGAAGCTCTTATAAATAGAGTAAGACGTAGTTTACTAGTAAAAGCTAAAGCGCCTCTATTTAGTAAAAATAGAGTAGTACCTAAAAGCTTAGTATATAAGTTATTCTATATAAGTATTACTTAATATAAGCGCTAGTATAGGTTCTTAGAGTAAATACTAGTACTAAAGTAAAAGTTTAGGTTATTATGTAAGTTATGTTAGAGAGATAAGTTATACTACTTTTAGTAAAAAAATAAATTCTATAGCTCTTACTTATACTAGAAGAATAAGTATAGATAGTATATAAGTTTATACTTTAAGATCTTATTATATAAGATCTTAGCTTCTTACTAGGCGTCCTATATATATAAGATAGCTTATTAAGCTTTCTCTTCTACTTAGCTAGCTAAGCTATTCTTAGCTTTTAGCTCCTCTTTTACTTTCTTTAGCTTATTATAGAAGTAGTTTACTTCTTACTTCTTATATTAATACTTTTACTCCTAATCTTTTAACTTCTTCTACTACGTATTATAGTAATTAGACTCTTAGTTATACTTATTATATATAATCTTAATAGATTTACGTATATCTTTAAAAGACTTATTAAAGTTAGTAACTTTAAGGCGTAACTTATTACACTCTTTAAGAAAAGTATTATACTCTTAGCTAATAGCTTTAAAGGCTAAGTATTTTATAAGATTAGTATAATTTTACCCCTTTAGCTTAGTTATCTCTAATTATAGTTAAAGAAGTTCTTTCTTACTATTCTAATACTCTACTTTCTAAGTAAGCGCATAGTTATTAGAGTTATATTTTATAGTAGCAGCGTTATAGATAATATAAAGTAGACTAATTAGGTAGTTATACTACCTATTTAGTTTAGTAGTTACTTACTTTATAAAGTTTACTATATTTATAAACTCTAAGTCTTTAATAGAGCGTTTAATAGCTCTATTATTATTAGTATAATTCTTACTTACTTAAATAGTATAGTTATAATCTTTATCTACTTTAAACTTCTTATATTCTTATAGTTTAACCTAGCTATATATTAATAATAAGCTAAATTAGAACGTAACATAGAAGTGCACTAACTTATTAATAAGTAGCTTAATACGTAATTCTTTAAAGTTAATATTTATATATTTATAACTATTTTCTAAGATTATAAGCTCTTATATTAGGTTACTAACTAGAACTAATAGTATTAAGTAAGTAACTAAGAAGCTACTCTTTTAGTATTACTCTTAACGTAGCGCTAGAGGTAGTAGTAGCTTTATCTAGTTATCTCTAATAGTTTATTAGGTGTTAAGTATAGTAGTAGAGGAATCTTATATATCTCTAAAGGCGCCTAGTACTACGCTAGGGCTAATACTAAAGCTTATATTATTAAGTAGTATTAAAGTAATAGAAGAAAGTGTACTTTTATAACTTAAGGAGGTAGATTAATTATTATACTACGTCTACTTACTACCTTTATAATACTTTTATAAAGAGAGCTAATCTCTCTACTAGTACTATAACCTAATACTCCTAGTTAACTAGGCCTAATAGTCCTAATATCTCTATTAACTAAGCCTAGCTATCGCGCCTACGTAAGCTTCTTAACTAATACTTACTTAATCTTATTATTATAGCCTAACCTATTATATTAGTATTAATTACTATTACCTATAGGCGCTCTTATTCTACAGTTCTACGCTTATATAGTAAGCTATAAGAAGAGCTACGCTATTATAGTCTATTAATAACTATAGTCCTTTAATAATAGAGCCTATTAGGAGTATTATAAGTAGAGGTAAAGGTTTTAAATATAGTTAAGTATAAAGGTTGTAGATCTTAAGTAAGATAGGATAGTTAAATTAAAATCTATATAGTAAGTAACTACGTTAAGGCGTAGTTATAAGAAACTAAGGTGCGTAATATAATCGTCTACTAGCGTAGTACTAGTAGCTTAGTAGGCTTAGCAGCTATAGATCTATTACATAGCTAGTCTAATTAGCTTTTAAGTAGTATATTAAGTATATTAACTTAGTTATTACTTATTATAAGCGTATATATATATATATAGATTAGGAGATAATAGAGTAGTTTAATTATTCTAAACCCTTAGTAATATAAAGTACGTAGAGAGAATTATTACTATAACTTTATAACACTAGGCTTATAACTACTAGAGCTAAGTAAGCTTAGAACTTAATTAAAATAAGTATATTAATTAGATAACTACTTAAGAAAAGATTAAATAAAAATCTAGTATATATACCTCTCTCTTAGAAGGCCTTAATTACTAAACCTCTAGGCTTAATCTTATAATTAGCCTTAGCTTAAACTTCTATACTATAACAAAAAATAATTAAGCTAAAGAAAGTTAGAAAAAATTAAATAAGTTAAAAATTATTAAATATATAAGTTTACTTAAGACTTTCTAAGTTACTAGTAATAAAATAGTAGATAGTACTAAGATTAGTAAGACGCCTAAATAGTATAAGTAAAATAAGACTTATATAGTAAAGTATAAGTATAAAGTATACTTAGTATAATACTTACTATTTATACTAATATAGTTATAGTGCTTAATACTAGTTTAACTATTAAAAACTTTTTTAATATAAGCTTAGTAGTAATTACTATAAAGCTTACTAATAATAAAAAGCTAAGTAATAAAAGTTTTACTTTTAGATAAAGTTAAAGTTAGATATACTAGCTTATAAGTACTAGATATTATTTTATTAAATAAAGCTTAACTATAATAAGCTAAGTATTAAAGTAGCTTTAAAAGTAATTCTAAAAGCTATAATAAAAGAGCTATAAAGTAATTATAGCTTTATTAATAAAAGTAATTATTATTAGTAAGCTAAGTAGAAGTTTAAAGAGCTTTTTTAAAAAGCTATATATAGTTAGTAGATGTATTAAGAAGTATTTAAGTATACTTACTATATTAAAAGATAATATTAAAAGTAGTAAGTAGAAATTAAAAAGTTAAGTACTCTAATATATACTTCTTAGAAGTTAGATTAGAGTACTTACTTAGTAAGCTATTATTATAATCTTACTATAAATAAAATATATAATTATATTACTTTTACTATTAAGTCTCTTAGTAATTATAAATATTATCTAAATAACTAATTAGCTATTTACTTTAAAGTATTTAGTATAAAAAGCTAGCTACCTAATAGTAGCTAAAAGATATATTTAATTTTACTTTATAGTATAAGAGATTATAAACTAAGTAAACTTAACTACTTTTACTTTTATAGTTTACTTATCTTTAAGTAAGTAGACTAGAAAGTATATTATAGTATAGAAGTTTAAGCTAAAGTAAATTATAAAATTAAGCTTAAAAGTTTAGTAATTAAGGCCCTCTAAGAAAGAAGTATATATACTAGATCTTTATCTAATCTTTCTTAGGTAGTTATCTAATTAATATACTTATCTTAATTAAGTTCTAAGCTCGCTTAGCTCTAATAAGAGCTATAATAATTTACTTAGTAACTACCTTAGTAGTACAAAAATATTTAAAAAGCTATTATAATACTATAACTAAAAAAGTATATAATAAAATATAAAAGATTACTACTATAACTACTTTAAGTATAGATAAGTAATAGCGCTAAAGTATTACTTATATAGCTTACTTATACCTCTATTATTCTTAGAAAGAGTATAGTAAGAAGTTATACTTAACTTTATTATAAAACTACTTACTAGCTACTACTTTAGTAGAGTTTTTAATATAATTCTTATAATTATTAACTACTTTATAAAAATAGCTTACTATATCTTTATAAAGAGTAATTAGAAAAAGCTAGGCCTAGTATAAGCCTAGCTAAGAAATATTATCTACTTCTATAGAGTACTAAAGAAGATTATTTTAAACTATAAGCTACTAATAAACTCTAAAATATAAAAGACTTTTTAGTACTATCTAAGTATAAATAGAGTTCTTTTATTAGTATACTACTTATAAATAGATAGCTAAATAGAGAAGTAAAACTAAATACTTAAATAGTTCTTAAAGTACTTCTATTACTTAGAATAAAATAACTAAGTAGCTTAAGTACTAATTATAGAGTTTATATATAATAATAGTAAATATATAATTATTAGGACTAGCGAGGCTTACTCTAAAAGGGCGTAAGTTAGATAATAGAACCCCGCTATATATACTATTAGAATAAATATTATAAAATAGTAGTAATTTATCTCTCTTATATACGTAAGAGGAATATATAATTTATTTACTTCTTAATTATTTTTTATACTTTCTTTATAATACTTACTCTATATATTCTTAATATTTAAATTACTTAACTTTTAAAAAATTTAGAGAAGTATAATTATTATTATAATAGATATATAATATAATATAATATAAAGAGGATCTATAAAGTAAAAGATAAATCTAAGTTATTAGTAATTCTTCCTCTACCTAAAGACCTAACTTATATAACTTTAGAGCTATAAAGCTTATTATATAATATTATACTTATTAATAAGTAAGAAGAAGTTAAGAAGGAAGAACTTAATAAAGATAAAGATAATAAGCGCTAATCTAGACTATTAAGGCCTAATTTACGCTAGTAAATACTAAATATTAATCTAGTAAAAGATAAACTTATAAAAGTATACTTATAGCTTAAAAATATCTATAATTAAGAGAAATTATAATAACTTAAGAAAATAAAAGTATACTATAAAGTAGAAGACTTTAATATAATTAAGATTATATTAAGAAAGTTAGTATTAACTTTACTAGTAATTATTACTCTCTTAGTATTCTTACTATATTCTTAACTTCTATATTAGTTTATAAAATATAACTATATAGAGTATAATTAATAGAAGTATAACTATAAAGGCTATTTTATATAATTATTTATTTACTTTATTATAAAGTAATAGAAAGTAGATTTTAAAGTAATATATATCTTAGAACTACTTAAGATACTCTAAGAAGTTTATTATCTAGTTAAAGAATAAGCTTTACTTATATAGATCTTAACTTAAGTAAGATTAAAGTAAGTTATACTTAATTCTCTAAGTATACTATAAAAGTAATATTAATCTACTTATAACTAGATTAAAAACTATAGATAATATACTAAGTAGTTACTAATAGAGCTATTAGACTACTTATAACTACTTAGAAAGAGCTAAGATTATTTATTTTACTTAAGCTATAAGTTATTAAATATATAGTAGCTTTAAATTTAGATATTTAGAGAAATATTAAATAACTTCCTATAATAATTAGAATAATAATCTTAATAGTTAAGAAATAAGTAAATTTTATCTACTAAAAGTTAAGTATAACTTATAACTAAAAAGATTAAGAATTAAAAGAAAAGCTATAATAATAAAGATTAAAGTTTAGTAAGAATAAGAAGATAAAGAAACTTCTAAAAAAAGCTAAGAAAGCTAGAGAAGTATAAGCTAGCTTAAATAAGCTAAAGAAAGCTAATACTACTATACTTAAAAAACTAATTATTTACTATAAATATAAAAAATCTAGATATAAGGTATTTAGCTATAAAAAGCTAAAAAAAGCTAGAGTAGATCTAAAAAAAGATAAGTTAAAAAAAAGAAGAAGTAGAAAGACTAAGCTTCTACTTTCTTACTTATATTACTCTAATATTAGAGTATAAAGATTTATATATATTTTATAAAGCTATTTACTTAAAGCTATTAAGGTTATTAATAACTATAATGTCGCAGTAAAAAGATCTTAGTACTACCTAGGCTAATAGGTATATATACCGCAACACACCCCCTAGATTATCTAGAATACTCTTCTTCTTCTAGAGTAATCTATATAGAGCGGCTAGGTTTTCTACTAAGTACCTAAACTTACGGATATTCTCCTATTTTACCTATCTTTTTACTTCTCGCTTAAGGTCACTCACCTAGGTAATAATCCTAGAGAGTACTACTTAAGTTTAAGTAGCGGAAAGAAGGGCTCATAACTGTCGCAGTAAAAAGATCTTAGTACTACCTAGGCTAATAGGTATATATACCGCAACATATAATTACTATTAGATTATTCTCTATAAAAGTAGAAGCTCTAATTAATAAGAAGTTATAACTAAACTTTATATTAGTACTACTTACTAAAAAGTAAGAGTTAATAGTAAAGCCTTTACTAAAGCTATTAGTAGAAAAAGTAAATTAGTTAGAAATCTTAGTATATAGTACTATAATAGTAGATATTATTATTACTAATAAATATAGGCGTATATAGATATACTATACCTTATTTATTATTATAGACCTTAATAAGTACTAAATATACTTTAGTTTACTATAGATTAATACTTATAATCTTAAATTAAACTATGTAAGTAAGTATATCCTCTTTAAGAGAGTAAAGAGTATAGATAAAAGTACTTTCTAATAAGTTAGTATTAAAGATACTAAAATATTTAACTAATGTATATATAAGCTAAATATAGATATTTATATATACTTAGTAAGCTCTATTAGCTAATTTAGGCTACTATAAGCTACTTTAAGCTAAATTCTATTATAATATGTAGATATTATAGTATAGAGGTTTAAGCTAAGGCAGATTACGAGATTAGGCCTAGAGGTTTAGTAATTAAGGCCCTCTAAAGGAGAGGTATATATACTAGATTTTTATCTAATCTTTTCTTAAGTAGTTATCTAATTAATATACTTATTTTAATCTAAGTTTAAGCTTACTTAGCTCTAATAGTTATAAGTCTAGTATTATAAAGTTATAGTAATAATTCTCTCTACGTACTTTATATTACTAAGAGTTTAAAATAATTAAACTACTTTATTATCTCCTAATCTATATATATTTATACGCTTATAATAAGTAATAACTAAGTTAATATACTTAACGTACTACTTAAGAGCTAATTAGACTAGCTATACTAGTATACTTAGCTTAAGTTTTACTATAGAAGTAAAAGTATCTAAATATCTATTAATCTAAAAGGAGAGATATAGAAGCTAATTAATAATTAAAAGCTAGATTACTCTAAGCTTAATAATCTACTAAAAATAAGTAATAATAGCTACTAAAAGGTAAAAGATAATTAGATAGAAGTAATAATTATATACTTAAAAGAGGTAGCTATTTAAAAAATTAAGCTTAATTAATAGAAAAGAGCTACTATAAAGCTTAATAATATACTTAACTAGATTAATAAGACTATTATATATAAGCTACTTATACTTATTTAGATTATACTCTTATTAGAGAACTAGTTTACTCTTTAAGCTTTAATTAGAAAGCTATATAATAAACTAGTACTAATTAACTCTACTAATATAATATTAGTATACTAAAGGTACTATAAGTATCTAGCTAAAGTATATAATAGATAGATTAAGCCTATTATATAGTTTATATAATAGTAAATACTATATATATAAGCCTAAGCTTTTAAGATTACTAATATTAAAAGTAACTTTATAATATAAGATTTCTTTAATATAATTAGAGTAAAGTTTATACTAGAATAGGCTAAGAACCTTTACTAAGTAATTATAATATAGGTAGCTATTAGTAGTAAAATAATAACTATAGATTAAGTATTATATATATTTTTACTTACGCTATAAGAAGCTAAGATTAGTCTAAGCTTAAGTAAAAGTATATTTATAATATTTATAGGTAAAGAGTTACTACTTAAGAAGAAGTACTTTACTAATTTAAATACTAATAAGATTAAGTATCTATATAAGCTAAGTAGAAGTAAAATATATAACTAGAAGCTAATTAAGTATAAGTAATTAGAAATAGTATATACTAGATTATACTTAGGTAATAAGGTACTTATTACGCTAATAGATCTAAACTATACTAAGATTATTAAATAGCTAGCTAAGCCTAAAAACTCTAATCTTTATATAGAAATTACTAGCTTAAATTAGAAGCTTTAGTTAGATATAGTACTTATAACTTTAAGTAGATTAAGTAAAAGTAAATTTTTTACTAATTATCTAAGTTCTTTATAAGTTATATTAATTAACTTTATAGACTTTAAAGATAATCTAATACTAAGCGTATATAGTATACTATATACTACTTATCTATTATTAATAAGTACTATTCTTAATAGTAAAAGAGTAGTATACTTAGTTAATAATTAAAATTTAATTAAAGAAAGTACCTTTAAGAAGGTAAGACTAAAAGATAGTATTAATACTAGTACTTAGTTACTTCTAGTATTAAGTTATAAAGATTAAGTAATTAAAAAAGTAATTAATAGTATCTATAGAGAGAAAATAAAAGATCTACTACTTAAGAATATTAAGATTATTAAAGGCTTCTACGTAAATATTATCTCTAAGTATTTACTTAAGAAAGTAAATATATAGTACTTAAGATTAGATAGTATACTAAAGTATAGAATAATTAGTAATAATATAGTAATAGTAAAGCTTTACTACTAGTATAATTTTATATTCTTTAAATATAAGCTAATTTACTATTATTTATTATTCTTAATAATTATAAATATAATAAGAAGATTATAAAAGCCTTAAATTAGGAAAAGAGATAAAGTTTTATAGTATTAATAATCTAGATATCTAGGCTAATAAGCGCTTTAAGTGCTTACTTATACTACGTAGAATATTAAGATTACTAGTATATAAAGGGCTAAATATACTAACTACTTAGTTACTTATACTACTTAGGTTATCTTATATAGGCCTAAAGAATAATTACTATAGCTATATTTCTATGTTTTATAAGATCTTTTTAATATATTATATAGATAATTAAGAGAATAATAAGTACTAGTAATTAAAGAAGAGTTTACTAGTAAGATTACTATAGTAATTCTATAAGATAAGTTACTAAAGTTAATTATAAAAGTAATTACTAGCTACATTAAGTATACTTATATAAAGTATAACTTTAAAGTAGTATATATTAATTAAGATAATAATATAGTAACTTATCTATAGTAGATAAGATTAAGGTATAAAAATTAAGTAAATAAAATAAGTATTAAAATTATTACTTTACTATCTTATACTTATAAGCTAAGTAGCTTAGCTAAAAAAAGTAAAAAAAGAGATTATTAAGAAGAGTATAGTTATATATATAAGCGTAAATCTTCTTTAAAATCTATAGCTAGAGATTATAGAAGTAGTAAGCTATTTTTATAATATAAGCCTAATTATACTTTATAACTACTAATTACTTAATAAAGTACTTAAGAACTAGTTTTATTAGTACTTCTAGTACTATAAACTAGTAGAAGTAAAGTAAAGAACTACTAATCTTTAACTTAATTAAAGTAGAATTTATACTTATAGCTACTATATATACTTTTTAAATTAAGTATATATAGCTAGGTAAAATTAATAAGATTTTAAAGTAAATTTAAAAGGCTATATTAGATACTTAGTTAAGTACTGAGTATTAAATATCTATAAGATATAAGTTCTAATACTTAATTAAGTAATTACTATATATAATACTATCTTTAATAAGTCTTTATACTATAAAAGGAAAAAAGAGAAGAGTATAATTAAAGAATAAGTAGTTAAGCTTATTAATATACTCTATAATAATAAAATAATTAAAAAGTTAAATATTAATATCTTACTATTTAATAAGCTAGTAATTAAGTTTAAAGAACTAGTTACTAAGTAAATACTTAAATATAAGTAAACTTAAGATCTTAAAACTAAGCTAGGCTTAGTAAATAATTAAGATACTAAGTAAGTAAATACTATATAGAATAAGAATATAGCTAATAACTATTTAAGAGTTTATATAAGCTAGATTAATTATACTAAAATTACTACTCTAAATATAACTCTAGAATTAGAGATTATAAAAAGTAATTATATAAAATATAATTATAGAGGTATAAGTAGCTAATAAGAAGTATATACTTTTATAGTAAGAGCTAGTCTACTATATACTAGAAGTTTAAGACTTCTAAAAGCTATACTACTATATATACTTACTCTTACTACTTAATCTACTTACTTTATCTCTACTATAGTAAGTAAAGTAAAACTATTTTAACTACTAATTACTAAATTAAGTAGAAAACTATATAAAGTTACTATAAATATATTAGTCTACTAGTACTTACTATAGAAAATAAAGAGACTCTAAGATTAAGATTAAAATAATTAACTAAGAAGTAAAAGAAGTACTAGAAGTACTTATATATTAATTATAAAACTTAATAAGCTAAATAAGCTATTAGATCTATAGTATAATTTTTAGAATACTTACTTATTAAGTATAAATAAAGCTTAAAATAAGTAGTTAAGCTATAAGATACTAAACTTAGTAATTATAGTAGTTATACTTACTAAGTAGATACTAAAAGTACTACTTTTAAAGAATACTTACTTCTATTAAGATAAGCTTTTACTACTACTAATAATATAGAAGTAACTACTATAGTATAGATATAAAGAGCTATTTAAAGAAGCTTTCTAAAAAGAGGTTAATTAACTAAGTAAATAAAGAACTTAATTAGAGATATAAAGATTAAAAGCTATAAGCTAGCTACTTTTACTAAAGTAAGTATAGACTTATAAGTTTAATTAAGATAGTTTCTTACTTAGATATAAAGTAAAGATTATTATAAAAGGTAATCTCTAAAAAAAAAATCTATTAAACTTAATATATATAGCTATACTAGCTATAAAGTTATTCTATATAGTAATAGTAATTACTATATACTTTAATATAAAGATTATATAATATAATATTATAAAAGTATTCTTTAATACTATAATTATAGTAGAGAACCTAGTAATCTATAAGAGACTAGATAGATTTAAGAAAGATAGTATATATATAAGACTTAACTAAGCGCTCTATAGCTTAAGAGATTTACTACTACTTTAGTATAAAGAGTTCTTAAGTATACTTTAATTACTAGGCTTTATAGCTATAAAAGAAGAGCTATACTTATTTTTTAATTAAGATTAAAAAATCTTAATACTATTCTATATTAATAATATCTTACTACTATATTATAAGAGTTATAAAAGCTAAGTATATAAGCTATAAAATAAGATTAAAGTAAAGTATAAGATCTAAGATTATAGGCTAGTAGAGTAGTTCTTAAGTATATAAGTTATTAGAAATTACTAAGACTAAATAATTACGCTAGTATATAATATATATATTAATAAAATTACTAAGAGATTTAGTTTTAAAGATAAAAGCTTCTTAGTAACTTTACTACTATTAAAAGAACTAATTAAGAACTTTAGGGAAGCTACTAAGTAGTAAATTAAAGTATACTAAGAAAAAGTAGGCTTAGTATTATATATAGTAATTATACTATATCTAGATATTATATTCTTAGTATTTAAACTATTATATTTTCTTATAAATCTTAGTAATTAGTATTAGAAAGCTATAGACTAAGTAAT
>Ga0210040_10003805_pt1 | contig 20148 bp, 19 predicted proteins | sample CryGeyCG12114_NA_FD_185462 | JGI IMG/M metagenome (GOLD analysis project Ga0210040, IMG submission 185462) | Groundwater microbial communities from aquifer - Crystal Geyser CG19_WC_8/21/14_NA (SPAdes) (version 2) | ecosystem: Environmental > Aquatic > Deep subsurface > Groundwater | place: USA... | reverse complement strand
TCGGATACCTGCTGGCGCTGATCGACCTGCTGTTCTGCTGGCGCTGATTGCGGGGCGGCGCGCGGCATGGGAAGCCTCGGGCCATGACGCTCCGCCTTTTCCTCAACCCCCGGCACGGCGTGCCCGGCGTGGTCGTGCTGCCCGAGGGCGCGGGGCGCCGGGCGCGGGCGGCGATCGCCTCCTGGCCGGGATACGCGCCCACCCCCCTGCTGGCCCTGGATGACGCCGCCGCCGCCCTCGGTCTGGGCGCCGTGCACTACAAGGACGAGGCGCCGCGCTTCGGGCTGGGCTCCTTCAAGGCGCTCGGCGGTGCCCATGCGGTGTCGCGCGTGATCGCGCAGGAGCTCGCGCGTGCGGGCGTCGCGAATGCTGCGACACCCGCGGAGCTGGAGGCCGGGCGCTATGCCGCCGGGGCCGCCGCCATCACCGTCACCTGCGCCACCGACGGCAATCACGGCCGCAGCGTCGCCTGGGGTGCGAGGCGCTTCGGCGCGCGCTGCGTGATCTTCGTGCATCCCGGCGTCACCCGGGGGAGGCGCGACGCCATCGCTGCCTTCGGCGCCGAGGTGCGGGAGGTTTCCGGCAACTACGATGATTCCGTCCGTGCCTCCGAGGCGGCTGCGCGGGAAGGGGGCTGGCACCTCGTTTCCGACACGTCCTGGCCCGGCTACACCGAGGTTCCGCGGGAGGTGATGCAGGGCTATCGCCTGATGGCGGAGGAAGCGCTGGACAGCCTTCCGGCGGCGCCGAGCCATGTGTTCATCCAGGCTGGGGTCGGGGGCGCGGCAGCGGCCGTCTCGGTGGCGCTGCGCGCCCGGCACGGGTCCGCGCCGCGCCTGGTGGTGGTGGAACCGGAAAAGGCCGCCTGCCTGCTGGCCAGCGCCGAGGCCGGCTCCGCCACCGCCGTTCCGGGGGAGCTGGACACCATCATGGCCGGGCTGGCCTGCGGCGAGCCGAGCCTCCTCGCCTGGCAGGAGCTGGAGCGCGCCGCCTTCGCCTTCTCCGCCATCCCCGACACGGCCGCCGCCGCGGCCATGCGGTTCCTGGCGCGCCGGAACCCGGCGGTCGAGGGCGGGGAGAGCGGCGTGGCCGGCTTGGCCGCCCTGGCGCTGGCCGCGCAGGACCCCGCGGCCCGTGCCGCCCTGGACCTGGGTCCGGAAAGCCGGGTGCTGCTGTTCGGCACCGAGGGCGCCACGGATCGCGCCGTGTATGAGGCTCTCGTGACCGGGCCGGGCGTTGACACGACTCCCCTGCTTCCCCTTCTGGGGTGAAGAAACCGCAATCTTCCGGAGGGTCACCCCATGATCCAGCGCCGCCACCTCATCGCCGGCATCGCGGCCTCGCCGCTCTCGGTGCCAGCCCTGATCAGACCCGCCCTGGCCCAGGGCACCTGGCCGAGCGCCCCCGTGCGCCTGGTGGTGCCCTTCGCCGCCGGTGGCCCGACCGACGTGCCCGCCCGCCTGGTGGCCGATGAGCTGTCCAAGCTGCTGCCCCAGCGCGTGATCGTGGAGAACCGCACGGGCGCGGGCGTCGTGGTCGGCTCCGACGTGGTGGCCAAGGCGCCCAAGGACGGGCAGACGTTGCTCTACACCACCATCGCGCATGCCGCGCTGCGCTCCATCTTCCCGCGCCTGCCCTTCGACCCCCTGGCCGATTTCACCCCGGTGGCGCTGACCGGCGTGATCCCGATGCTGATGATGGTGAACAAGGACCTGCCGGTGAATTCGCTGCCGGAGCTGGTGGCGCTCCTCAAGGCGAATCCGGGCAAGTACGACTACGCCTCCACGGGCAACGGGGCGGCCCTGCACCTGGCGACGGAGCTGTTCCTCAGCCGGGCGGGCGGGCTGAAGGCGACCCACGTTCCCTATCGCGGCTCGGCGGCGGCCATGCCGGACCTGCTGAACGGCACGGTCGCGATGATGCTGGACGTGGCGAACTCCGCCCTGCCCTTCGTGACGCGCGGCGAGGTGAAGGGGCTGGCCATCTCCGGTGCCCACCGCCTGCCGCAGGTGCCGAACATCCCCACCTTCGTCGAGGCGGGGGTGCCGGACTACGAGGCCTACACTTGGCACATGGTGCTGGCCCCCTCCGGCACGCCGGAGCCGGTGGTGAACGCCGTCAACGCCGCGCTGAACAAGGTGATGGCGATGGACAGCGTGAAGCAGCGCCTGTCCGACCTGACGATGGAAACCCGCTCCGACAGCACGCCGGCCAGCACGCGGAAGTGGCTCGACGACGAGATCGCGAAGTGGGAGCCGATCATCAAGGCGGCCGGGATCAAGGCGGACTGATCGGGGCTGCCGGGCGGCCGTTCGTGCCGCCCGGTGCTTCACGCCGCCACGGCCGGCGCCGCCCGCTTTTCCAGCCCCGCCCTTTCCCCCAGGGCCAGCCTGACCAACGCGACGAGGAAGACCAGCACCGCCAGGGTCCAGAGAAGGGCGCCGAGCTTGGCGACCTCCATCGTGACGTCCGCGATCGAGAGCGCGATCCCCGCGGGGAAGCAGATGGCCCCGCTGGCAGCCAGCGCGAAGTGGGGCAGCGCGAGGCGCGAGGCAGCGAGCGGGGGATAGGCGCGGTAGCAGAGCCCGAAGAGCGCCAGCGAGGTCCAGCCCAGCAGGTTCAGGTGTGCATGAACCGGCGCGAAGTGAAAGTTGTGGGTCAGGCCCATCCAGGTTCCCATGCCGACGCCGATGAGCAGCGTCGCGGTGGCGAGGATGAGGAAGGCGAGATCGATCCGGCGCATCGGGCCGTTCCTTTCCGCTGGAGGGATGTCAGTCCGCGGCGAGCCCCGCTTCGGCCGGCGCCGCGCGCGCGGCCTGGACGTAGCCGCGGAAGCCCGCGTAGCTCGGGGCGTATCCGCCGCGCGCCTTCATCCGCTGCACCCACGCCACGACACGCGGATAGGGCGAGAGGTCGAAGTCCACGTATTCGCCGAGGGTGACATACGCGAAGCCGAGGTAATCGGCGATCGAGACCGCGCCGCCGCAGACATGGGGCCGATCCCCCAGCATCTGCCGGTCGAGCACCGAGAGGTACTTCGCGGCCATCGCGCGGCCCACATGTTCCATTGCCGCATGGGCCTCGGCAGGCATGGACCGGAGCGGCGGGAGCATGCGGCGATAGGCGAGGAAGACGCAGTAACCGACGTGGAAGTTGCTGGAGAACCAGTCCATGGCCTCGTGCACTCGGGCGCGGGCGCGTGGCTCGGACGGGTAGGTCGCCGGTGCGTGCCGCTCGGCCAGGAAGCGAAGGATCGCGGCGCTCTCGGACAGGTGGAAATCGCCGTCCTCCAGCACGGGAACCTGCCCGTTCGGGTTGAGGCGCAGGAAGTCCGGCGCGCGCTGCTCCCCGGCATGGATGCCGACAACCTCCTCCTCGAACGGGATGCCCTGGTCGAAGAGAAAGAAAGTGACGCTGCGCGAGGAGGTCGAGAGGGGGTCGAAGTGGAGTTTCATGGCCGCTGTCCCTGGAAACGAAGCGGCTCCCTCATTACGCAGGCGGGCAAGGCCGTTCAAACACCGATCTTGCGGAATGGTTCGGCGGAAATGCAGAATCGGCATCATGCTGGACTGGAACGACCTGCGGCATTTCCTCGCCGTGGCGGGGAGCGGAAGCACCCTGGCCGCCGGCCGCGCGCTCGGCGTCAGCCAGAGCACCGCGGCGCGCCGCGTCGCGGCGCTGGAGGCGGCCCTGGGGCTGGAGCTTTTCGAGAAGACGCCGGCCGGCTACCTCCCGACGGAGGCAGCCGCGGAGCTGCTTCAGGCGGCCAAGGGCGTCGAGGCGGCGGCCGAGCTGTTCGAGAACAAGGCCGCGGCGAAAAAGCGGGGCCTGTCCGGCGTGGTGCGGCTCACCACCAACGAGGCCTTCGCGACGGGCTTCCTGCTGCGGGCCATGCGGGACTTCCACGCGGCCTATCCCGGCATCTGCCTCGACGTGATCACGAGTGACCGTCACCTGAACCTTGAGGCGGGCGAGGCCGATGTCGCGCTGCGGGTGGGCCCACGCCCGACCCGGCCGGACCTTGCCGGCCGCCGCATCGCCACGGAAAGCTGGTCCGTCTATTGCAGCCGGGCCTATGCCGCCGCCCGCGGCACGCCGCGTTGCCCGGCCGAGGTCGCCGGGCACGTCTTCATCGGGACGGACATGCTGCCGCCGGCCGGGCCCTTCACCGCCTGGATCGCGGCGAACGTTCCGGCGGAAGCGATCCTCCTGCGCCCGAGCAGCGTCAGTGCCGTGTTCGCGGCGATCCGGGCGGGGCTCGGGCTGGGGCTGATGTCGGATTTCGTCGCGGCGGGGGATGCGGACCTCATTCGCTGCTTCGACACGGAAATCGAGCCGTTCTACGAAATCTGGCTCCTCGCGGATGCGCGCAGGCGGAACACCCCGCAGATCCGCGCCGTGCTGGACTACCTCAGCGGCTACTTCGCCTCGGGCCTGCATGGCCGGGGGCCGGGATAGGCCGCCTCACCGCCGCGGGGAGGCCGCGCACCCGGTCCGGCCGGACCGGGTGCGCGCCCGGGCGGGTCAGACCCCCTGGCCCATGGCACGGATCGGCGGCGCGAGGTCCGGGGGGAGGGGGGACTCATAGGGCCGCCCGCCCGTGCGCTCGTCGAACTCCGCCTTGGCGCGCGCAATCAGCGCGGGGTCGCGCAGCGCGTCCACCGCGGTGCCCGCCATCACCTTCGCCACGTGCACCATGCCCTTGTGCGCCGCCGGCGACTTTCCCTGGGCGGTGAGCTGCCAGGAATGGAAGGGCGTGCCGATGGCGCAGGTGGCGCCGCGCGCCTGCACGGTGGGCACCGCCCAGGAGACGTCGCCCACATCGGTGGAACCGACCCCGCCCTCGCCCCGGTTCTCCAGCGGCACGATGATGTCGCAGAGGGTCTTGCCCTTCTCCACGCTCAGCCCGTGGCGGCGGTGGGCGGCGGCGATGTCGGCCTCGCTCAGCGTCGCCTGGATCTCCGCCGCATACGCCTTGTCGGCCTCGTCGAACTGCGGCGGGCCGAGGCGCTGGAAGTTGTCGTGCATCGCGCGTTCCAGCGGCGCGTTGCCCAGCAGGTTCGACACGGCGCTCACCACCGCCGTCTCCACCCGCGTCTCGGTCATCAGCGCCGCGCCGTCGGCGATCTTGCGCACGCGGCCGACCAGCATGTTCAGCTCCGGCAGGTCGCGCGCGCGGATGAGGTAGCGGACCTTGGCGCGCGACTGCACGACGTTGGGGGCGATGCCGCCGCCGTCCAGCATGGCGTAGTGGATGCGCGCGTGGTCGGGCATGTGCTCGCGCATGTAGTTCACGCCGACATTCATCAGCTCGACGGCATCGAGCGCGGAGCGCCCCAGCTCCGGCGCGGCGGCGGCATGGGCCGAGCGGCCGTGGAAGGTGAAGTCGATGCGGGTGTTGGCCAGCGACACCGCCTCGTTCACGCCGGAGAAGGAGGCGGGGTGCCAGGAGATGGCGATGTCGACATCCTTGAACACGCCGTCGCGCGCCATGAAGCCCTTGGCTGCGCCGCCCTCCTCGGCCGGGCAGCCGTAGTAGCGCACGCGGCCCGGAAGGTTGTTCTCCTTCAGCCAGTCCTTCACCGCCGCCGCCGCGAGCAGGGAGGCGGCGCCGAGCAGGTTGTGCCCGCAGCCATGGCCGGGACCGTTGGCCTCCACCTCCTTGTGCTCGGCGATGCCGGCCTCCTGCGAAAGGTTGGGCAGCGCGTCGTATTCGCCGAGGATGGCGATCACCGGCCCGCCCTCGCCGTACTCGCCCATCACGGCGGTCGGGATGCCCGCGAGGTCCCGCTCGATGCGGAAGCCTTCCTTCTCCATCATCGCGAGGTGCTCGGCGACGGAGCGCGTCTCGGTGTAGGCGATCTCCGGCATGTCCCAGACGCGGTCGGAAAACGCGGCGTAGTCGTCGCGGCGCTCGTCCACCGCGCGCCAGACCTGTTCGTCGTTCCGCATGATCGATGCTCCTTCAATCGGCGCCGAGCCGGGCGCGGGGCGGCGCCACGGCCGCGGCCTCGGGGTGGATGGTGACCAGCCGCCCGTCCTGCCACTGCATCAGGCAAGGCCGGGCGCGGGTGTTCTGGCCGCGTTCGTCGAAGGCGGCGCCCCAGCCGGTGGGGGTGCTGCCTTCGGCGATGTCGGTCGCCAGCATGGCGGCGCGCAGCCTCTCCTTGTCGAGGCCGCCCGCGCGCTGGATGCCATCGAGCGCCACGCGGGCGCCGAAGTAGTTGGCGAGGCTGTGCCCGGAGCGCGGGTCGGCGCCGTAGCGGCGCTTATAGGCCTCGGCGAAGGCGGCGTTGCCGGGGGCGACGCGATCGGAGATGGCGAAGGCCGGGAAGTCCACGTTCATCACCCCCTCGAAGCCGGGGCCGACCGCGCGCGCGGTGTCCGTCAGGCTGTATCCGGCGCCGCTGCCAACCACCATGCGCGGGCGCCAGCCGCCGTCGCGCATGGTGCGGAACAGCAGGATGGGGTCGTTCTGCCCGGCCGTGTGCAGCAGCACCTCCGCGGAGGCCTCGCGCAGGCGCTGCACCGCGCCCGACAGGTCGTTCGTGCGGGGGGGATAGGGGATGCGCTCCAGCACCTCGACATTCGCCTCGCGCAGCCGGGCCACCTGCGCCTCCGCAACCGAGTTGCCGTAGAGCGCATCCTCGTAGAGCAGGGAGGCGCGGATCGCGGGGCGGGGCATCTCCAGCACGCCCGGCAGCACCCGGGTGACCGCTTCCGCGGCCAGGCGGGCGAAATCCCCGGCGCGCGGGCAGGTGCGAAAGAGATTGCGGAAGCCGCGATCCGTGATGCTGTCGGCGATGGCGCCCAGCTCGAAATAGGGGGTGCCGCCGGCCTCGCTCGCCTGCGTCGCGGCAAAGGAAAGGGAGGAGCCGTAGCTGCCGAAAAGCAAGGTGGCGCGCTCGGTCCCGGTCAGGCGCCGGGCCTCGCCCACGGCCGCGGCCTCGTCCACCGCATCGCCGCGCAGCAGGCGGATGGGGCGGTTCAGCAATCCGCCGGCCGCGTTGCGCTCCTCCACGGCCATCTCCAGGCCGCGGAAGGATTCGTCGCCCAGCAGCGCCGGTGCGCCGGAGAGTGGATAGATCGCGCCGAACCGCCATTCCGCCGCGGCCTGGCCGCCGCCGGACTGAGCGCCCGCGACCTGGGCGGTGGCGCCGAGGGGAGCACCGGCCAGGGCCATCGCGGCGAGGAGGCTGCGGCGCGGCGCGGCCGGGCGCATAGGAGCCTTCGTTTCCTCTCGCGTGCGGGTGGGGGTGCTGATCGTCGCCGCTGGGCGCCCGGCGCGCAAGGGCGACTGGCGGCAAGGTGATGCGCGGCAGGGCAACGCGGCGCGCGGCTTGACGCGCCAGGGCGCCGCGACGACCTTCCGCCCCCCTGTGTGAGGATCGCGCCATGCCCGGATTGCCCGAGACGATGACCTTCATGTCGCATGGCGAGGGCGGTGGGCCGGAGGTGCTGGTGCCCGCGACCGGCCCCCTGCCGGCCCCGGCCGCGGACGAGGTGCTGATCCGCGTGCTGGCCGCGGGCGTGAACCGCCCGGACGTGCAGCAGCGCAAGGGCTTGTACCCGCCGCCCAAGGGCGCGAGCCCCGTTATCGGGCTCGAGGTCGCGGGCGAGGTGGTGGCGGCCGGCGCCGAGGCCGGGCGCTTCAAGCCGGGCGACCGCGTTTGTGCGCTGACCAATGGCGGCGGCTATGCCGAATACGCGGTGGCGCCCGAGGCGCAGTGCCTGCCCTGGCCCGACGGCTTCGACGCCGTGCGCGCCGCGGCGGTGCCGGAAACCTTCTTCACCGTCTGGGTGAACCTGTTCGAGCACGGGCGGCTGGTGGCGGGCGAGACGGTGCTGGTGCATGGCGGCACCTCCGGCATCGGCTCCACCGCGCTGCAACTCGCGCGCGAGTTCGGTGCCCGCCCCTTCGCCACCGCCGGCAGCGCCGAAAAGGTCGCGGCCTGCCTGGAGTTCGGCGCGGAGGAGGCCTTCGACTACAAGGCGCAGGACTTCGTGGATGAGATGAAGCGTGCGACGGGCGGCCGCGGCGCCGACGTGGTGCTGGACATGGTGGGCGCGCCCTACTTCCAGCGGAACCTGCGCGTTCTGGGCATGGACGGGCGGCTGGTGATCATCGCCACCATGGGCGGCAACGAGGTGGACAAGGCCGATATCCGCCCGATCATGCTCAAGCGCCTGGTGGTGACGGGCAGCACGATGCGGCCGCGCAGCACGCGCGAGAAGGGGGCCATCGCCCGCGCGCTGGAGGAGAAGGCGTGGCCCGTGCTCTCGGCCGGACGCGCGGGGCCGCGCATCCACGCGACCTTTCCGCTGGCGCAGGCCGCGGAGGCGCACCGGCTGATGGAAAGCAGCGCGCATATCGGCAAGATCGTGCTGACCCTGGGCTGATCCCGCGAAGCCCGGCGGGTGAACCTCCGCGACCTGCGCGTGCTGGCCATCGGCGTCCTCCTGTTCGGGGGCGGCTGGCCGATCACCAAGGACGCACTGCGCGAGGCGACGCCGCTGTGGTTCGCGGTCAGCCGCGCGGGCCTCGCGGCGCTCGGGGCGGCCGCGCTGCTGCTGGCGCTCCGCCGGCTTTCCTGGCCGGGGCGGCGGGACTGGCCGGCGGTTCTGGCCGTGGGGCTGCTGCAGCTCGGCAGCTTCTTCGCGCTGACGCATATCGCGCTGGCGGCGCTGCCCTCCGGCCGGATCGCCGTGCTGTCCAACGTGACGATCTACTGGCTGGTGCCGCTTTCCGTGCTGGTGCTGGGGGAGAAGGTCTCGGCACGGCGGTGGGTGGCGGCGGCGATCGCGCTGGCGGGTGCCGCGGTGCTGCTGGGGCCGTGGTCCATCGACTGGTCCAGCCCCGGGATCGTCCGGGCGAACGGGCTGCTGGTGCTGGCCGCCCTGCTCTGGAGCATTTCCATCATCGTCACCCGCCGCATCCCGCCCGCGCGGCCCATGATGGAACTGCTGCCCTTCTGCTTCGCGACCGCCCTGCTGGTGCTGGTGCCGCTCGCGCTGCTGCGGGAGCCTTCGGGCGGGATCGGGTCGCACGCCTTTCCGCACGCGGCGTTCGTGGGGCTCGTCGCGGCGCCGGTCGGCACCTGGTGCGTGATCGAGGCGGGGCGGCGCCTGCCCTCCACGGTCGCCTCGGTGGGCTTCATGCTGGGGCCGGTGCTGGGCGTCGCCACGGGTGCGCTCTGGCTCGGCGAGGCGGTGGGATGGGACGTCTGGCTCGGCGGCGCGCTCATCGCCGTGGGCGTGGTCGCGGCGGTCAGGGGGTGATGCGATGATCCTGAACATGGTGGAGGCGGGGGAGGGGCGGCCGCTGGTGCTGCTGCACGGCCTGTTCGGCCAGGCCCGCAACTTCGGCGCGCTGCAGCGGCGGCTGGCCACCGGTCGGCGCGTGCTGGCCCTCGACATGCCCAACCATGGCGGGAGCCCCCACGCGCCCGCCATGGACTACCCCTCCATGGCGGCGGACGTGGCGGAAACGCTGCGGGCGCAGGGCATCCCGGCCGCGGACGTGATGGGGCATTCCATGGGCGGCAAGGCGGCGATGATGCTGGCCCTCACCGCGCCGGGGCTGGTGGAGCGCCTCCTCGTCTCGGACATCGCGCCCGTCGCCTATCCGCCGCGCTACGGGGATCTGGTGGCGGCCATGCGCGCCGTGCCGGCGGGGGCGGCGCGCGGGGAGGCCGACGCGGCACTCGCGCCCGCCGAGCCCGACCCGGCCGTGCGCGCCTTCATCCTCAGCAACCGCCGGCCGGATGGATCGGGCTGGCGGATCGGGCTGGAGGGCATCGCCGCCTCGATCGGCGCGATCATGGACTGGCCGGCCATGCCGGGCTCTCGCTTCGAGGGGCCGGTGCTCTTCGTCTCGGGGGAGCGCTCCAGCTACATCCGGGCCGAGAACCGGCCGGGCATCCGCGAGGCCTTTCCCGCCGCGCGCTTCCTGACCGTGAAGGGAGCCGGGCACTGGGTCCATGCCGACCAGCCCGAAAGCTTCGCGGCGGTGGCCGAGGGATTTTTCCGGGACTGACCCGCCGTCATATCGCGGCCGGCGCGCGGAAGCGCCCGGCCTTGTTCAGGTCCGCCGCCCGCCAGAGATACCAGGAGGCCGCCGACCGGAAGGGCGCCCACCGCTCGCCGATGGCGGCCAGTTCCTTCGGCTTCGGCTGCGCGGCCAGCCCCGCCGCCAAGCGATAGCCCTCGCGCACGCCGAAGTCGTCCACGGGCAGGATGTCCGGGCGGCCCAGGGTGAAGATCAGCAGCATCTCCACCGTCCAGCGGCCGACGCCGCGCAGCGCCACGAGGCGCTCGATCAGCGCCTCGTCCGACATGCGGGCCGCGGCGCGGCGCGTGGGCACCCAGCCCGCCGCCGACTTGTGCGCGATGTCCAGGATGGCCGCCTGCTTGGCACCGGAAAAGCCGCAGGCCCGCAGAGCGCCCTCGGGCATGGCCAGCACCTGGACGGGGGTGGGGAAGGGCTCGTGCGGCGCGTGGGCGATCAGGCGGTTCAGCATGGCCTCGGCCGCCTTGCCGTGCACCTGCTGGTGGGCGATGGCGCGAACCAGCGCCTCGTAGGGCTCGCGCCCCTTGACCGGCTTCAGCGCCATGGCGCCCACCTGTTCGACCACAGGGCCGAGCACGGGGTCGGCGAGAAGGTGCTGGCGGGCGGCGCGGGCGCTCATCCCGCATGCCTAGAGCAGCACGGGCAGCAGCGCCACCGCCGCCCAGCCGACGGCCATCGCGGCCAGCACCACCGGCAGCGCGGCGCGCCACAGGTCGGCCGGCCGCGTGCCGTCGGCCAGAAGGCCGCAAGCCATGGCGGTGTTGGCGAAGGAATGCATCGCGCCCACGCTGCCGGCGAAGTTGTGCAGCCCCGGCGCCAGCCAGGGCGGCAGCCCCGCCGCCAGGCCCAGTCCCGTCTGCACCGCCATGAGGGAGGACGCCGCGCCGACATTGCTGCCCGTGACCATCCCGGCCAGGAAGCCGAGCGGCGGAATGGCAAAGGGGGCGAGCGGCCCGAGCGATTCCACGATGGCCCCGGCCAGGGCGGTCGCCACCCCCGATCCGGCGATCCAGCGCCCGAGAAGAACGTATAGCATCATGGCCGCTGCCGGGCGTCGCATCCGGCGCATGGCGTCCCGCAGGCGTGCTGCCCCGTCCGGCAGGGCCGCGAGGAAGCCAAGGGAAACGAGCCAGAGCACGACGGCCACATGCGTCACCGGCACCGCCGGAAGGTCGCCATAGGGCCTCCAGGCCGGAGCCCCATGCCACGAGCGCGCCAGCAGCAGGCAGGCGCTGAGCAGCGCCCAGGGGCCCAGCGCGGCGAGCGCCCGCACGCGCGCGGCGGCGTCCCGCGGCGGTGCCAGGCGCCAGAGGGCGGGCAGCAGAACCGCGCCGCTGGCCACGAGCGCCACCGTTTCGGCGGGCAGGAAGCGGGCGCCGAGCAGAACGAGGCCTGCGAGCGCGGCCTGGAGGCCCAGCTGCGCCAGCCTTTCCCGGCCGGGCACGGGCAGGCCGGCGCTCTCCATCGCGCGCCATGCCACGGGCGGCAGGCAGATCAGCCAGGCGGCCTGGGGCAGGGCTGTCACCATCGACAACTCCGCCACCGGCCGTCCCGCCAGCGCGGCGCCCAGCGCGAGCCCCGGTCCGAGCCCGCCCCAGGGCACCAGCCAGAGGGAAAGCATGGCCAGCAGGCCCCCGGGCGCGCCCCGCACGCCCATGGCCCTGAGCGCGCCGAGGGTGAACACCGTTCCCACGGCGAACCCGGTCACGCTTTCCACGAAGCAGCCCGCAAGAACCATCAGGTAGATCCGCCGCGGGGAGGGAGGCACCGGCTCGTCCACGCGCGGGGCCACGGCCAGGCTGAACAGAAGCCCGCCCGCCAGGATCACCACGGGCTGGATGCCGAGAAAGGCCGCGCGGAGGCTTTCGGCAAGGAGGAAGCGGGGCAGCGGCAGGCCGGGCGGCAGGGCCAGCGCCACCCCTGGCAGGGCGGCGAGAAGGGCCAGCAGGCAGGCCGGGACCGGAGCCGCGCGGCCGGAGGCGAGCAGCCCCAGCAGGAGCAGCAGCGGCAGGGCCTGGAGAAGCGTGATCATGCCCTGCCGGGCCCCTTGTGCGCGTCAGGCGAAACGCGGTCCGCCCCCCGACGGAAACCAACCCCGCCGCGTTCCTTTCTAGGCCGTGAGGCCCGCACCGCAAGCCGGCCGGAACTGGAGAACCGTTTGAACCGCCGTGCCATCCTGACCGGCCTCGCCATGGCCGGACTGCTTCCCGGGGCCTCGCCGGCGAGCATCCGCGCCGCCCGCGCCGCCGACGCGCCCGCGCGCCCCTTTGACGACACCACCGTGCGCGAGGTGGCGCGCGAACTGGCCACCAGGCCCTTCGCCGCCCCGGACGAGCGCCTGCCGGGCCCGCTCTCCGACCTGGGCTACGACCAGTACCGGACGATCCGCTTCGACGCGCGGCGCGCCCTCTGGCGGGACGGAAACCTGCCCTTCCAGATGCAGCCCTTCCACCGCGGCTTTCTGTTCAAGCAGAAGGTGGAGCTGTTCGAGGTGGCGAACGGCCGGGCGGCCCCCATCGCTTACGACCCCGCCGCCTTCACCCTGGCCGAGGTCGGCGGGCCCCAGGCCGGCGACCTGGGCTTCGCGGGCTTTCGCCTGACCAACCCGATGAACCGCGCCGACCACTTCGACGAGGTGGCGGCCTTTGTCGGGGCCTCCTATTTCCGCGCGGTCGGCAAGGGGCACATCTACGGGCTCTCCGCCCGGGGCCTCGCGATCGCGACGGCCGAGCCCTCGGGCGAGGAATTTCCGGTGTTCCGCGCCTTCTGGCTCCAGCGGCCGCAGTCAGGTGGGAATTCCGCCGTCGTGCACGCCCTGCTCGACAGCCGGAGCACCACGGGCGCCTTCCGCTTCACCATCCGCCCCGGGGAGGAGACGGTGTTCGACGTGGAATGCCGCCTCTACCCGCGCGCCGAGATGAGCACGGTGGGCATCGCCCCGCTGACCAGCATGTTCCTTCTCTCCCCGCTGGACCGCCTCGGCACCGACGACTACCGCACGGCCGTGCACGACTCCGACGGGCTGATGCTGTCCACCGGCCGGGGCGAGGCCATCTGGAGGCCGCTGGCCAACCCGCGCGAACTCCAGGTGAGCGTCTTCGCCGACGCCAATCCGCGCGCCTTCGGCCTGATGCAGCGGCGCCGCGACTTCAGCGACTACAACGATCTGGAGGCGCGCTACGAGCGCCGGCCCGGTGCCTGGGTGGAGCCCATCGGCGACTGGGGGGAAGGGGCGGTGCATCTGGTGGAGATTCCAACCCGGGAGGAAATCCACGACAACATCGCCGCCTTCTGGCGCCCGAAGGCCTCGTTGAGGCCGGGGCAGGAATACAGCTACGTTTATCGCCTTCACTGGGCCTCGGCCGCCGCCTTCGCGGCGGGGGGGCGTCCGGCGCCCGCGCAGTTCCGGGAGGCCCGGCAGGGCGGCAAGCCTCAGCCGCCAGGCACGCGGCTCTTTGTGCTGGAAGCGGCGGGAGGGCGCCTCGCGGCCCTCGGCGAAGGGGTCCAACCCGTTGCCGAGGTTTCGGCGAGCGCCGGGAAGATCCAGAACGTGGTGGCGCAGCCCAATCCGGAAACCGGAGGCTGGCGCCTCTCCTTCGAGCTGGTGCCGGGAAACGAGAAGCTGGTCGAGCTCTGGGCCCGGCTGAAGAACGATGAGGGACCGTTGAGCGAGACATGGCTCTTCCGCTGGACACCCTGACCCGTCCCGAAGCCGGCGTTCCGCCGCTGGAGGCCATGCCGGCCGAGGCGCCGCTGGCCATGCCCGTGCAGGACTTCCACGAGCGCCCCGGGCCGGTGCCCAGGCCCGGCACCGGGCCACGCGGCATGGCCTGGCGGCGCATCGGGGTGTTCGGCGCCGCCTTTCTGCTGACGGCCTTCGGCGCGCGGGAAATGGCGCTGGTGTTCGGCGTCGATTCCGTTTTCACGCCGGGCGCGCTGGTGCTCGCGCTGTTCGTGCCGCTGTTCGGCTGGATCGCCCTGTCCTTCGTCAGCAGTCTCTGCGGCGTGCTCAGCGTCGTTTCGGGCGGGGGATGGGCGCTGGGGATCGATCCCGCGGCGCCGCTTCCGGAGCCGGCCTCGCGCACGGCGCTTCTGATGCCCGTGTACAACGAGGACCCGCGCAGGGTGCTCGCCGGGCTGGAGGCCATCCTGGAGGCGCTGCGCGGCGCCGGCCGCGCGAACCGCTTCGACCTGTTCATCCTGAGCGACACCACGGATCCGGACGCCTGGGCGCGGGAGGAGGAGGCCTTCCTCGCGCTCCGGGCACGCGCGGGGGAGGGGGCGCGGATCTTCTACCGCCGCCGCGCGAAGAACACCGACCGCAAGGCCGGCAACATCGCGGACTGGGTGCGCCGCCACGGGGGCGCCTACCCGCAGTTCCTGATCCTGGACGCGGACAGCGTGATGTCCGCCGAATCCCTGGTTCGGCTTGCCGCCGCCATGGAGGCGCACCCGCGCGTGGGCCTCATCCAGAGCCTGCCGGTGATCGTGAACGGCCGGTCGCTCTTTGCCCGCATGCAGCAGTTCGCGGGCCGCCTCTACGGCCCGGTGATCGCCCACGGCATCGCCTTCTGGCACGGGGCGGAGGGCAACTACTGGGGCCACAACGCCATGATCCGCACCGAGGCCTTCGCGGGGGCGGCCGGGTTGCCCCACCTGCCCGGGCGCAAGCCCTTCGGCGGCACGGTGATGAGCCATGACTTCGTGGAGGCCGCGCTGATGCGGCGCCGTGGATGGGGCATCCACTTCGTCCCGGCCCTGCCCGGAAGCTACGAGGAAAGCCCGCCGGCGCTCTCGGACCTCGCGATCCGCGACCGGCGCTGGTGCCAGGGCAACCTGCAGCACCTGGCCGTGCTGCCGGCGCGGGGCCTGCACCCGATCTCGCGCTCGCACCTCCTGGTCGGGATCGGGTCCTATGTCACGGCGCCGCTGTGGCTGCTGTTCCTCATCGCCGGCGTCCTGCTCGCCCTCCAGGCGCGCTTCGTGCTGCCGGAATACTTCTCGGCCGGGCCCACGCTGTTCCCGAACTGGCCGGTGGTCGATCCCGTGCGCGCGAAATGGGTGTTCATCGCCACCATGGGCCTGCTGCTGGTGCCCAAGCTGCTCGCCTGGGGCGCCATGCTGGCGGATGGCGCGTGGCGGCGCGGGCATGGCGGGGCGCTGCGCTCGCTCGCCAGCGTGCTGATCGAAACCGTGCTGGCGGGGCTGCTGGCGCCCGTGACCATGCTGACGCAATCCGCCGACGTGGTCTCGATCCTGCGCGGACGGGATTCCGGCTGGTCCGCCCAGACGCGGGACGACGGCATCCTGCCGCTCGGGCAGGTTGCGCGGCTCTACTGGCGGCACACCGCCTTCGGGCTCGCCTTCGGCGTCGCCGCCTTCCTCGTCTCGCCCTATCTCGCGGCCTGGATGTCTCCGGTGGTGCTGGGGCTGGCGCTGGCCATTCCGCTCGCGGCCTGGACGGCGCGGCGGGGGGCCGGGCAGGCGCTGCGGCGGGCGGGCCTGCTGCTGATCCCGGAGGAGCGCGATCCGCCGCCGATCCTCGCGCGCACCGTCGCGCTGCGCCGCGAGTGGGAGGAATTGGCGCCGGAAGGCGAGGCGGTGGCGCGCCTGCGCGCCGATCCCGCTCTGCTGGCCGCGCACCGCTCCATGCTGGCGGGGCCTGCGCCGGCACGCCCCGCGGCGCTCGAGGTGCCGCTGGTGATGGGCCGTGCCCGCGTGGCCGCCGCCACATCGGCGGAGGAGGCGCTCGGCGCGCTCAGCCGCGCGGAAAAGGCGGCGCTGCTGGCCGACCGCGACGGCCTCGACGCCCTGCTGGCGCTGCCCGTCCGATGAGCGAGGCACCGTTGATCCTGACGCTGCGCTTCGACGACGCGGCCTTCGCGCGGCTGGACGGTCTGCGCCGCGCGCACTTCCCCCCCGAGCGGAACCAGATCCCGGCCCATCTCACGCTGTTCCACGCGCTGCCGGGAGAGGCGCTGGAGGAGGTCGTCTCGGGGCTGCGCACCGCCTGCGCCGCGACGCCGCCGATGGAGCTTCGCTTCAGCGGCCTCCGCTCCCTCGGGCGCGGCGTGGCGCTGGAGGTGGAGGCGCCGGCCCTGGTCGCGCTGCGCAAGGCGCTGGCCTATGGCTGGGCGCGCCGGCTGACCCGGCAGGACGCCCAGGGCTTCCGGCCTCACGTGACCTTGCAGAACAAGGTGACGCCGGAGGCCGCCGCCACGCTGCTCGCCGCGCTTTCCGCGGGTTTCGAACCCTGGGCAGGCCGCGCCGAGGGTCTTCTGCTCTGGCACTATCGCGGCGGGCCCTGGGAGGCCGCCGCGGAGGTGCCCTTCACCGGATGAGCGAAACCCCGGGCACGCTGTCGCCGCGCAAGCGCCCGGGTCACACGCTGGCGAGCAGCCCCGCCAGCAGCCGCGCGCGCGGAACCAGGCTGTCCTCCCGGATGTACTCGCCGAGCGTGTGGTAGCCGGCACCGAGCACGCCGAGGCCGTCCAGGGTGGGGATCCCCATGGCGCCCGTGAAGTTGCCGTCCGAGCCGCCGCCCGCGCTCTCGTGCCCCATGGCGTGCCCGAGCGAGGCCGCGAGTTCGCGCGCCCGCCCGTAGAGTTCCATCACCGCGGCGTCCGGTTCCCAGACCGGTCGGGTCACGCCGCGGCGCACCTCCAGCACCGTGTCGGGGGCGTCGGCGCGCAGCGCCAGCATGCGGGCCACCGCCTGGTCCAGGTCAGCCTGCCGGCGCGCCATGCTCAGGGCCTCGGCATCACAATGGGTGGCCACGCAGTTCACCCACTGCCCGCCATGGATCACGCCCACGGAAAAGGTCGCGGCCTCGGTGGTCATGGCCTCGATCGCCAGGATCTGGCGGCACATCTCGCGGATGGCGGAGCGCCCGTCGGAGAGCTTCGCGCCCGCGTGGCTCGGGCGGCCGGTGGTGCGCAGGTTGAAGCGCGCGATCGCGTAGCGGCCGGTGACCACGCCGCCCATGGGGCTGTCCCCCTCGGGCCGGCCGGGCTCGGGCACCAGCACCACGGCATGGCGCGCGGCCTCGGCCTCGATCAGGTCGCGGGTGGAGGGGGTGCCGACCTCCTCGTCGGGGGTGAGCAGGACCGTGACGGGGCGCGAGGTGGGAATGCCCGCGCGCGCCAGCTCACGCATCGCCTCGAAGGCCAGCAGGGTGCCGCCCTTCATGTCGCAGATGCCGGGGCCGTAGCAGCGCCCCTCCTCGCGCCGGAAGGGAAGGGCCGAGAGCGTGCCGACGGGGTGCACCGTGTCCAGGTGCGCCAGCACCAGGATGCCCGGCGCATCGCCGGCGGAATGGGGGAAGCGCGCGCGCACGGCGTCGCCGAAGCCCATCCGGCCGGGAATCCGCTCCACCCGCGCGCCCAGCATCGCCAGGTCGCGGGAGGCGAGGTCCATCATCCCGTTCACGGCCCGGGCGTCGAAGGTCGGGCTCTCGCATTCGACCCAGGGGCGCAGGCGGCCGAGTATGGCCTCGGTGTCGAAGGGAAGGTTCAGGGCTGGGCGGGCCGGAAGGGCATCCATGCGGCGGGATCCTTGGTGTGGCGCCCTCCAGCCTGCGCGATCGGCGCGGCCGGGTGAAGCCCGCGCGGGCCAGGCCTTTGGCGCCGCCGCGCGGCGCGCGCTAGACACGGTGGAATGAGCGATCCCCTGAACGTCGTCCCCCGCCGCCTGGTGCCGATCGCGGGCCCCCTGGCCTGGCTGGCGGCCGAGCTGCCGCCCAGCGAGCAGATGCTCCCCCTGGGCGCGGAGCACGCCGCCGAACTGGCCGGCAGCGGTCCGACCCCGCGCCTGGATGCGCTGACGGAGGAGCTTCGCCCGCGCCTGGACCATGGCCGCGGCTTCGCGCTGCTGCGCGGCCTTCCCATGCACGGCGACCCCGCCGCGCCGCTGCGCGCCCTGGCCGGGCGGCTGGGCCGCGTTGTGCCGCCCGCCCCGGCGACCGGCAGCCGACACGCGGAAGCCTGCGACATCCTGCTGCTGCGCGCCACGGAACCGGCGGCCACCGCCCTGCGATCGGCCGCCACCATCCACAACACCCTGCTCCGCCAGGACCGCGCGGCCCTGGCCGCCCTGTACGAGGCGCGAGGCGAGCCGGCGGTGCCGGTGTTTTCCAACGATGGCGGCATCTTCGCCGCGCGCTGGGACGACGCGGCCCTGCCGGCCGACCGCCTGCCGTCCGCCCTGGCCGAGGCGTTGGGTGAGGCCCTCCCCCTGCCGCTCCGCACCGGCGACATCCTCGCGCTCAACCCCTTCCTGGTCTGGGCGGACCGCGTGCCGGGCGCGCTGCTGGAGGCCTGCCGCACCGAGCCGTCGCGGCTGGACAACGAGGGCTTCTCCGGGGTGGCATAGGGCTCATGCGAATCCTCCTGGCCAACGCCAACACCACCGAGGCCATCACCGAGCGCTGCGCCGCCGCCGGGCGCGCGGTGGCCTCGCCCGGCACCGAGATCGTGCCGGGCACCCCGCGCTTCGGCCCGGCGGTGATATCCTCGGGGCTGGAGAATGCCATCGCCGCCCATGGCATCCTGGACCTGCTGGCGGAGCACGCGGGTTCCGTGGACGCGGTGGTCCTGGCCGTTTCCCTCGACACCGCGCTGGAAGCCGCGCGCCAGCTCATGCCCTGCCCGGTGGTGGGCATGACCGAGGCCGCCTGCCTCACCGCCTGCATGCTGGGCAACCGGTTCGGGCTGGTGACCTTCGGGCACACCGAATCCTACCGCCAGCTCGTGGAGCGGCACGGGCTTTCCTCCCGCCTGTCCGGCCTCGTCGGGGTGGATTTCACGCCGCAGCGCGCGCTGTCCGACCCCGAGGCCGCGGTGCGGGCGGTGGCGGAGGGCATCGCGGCCCTTGCCGCGGGCGGGGCGGACAGCGTGGTGCTGGGCGGCGCGGCCCTGGCGGGGATGGAGCCCGCCCTTCGCGCGGCCTCTCCCGTGCCGCTGCTGGACGGCATCGCCTGCGCGGTGCGCATGGCCGAAGTCCTGGTCGCCCTGGCCCCGCCAAAGCCCCGGCATGGGCCGATGGCGCCTGTGCGCGGGCGGGACTCGGTGGGGCTTTCCCCTGCCCTGGCCACCCTGCTGCGGGGCGGGGACTAGGCCGGGAGCGCCTCCAGCACCCGCACCAGCAGGGCGAGGTCCTGCGGGCGGGACAGGCGGTGGTCGCCGTCCTTGATCAGCGTGAGTTCCGCATCCGGGCCGGGCAGGGCCTCCATGATCCGGAGCGCGTGGCCCCAGGGCACGTCGGGATCGGCCATGCCCTGCAGCAGCCGCACCGGCCCGGCGTAAGGGATGGGCCCTGGCAGAACGAGGTTTTCCGCCCCATCCGCCAGCAGGCGCTGCGTGATCGGAATGGGATCGCCGTATTCGGAAGGCTCGCGCAGCACGCCGTCGCGCGCGAGGGTCGCGCGGTGCTCCGCCGTCAGCGCGGGGCGGATCAGAAGCTCCGTGAAATCCGGCGCGGCGGCGATGCCGATCAGGCCGCGCACCCGCGCCTCGCCCCAGCGCCGGGCGAGCAGCAGGGCGATCCAGCCGCCCATGGAGGAACCCACCAGCACCACCGGGCCGGGCGCGCGGGCCTCGATCACCAGGGCGGCATCCCCGGCCCAGGCACCGATCGTGCCCTCCTCGAAGACACCGCCGCTGCTGCCATGGCCCGAATAGTCCAGCCGAAGGAAGGCCCGTCCGCGCGCGGCGCAGTGATCGCGCAGGTGCAGCGCCTTGGAGCCCTCCATGTCCGAGTGGAAGCCACCCAGGAACACCACGGTGGGCCCGGTCCCGGGAAGGGCTGCGAAGGCCAGGGGGGTGCCGTCCGGGCGGGCGACGGTGCCGGTGATCTCGTCCATTCGCCCGGCCTAGCGCCGCGGGGGCGGGGGGCACAAGCCGGAGGCGGCGTGACGAGGGCGGCGGCGCCTTGTATGGGCAGGCCCATGCCGCCCGTTCCCCCCACCGTTCTCCAGGTGTTGCCCGCCCTCGGCTCCGGCGGGGTGGAGCGCGGCACGGTGGAGATCGCGCGCGCTTTGGTGGAGGTGGGGGGCAAGGCCCTGGTCGCCTCCGCCGGCGGCC
>Ga0210040_10003804_pt1 | contig 20153 bp, 19 predicted proteins | sample CryGeyCG12114_NA_FD_185462 | JGI IMG/M metagenome (GOLD analysis project Ga0210040, IMG submission 185462) | Groundwater microbial communities from aquifer - Crystal Geyser CG19_WC_8/21/14_NA (SPAdes) (version 2) | ecosystem: Environmental > Aquatic > Deep subsurface > Groundwater | place: USA... | reverse complement strand
GTTGGAAAGACGTTAAAAAAACCAATAAAAGAAAAAAGGCTTTTTTCACAGCTGCGGTTTTAACTCCGTAAATATAAATATTAGATTTGGTAAGTAAACAACTATACTCCTAAAAAATTCAATTAAGATTACGTTAGCAGAAAATTTAAATTACTTAGATAAAATTCAGGTATGGCCGGGAGGCATTTTTTGTCCGGTATATTAAACAGGCAATAGCCAGGCGCTTGGCGTAAAGGCTGTAGGAAAGCTGGATTCTATATTAAAACGTAGCACAAGCCTTTAACACGTAAAGCCCGCGCTTAGGCCGGGGCCGGTTTTAGCTGGTGACGCTAGTACTAAATAAGGTGAAACATAAGAATCTTAATTTATTATTTGCTATAAATTCCTATTTATAGTAGCGTCCCTATAAGTTTGATGTTTACTTTTACTTAGCAGCAATTATAAACCAGGCAAAATGAATCGTTTCTGTCTTTTTCTTATTTTGATTTTTATTTGGTGCGCCCAAGTTGCCGTGGCGCAGTCCGACTCGTTGCAGGTAGTTAAAGCCCGTTGGGAAAAGAAACGCCTGGCGCGCGGGGTGAAATGGAAAACTTATCATTTTCAGAATACGCTTTTTAATTCGAGCCAAAACGTAAATATCCTGGAAGTAAAACCCAGGAGAAGAATGTGGCTGGACTTGGGTTTTGAGCCGCAAGTCCTGAAACCAACAAGTGAATTTGGCCGGCAGGCGCAAGCGCTGGCGGCCCTGAACGGCACTTTCTTCGATATTAAAAATGGCGGCTCAGTTGATTTTATCCGGGCCGACGGCCAGGTTATTTCGCCGAGCCAATACAATAAGAACGGGCAACGGGCCCTGCACCAAAAAGCCGCCGTGGTATTTAAGGCTGGTAAAATAAGCCTGGCCAAATGGGACAACACCCCTAACTGGGAAAACCAGCTGAACGGCGAAGATGTAATGGTAACGGGGCCTTTGCTGCAATTAGCCAATCGTTCCGAAGTATTGGACTCCAGCAGTTTTAACCGTACCCGCCATCCGCGCACGGCGCTGGCGCTTACCCGCCGAAACCGCGTGTTATTAATAACGGTAGATGGCCGCAGCCCTAATGCCGCCGGTATGCGCATGGACGAACTGAGCAAACTGACCCGCTGGTTGGGCGCTAAAGATGCCATTAACCTAGATGGCGGGGGCTCAACTACTTTGTGGTTAAAAGATTTGCCCGCCACTGGTGTGGCGAATTACCCGACCGATAATAAGCAATGGGACCACGCCGGCGAACGAAAAGTAGCCAATGTAATTTTGGTGAGAAAAGGCAGGAAAAAAAGTAAGTAAAATAGCGAATGTTCAACCTTTCGGCATCTGTAATAGGCTTTTACAACAGTTGATTAGTATGTTGATTAGAGTAGTACGCATGACTTTTCAGGCCGACCAAACAACGGCTTTTTTAGAAATATTCAGAGCTTCGGAGTCTAAAATCCGGAGCTTTGTTGGTTGCCGGTATTTGGAATTGTGGCAGGATGCCGGGGCACCGCATATATATTGCACCTACAGCCACTGGGATTCCGAAGCTGCTTTGAATAACTACCGCCAATCCGAGTTATTTGCCGGCGTTTGGGCAGCTACCAAAAAGTTGTTCTTGGCCCCGCCGCTCGCCTTTTCTTCGGTGGTATACGCCTCCCATTAGCCGGTTCGGGAACCTGGTTTCCGGAATACCAGTATGCATACAAATATACTTTTAACTTTGCCCGTGAACTACTTCGAATTTTACCAACTGCCCGAAAGTTTCCTGTTGGATGAACAGGAAATTAAAAGTAAATACTACGCCCTGAGCCGGGAGTACCACCCCGATTTTCACGCGAACGAAAGCCCGGAAAAGCAAAGCGAAATACTCGCGCTTTCCACGCAGAACACGAACGCCTACCGCACCCTGAGCAACCCCGATGCCCGGATGCGTTATATTTTGGAACTGCACGGCTTGCTGGAAGAAGGCAAAAACAACGAATTGCCCAAAGACTTTTTAATGGAGATGATGGAGCTGAACGAACAGATAATGGAGCTGGAATTTGATTTTGACAAAGAAGCTTTTGAAAAAGTAAGCCAGGAAACCATCAGCCTGAGCGCCAGTTTAGAAAATGATATTAGGCCTATGCTGCAGCAATACTCTAGGTTAGAAGGCTTTACCCGCGACGAAGCTTTGCAGCAAATAAAAACCTATTATTTAAAGAAGAAATACCTATTGCGTATTCAGGAAAGTTTGACTAAGTTTGCCTCCCCATCGTAACCACGATGCCTGCCCAGATGGCGGAATTGGTAGACGCGTTGGTCTCAAACACCAATAACTTCACTGTTGTGCCGGTTCGACCCCGGCTCTGGGTACATGAACAAAAAAGCCTTGCAAAATATTTTGCAAGGCTTTTTTGTTTTAGGCATTTTATTGGTTAATGTTCTAGAGATAGATATCTTAGAGGTCAATGTTCTTTATTAATTAAGTGTCAGGTGATAACACCTGACACGGCGGAAACTTTGCAAGGCTTTTTTGTTTTTAATTGTAGCATTAATTTAGGTTGATATTCTAAGAATAAAAATCTTAGCCAAAAATATTTATGGCTAAAAAGTAATTTAAGTAGTCAGATTAGGTTTAGGCAATGATTATATATTAGTTTGATTTAGGGCGCGTACCGCGCATTACATTCCAACTTCCTAAAAGTTCGTTATTTCGCTTTTGTATTATGGCTGAAGCTTCTTCAAGTTGATTATTCAACTTTTCTATATTCATTTTATAACTTGTAATTATAATTTGATTTTTCTCTTCATTGTCAATAACTGCTTGTTTTTTCTCATTTTCACTTTTATCTAATTTTAATTGTAATTCAAGCTTTTCCCTTAACAAAATATTATATTCTTTTTTTAAATCATTAAGATCCTGTTCATCACTTTCGTATTCTTTTAATCTATTATGCAATTCTTCAATCTCAATATTTAACCCCCCAATTTTTCTAATTTCGGTGCGGCTTTCTTCATTCTCCTTTTCTAATACTTCGAGTTCGTTTTGAGCTTTTATTCTTTCCCGTCTTTCTTCTTGATACTTAATATCCAAGCTTTCTAAATTTTTAAGTGCTTCATCATGAACATCCTTTCTGACTATACTCCTGTGGTCGGTTGCTTTTCTTATTCTTGGATAAACAATGTTTTCGTATGTATCTACAATTAGTCTTAATATGCCCACTAACACATAGCAGGTAATCAAACCTAAAAATGCATACCAAATACTTTGTCCTAAATTGGGATAAAAACTGTAGGTTTTGAAGTAGTTTTCGATGTAGGCTAACTTGGCTGCTTGTGTTGTTTTTCCATCGAAAGTAAATAAGCCATATACTAAACGCCAGTTTTTACATAGCCAAACAATTAGAATGGTAGCTAGAAATGGGTTTCTGGCTTTTTGAGAGAAATTATCTTTAACTGAATCAAATATATCTTTATACATCTACTTCCATTTTATTATTAAATATAAGAAGTTAGGTGGTTATTTTATAGAAACCAGATAATTATAATCGGAGTTATAGGTTTTGATTTTAAATTTATATTTAAGATAATATTGTAAAACAATGAAATATATTATTACGCTTCTATTAACTTTTACCATCCTTTTATCTGCCGGAGCGCAAAACAACGATGGGAAAGCTCCAACTACCAAAACAGAAGAACGTTTCCTAACCTTAGAAAAGCAGGTAACCGCCCAACAGATGGTTTTAAATAAGCATAAAGCGGCTTTGGATTCTTTAAAGGATGTAAATCTGGTGCTTACCGCCCATAAGGATAGTTATTCTAGTAATATAGAAGTTATAACTTCCGTGTTTGGAGCATTACTTACAGTAGCAGTATTCTACTTCGGTTATCTGGTACCAAAAAACACTAGAAAACAATATGCATTGGCTGTTTCTAAAGCAACTAAGAATTTAAAAGTATTAGAAGAAGATATTAAAAAAGAAACTGGTCAATTAAATACAGATAATATAATTAATAGAATAGAAATTTCCAGATGGCTGATGTATGCATCACAAAAGGAATCACCTCATTCAGATATTTCTATAAATTGGGCTTTATCTATGTATGAATATCTATTAAAACGAGTCAGCTTTGGCGAAACTCATCCGTATGATTTTAAACCTGAAAAAGTTAAAAGAATTGCTCTGCGAAATATAAATTTTACTTTAGTAAAACAAATAAAAACATTTAGGAGCTTTGATCAGATCAACAAAAAAATTGATCAGTTATTAAAAAAAGAAACCGAAGCAACTTTTATAAATGAATTAACATCTATAAAAATACAGTATAACAAACTTTACTATGTATCATTATCTAAAAATGAACAAGATAAAGGAAATGAGCCTGAAACAGAAAACCCTGACAAATAAATATCGTTTTCTGCCGTATCAGGTGTTATCACCTGACACTTATTCGGCATGATGCGTTATAATTCCCCAATCATCTATATTGAGTAAATAATACCGCGCACTGGAATAGTAATAATTCTCCGGCAAATCCGATAGTTGCCATTTTTCTTGAACCGGATTTTGGTGCAGGTAATTTAATTTTTGTTCAAACACCCTTCTGGACCATAAAGAGATTGACAACGGCCGGTGTTCCCATATCTGATACAAGCGGTCTTTCACGGCTACCCGAAACCTTTCCAGCACGGCCGGGTGGTTTTGCTGCAAGTCGAATTTAATTTGCTGGGCGGTATACTTCAGGAAATCCCGTTGCACATCCGATTGCCTGCTATTTTCCCGCATTTGCCAAATTAAATGAATATGATTGGGCATCAACACAAATCCATACAATATAATTCGTTTGTGTTGCACGAGAAATTGTAAGCTCCCCATTACGATATCCTTGTACTTATCCGGCTTTAACAAATGCTTCCACTCTAATATAGTAGCCGTGAAAAATTGCGGATGTTCCGTTAGCATGATCAGACAGATTATCTTTGCAACTATGAAGATTATTACCCAAAGTTAGTGTCAGGTGATAACACCTGACACGGCCAAATATAATATCAATAACAGCTTTCGAAAAAAACTTATTGTTTTTCAAAAACTAATTCAAGACTTTGCCAGGCAATGGTATCGTTCACTTTAAGTTGATTAAAATCGGGCTGGGTTTTTATTTCGTTGTTCAGGCCGCTATAAAAATAGGTGCTACGTGAAAATCCCGGATTAGTGTTTACCAGCACGTAGTTTAGTAGCGGTAAAGTTAACTTATCTTTTTCAGATAAATAGGCCACCCGTTTTGCTACCACCTTATACATAGTTCCTCCACCCGGAATAGGCATTTGGGTTTCGAACGCATTTGTATATTTAAAAAAAGCTTTGCTGATATTAAAATGCTGCACGGTTAGCTCATGTTGAGTAAAAAAAACAGTGGTATCTTGCGCTATAAATTCTACTAATGGTTCTTTCTTCTGAATGGTAAACTTAGTCCAGAAGGGTGCGCTTGGAGTTTTAGATTTGGCGGTTGATGCAGTTTCTATCTGAATAGTTTCAGCCTGGTCCGGAGAAATATTCCCGGTTGAACCATTAGGGTGAAGAAAGCTAGTGCCGTTTTTTTTAGTAAACTTAGTTATTACTTGTTGGTCGGTAATTTCACCGGTTTTGGTAAACAATCTAATGTTAGCATTGCTTTTAAACGAAGTAGCCCGGTAGGTTGCCGGAAAGTTTAATACAAGTTCCGGCTCCGTCTTTTCACAAGCGGCTAAACCTAGCAGCAAAATCCATAGGTAAAAATTCTTCATTTACTTATTAATATATAATCCAATTGCAAAGAGGCAATATAAACAATTTCAAATAATACCGGACCTTAACAACGAGTATTTATTTCTGCAAAATACGTTGCAAAACATCCATTTTACCGTGTTAGATATTGACTTATGGTACCTATAGCGCGGAAGTTACTTCCGTGCCTTCGTCATCTAACAGTGAATATAAATATAATATCCGAATGCCGGGATAGTATTGGAGTATTACAGTATTAAAACAGTTAATCTGTTTGACCGGCAGGCAAGGCACGGAAGTAACGTCCGCGCCATTTTGGGCTATTTATTCAGCTAGATTAGCTCGACTAATTATATAAATTAGCTATTTAGATTAAGATAACTATACTTCTACTGGTCAGGTTTTATTAGCTAACCCGGCGTAAGAGTTAGGACTAAGTGCGCTTCCTTGTTTATTCTTGCTTAGCAATAGTTTCTACTTACTTACAGCTTTATAAAACTAAATCTATACGCATCTATAACATTCTTAATTTAAATTACTAAAATAATTAGTAAATTAAAGAACCATTAACGTTATTTGCTAATAATACTAGACTATACCGCGCAAACTATGAAAATTACAGGATACTCGCACCAGCCGAGCATAAGCAGTACGGAGGTAAAAAGGGCCTTGCCGCTTTTAGCTACTTACGTACCTGCCGGCTTTGCCTCACCGGCCGATGACTTTATGGACCGCACTTTGGATTTACACGAATACATTGTGCAGCATCCGTCGTCTACTTTTTATGCCAAAGTTAGCGGCGACTCGATGATTAATGCGGGTATTTATGAAGGCGATATTATAGTAGTAGACCGCTCGCTAAAACCGGTGCATGATAAAATTGTACTGGCGGTCATTAACGGCGAATGGACGGTAAAACGTTTACGCTACCAGAACAGCCAGCCTTATTTATTTCCGGAAAATGATAAGTATAAACCTACCCGCATTACTGAAGAAATGGGGTTTGTGGTTTGGGGAGTGGTGATACACGTTTTACATAAAGTTTAAGATATGATAGCCTTGGTAGATTGCAATAATTTTTTTGTGTCTTGTGAGCGCCTCTTTGAGCCTGGTTTAAGGAAAAAGCCGGTAGTGGTATTGTCTAATAACGATGGCTGCATTATTTCGCGCTCGCAGGAAGCCAAAGATTTAGGTTTAAAAATGGGTGAGCCGCTGTTTAAAGCCCAACCCTTAATTGAACGCGAAAACGTGCGGGTATTCTCTTCTAACTTTATGCTGTACGGCGATATGTCGAATCGGGTGATGCAGGTGCTGGCTACGTTTGCGCCCGTAGAACAATACTCGGTAGATGAAGCTTTTCTGGATTTAACGCATATTGCCCCCGCTAAATTACCGGAAACTGGTTTACAAATAAGAGCTACTATTTTGCAGTATTTGGGCCTACCGGTATGTGTGGGCATAGCGCCAACTAAAACGTTGGCCAAAGTAGCCAATCACCTGGCAAAGAAAAATAAAGATCTAGCCGGCGTGCACGTACTCGACACCACCCAAAAGCAAACTACGGCCTTGCAAACTACTCCGATAGCGGATATATGGGGAGTTGGCCGGCAATATGCCGCTAAACTGCAAGCGCTGCAAGTATATACCGCCGCCGATTTATTAAACCGTAGCTCCAGTTGGATTCAGAAAAACCTGGGTGGTGTAGTAGGCTTGCGTTTGGTAAGTGAACTTTCCGGAACACCCTGCCAGGAAGTAGAAGATATCCAGGCATCTAAAAAAAGTATTTCCTGTACGCGCTCGTTTAGCCACTATATTGGTCAGTTAGATGAGCTAGGCGAAACCGTATCGACGTATGTGGCGCGGGCCGCCGAGAAGTTACGCCGGCAACAATCAGCGGTTAATCTAATAACGGTTTTTATCCGCACAAATAAATTCTCGGCGCAGGCGCCCCAGCACCACGTGAGCACCACCATGGTTTTACCGGTAGCTTCGGCCGATACCGGCGAACTAACGCTAATGGCTTTAGCTGGTTTAAAAAAGCTGTATCAACCGGGGTTTCTGTACAAAAAAGCCGGCGTCATTTTATCGGGTTTGGTCCCGTATAATCAAGTCCAAGCCGATATATTTGATGTGGTTAACCGGCCGAAAAGTAAGGCTTTAATGGAAACTCTGGATAAGTTAAACAGTAAAATGAGCAAGAACGAGTGGGCAACCACCATGGTAGGCTATGCGTCGGCGGGAGGTCTTTATAAAGATAAAAAAATCCATAAGGCCTGGCGCATGAACTTAGGCATGCGCAGCCCCCGCTATACCACGCACTGGCAGGAACTATTGGTAATAAAAATATAAAGGATTGCTCTTAGATACAACACTCCCAAAATTCATAGAATATGACTAGCAGAAACGATAAGATAACCAAATTTTTATACGATTTAAAAAATGGCGGAGAGTTTCGGGCAACCGAAGAAGACACGGCGGAAATAGAAGATTTACTACGAGAAGTTTTGCAGACCGGCTTAGTTAGACTCGAAAAAGAGAACTTTAGGTTAACTTCAGCCGGTATGCAATTAACCAATCAAGGTAAAACGTACGCCGATTATCTCCGGGCCAAAGCATTGGAGACATTCCTCGAGGCTCCCATCGGGCAATTAATTACCGGTTCCAGAATAAGCTATGATCCTTTGCCAAAAGAGAAAAACCAACATAACCCACTGAGCGAAAAACAGATAAAGCAAGTAGTAAAACAGGCACAAAAAATAATAGCCACTGTAAACGCGGATGCCGCTTTAAGTACAACCGATAAAAAACAAGCCTTAGCTGTTTTAACTACTTTAGTTTCGGAAATTAATACTGGCCAAATGAGCGAATCCACTTACCAAAACTTAATCGCCATAAGTGGTCAAATAAATTCCATCAGCACCATGATAATCAATTTATTACCTTTTATACCCAAACCTCCTGCTACTTAATATTCTTAGAAGCCATTTCCTAGCCTATACCCAATCGTTTGATTCATTAATACTTACAGCGGTTTTCACCTGGTTTTATAGTAAAGTTACTACTGGATGAGCTGTTTGTTTTCGATGGTTATTTCGGAACCTTCGGCCAACATGACGGAAGCGGGTTGGCAGTTATTTAGAAACTCAAATGTCGGCCCGTAGGTTAGTTCAAAATCAACGCTTAACTCGGTATTTGATACCGGGTATTGTAGCCATTGCGGATGCGTTACTTCGTACTGATTACTTTTGGTAGCCGTAACGGGAGCGTAACCCCAGTAATGTTCCGTTATAAAGGCACTTTCGCTACCGGCTTCAATCGGGATGGCTTTTTTCCCGGCAGTTACTTTCAGCGATTGCCACTGTTTTTTCTTCCGCCACTTGTATTCCACGGTCCGGGTTTCTTCATTTTCGTGCCAAGCATGCTGCATGGGCAAGGTTTCGTATTTTTCCCTGTAAACGGTATTGGCGACAAATGTTAAGGCAGGTTTGGGTACCATTTCTTTTATAAAAACTACGCCGCGGCGCCACTCGGCACCCACCAATCTCTTAACGTAAAAGCGCAAGTTCACTTCTTCAAAATCAGTATGAAACGGTATCCGAATGCCGAGCAGCCGGGTATTTATAAACCTAAACCCAATTAAGCTTACATAACACTTGCCTTCCCATAAATCCAGTTCGGTTCCGTACGGCACATAGTCTTGCAGAAAAGCTTTATCAATAGCATAATTTATAAAGGCTAATTTGCGCCATTCGGCTTTTAAAAAACTCATACGTATTCGCTAAATCTGGAAATGGCGGCAGGTAAGCAAGCTGCTTGTATCACCCGTTTTTATTATCTGCTTTGATAATCTGCTACCATTTGCCCGCAACAAATGCTCGTGCCTACAACTTACAAGTATCAACTTAATCGATGCCGAAAGGTTTAAATCAAAGTTAAAGAACGGCTACTTTTATTAGACCCTTAAAATTATAAAGAACACCCGGAGTAGTCCGGAAAAAAGTATTCTCCGGCACCAACCTTATTTATTTGGGAAGTTGGTTCACCGCTGGGCTTACTCTTACGCAGCCAACGCTACTTCTTAAGCCTGGTTAATTATTAACCTGTATTTTACTGATTTAAGACGGCCGGCTTCAGCGTAACCCGGAGCCAGATAAAGCCAATGGTACCGGCCAGGAGCGAAGCAATCAGGATCGCAATTTTAGAACTGTTTACAATCTCTGCCTCCGTATAAGCCAGTAGCGTAATAAAAATTGACATAGTAAAGCCAATACCGCCTAAGAAGCCTGCGCCGATTATATTTTTCCATTTTAAATCAGCCGGCAATAAGCCCAGGCCCAACGCCACCCCCAAAAAGGAGAAAAGCCTAATACCCAGCGGCTTGCCCAGGATTAAACCGGCCAGAATGCCTAGGCTATTAGTTTGTCCTAAACCATCTTGCCAATTGCTACCAATAGCAATGCAAGTATTAGCAATAGCAAACAAAGGCAAAATTAAAAATGCTACGGGCTTATGTAAAAAATGCTGCAAAATATAAGAAGTAGATTTTTTATCGCCGTTGCCGAACGGAATGGCAAATGCCAGTAAAACGCCCGTAATGGTGGCGTGTACGCCCGAGTTGAGCATAAAGTACCACATAGCAAACCCACACACCAAATACGGAATTAAATTGCGAACCTTAAGCCGGTTTAACAGTAGCAAAAACCCAAAAATGCTTAAAGAAATAAATAACTGCGTATAATCGATAGTGCTGGTATAGAAAATGGCAATCACCAGGATGGCCCCTAAATCATCGATTACGGCCACAGCCGTAATAAATACTTTTAAAGAAGAGGGCACCCGATTGCCTAACAACGATAAAATACCAATGGCAAAAGCAATATCGGTAGCCATAGGAATTCCAGCGCCAGCTTGAGTAGCGGTGCCGTAATTCAGCAACATAAACGTGCCCGCTGGTACAAGAATACCGCCTAAAGCAGCAATAATGGGCAAGGCAGCATTTTTAATTTTCGAGAGTTCGCCAATGTACACCTCTCTTTCCAGCTCTAAACCAATCAGCAGAAAAAATATAGTCATAAGGCCATCGCTTATCCAGTGCACCAGGCTGTGGCCGCCCATATCCGTATGCCAGAAACTAATATAACCGGTTTGCCAGGGCGAGTTGGCCAGGATAAGCGAGATAATGGTTACAAAAACTAATATTAATCCGCCTGCCTTTTCACTATTAAAAAAATCAATAAAAAGTTTGGTTAACTTCATGTATTGTAGAATTACTGATTGGGTTTGTTTTTTCTTTAACGGCGTGGATGCCCTTTTATAGTTTTTTAACGAGCCTCACCGAAAGAAATGACAGCAGTAATAATACTAGCAAACACCTATTTCAAAGGCTCTGTTTATTTGTTTTTGAAAACTGGTTTATAAATAAGTACCAGGTTAACCAAGCCAGTATTTATAAGTCAACTACAATTAATAAAAATTACGCTTTACTTTTTAAGGTTGCGCAACTGACATTTAATTAGTCCAATCAGGTTAAGTATCAACCGACTCATTCAGTTTAGAGACATTTTGTTCCTCGTGGTGTGTAACGGCTTGCTCCTCCTTCATTTCGCGCGAAAGAAAATAGTTAAGAGCCGTCCGGATAATAGCGATAGCTCCTAATTTACCAATCTGATCCCAGGTGGGTGCCACTGCCGTAGAAATAATATCGGCGCCTAATTGAAACTCCAGGGCTAAAGCCAGGTACCGGGCCAATATTAAACGTATCCGGTTGTAGTTCCGGATATCGGCGGACATGAGATTTCGAAAAAAATAATACCCTGCTATAGCTACGCCAATGCCAATAACAATGGCACCAGTTGTTTCCAGCACTAATTTTAACCACTGCACCAGGTTAATAACGGTACCTTCCGCTCCGGTTTCGCTGGGAGCCGGAATAAGACTGGGAAGTTTCTCCAGCATAAAATAGTAAGGGTTTCCCATAAACAGCGCGGTTCCTTTTATTAATTTTACTTTAAACTAGTTGTCCAGTTAGTACGCATTGCTCTCCTTTACAGTTCGTACGCCTGATTTTTATCTTATTTAGTAACTTTTCTAATACTAATCTTTTGCTGATAGCAGGTTTTTTTTTAAGCGCCCGAAGTAAACTAACCCAAAATAGTAGTTCTAAAGTATTAAGATTGGATCATAGTTTCCCTCAAAATTGAAACTTACTGCGCCTCTTTATAGGCTACTTGGTTTGCTAGCTGCAACTTGAGCTCTCGCTGGCAGTAAATAGGCAAGGAAAGTAGTTAATTTTAAGCCGCAGGCAAATGAACAAAAATAAAACTGGCCGCTCGCTCCTATTCACAGTTGCTGGCTTTACCACCCTTGGAGGATTTCTATCAGATTGGAATAAAACCCATTTGTTCAACCCCCGCTGGACGCCGCACGCTAAATTTCACGATGGCATGACGATTACTCTGGGCACTTTACTGGGCGACATTAGTTTGTACTTGCTGTAAAAAAAGATGGGAGACAAACAGAATGAGTTGGTGGGGAGTACTTTGCTGCCTTCGTTTTTCTAGCTAGCCATGGGCAGTGGCTTTGCTTATCCCGGCGCCCAAGGTTTAGAAGCAGAGTTTCCGGAAAAAATAAAAAAGTGGGTTCCATCTCCTTAAATGAAGGACCTCTTAGCCTGGCCATGTTGGCAATAGCGGGGTTAGGCTTTTAGCTGGCAAAAAAGTAAATCCTTTAATTTTCCAGGGCTATATCTTATATTTAAAAATATTGCGCAATCTTCTGCAGTTCGGTTTGTATTTCTTTTTGCTTATTCTCACCCGCCAACAGGAAAGAGTTTTTAGTAGTATTTAATTTATCTTTGGTCAGGTTAATATCTTGGGTTATTTGGTTCATTTCAGTTTTCAGAGCATTTATTTTGAGGGTTAAAGCCTGCAATTCTTCGGCTTTCTTTTGGATCAGCAGTTCTTTCTGGCGCACTTCTTTCTGGTACTGCTGGGTATAGGCACTCTGAAAAGCATTTAAATCCCGCCCGATTAAGTTTAAATATTCCTGACCCGTAGAAAGCAATTTCTCTTTGGTTAAGCCAGTACTTTTTAAAACATTGTAAGCAGTTCTATACCGAATGGCCTCGTCCTGAATGTCGTCGATATCTACTTTGCTGTCCACAAACTCTTTATAGTCGGTTCCCTGAAAAACCGGGTTTTTCACATTGGCTTCATCAATCAGCTTTTCGAAATATTGTTCATGCTCCGGTAAAGGGCCAACCAATGTACCGGTAGGCGCATAAATCGGGGTCTGATCGGCCGGCTTTGTATTGTTATTATTAATTAAGGGATGTTGGGCATTCTCTACCGGAATTGGTGTAGATGGTACGGCGGGTACCACCGGAGCCGCGCTTGGCGGAGCAGGACTAGCCGGGGCAACAGGTTTATGCGCGGGCGCGGGCACCTTTTTTTTATCTTCCTCAAACTCCACAAAAGGCGTTAATAGCTGCTTTAAAAAACTCATAATACCAAATTATTTTCTTAAGCTAAGTAAGAAGCCAATGGTAAAATTAGCGTCCCAATCAAAAACGAACGTATCGGTACCGGTAGCGTCCACGATGCCTTTATAAATAGTTAATCCCGACGCCATTTTTTTATCGGCTGCTTTATAAGAGGTAGGGGCATTTAATACGGTATACCGTTCTTCTCCTTTGCGATGTTGCTTGGCTAAGGTAAACGGAACACCACCTAAAATAAAGCCTACATTGCGCTTGCTGGCGGGTATTTTATTTACCAGCGATTTTACTTCGTTGTATACCTGGTCGTCAGGAGTTCCCTTTTCGTAGTACTTGGCGCCCGGCAATTCCACCGACTGCAACCGGCCATTTTCGTCCCAGGATATTTTGGTATTACCCGAACCTATGTCCACTAAAAAAGAATTATCGGCAAAAGATGGCGGCACAGTCGCATTAAAGCCATATTTACCTTCCTGCTCGGCCGTAACATTATTCACCACGTACCCCATTTTTTTCAATTCGTTGCTGATGGTAGTGGTTTTGGGTTCTTTTTGGGCGCCCGAAGATATAACAAAGTGCATGTTGTTTTTAGCCACACCTTTATCGAACATAGCCGACAAATATTTCTTTAAACCCGCCCGGATATCTTCGGTTGTAGCCAAACCTTCGTAAGCCAGCGACTCGCCAAAATCTTTAGACACAATTTCCCAGCGTTTCTGATTATCCATATTAATAACAAAAGAGTTAAAGCCGGTAGCGCCTACTTCCACTACCCCGCGCAAAATGCCGTTCTCGGGTTTTTCCGGCGTATAGTTAAATTCACGTGTTTCGGTATTGGCACTGGTAACTGCTGCCGGGGTATTACCCGAATTAGCACTGGTGGTAGCAGTGGGGGGCGTACCGGAAGATGTTGCATTGGTGTTGCTAGAAATACCGGCATTTTCGTTGCGGAGGTCGGTCAGTTTTGGCTTAATGGCGAAATAGGCAAGCGCCGCTATTACCAAGAGAACTACTATAATACCTGCTGGTTTAAGTTTCATTTTATAATACTTTCGATTTAGTTAAACAACATTTAATCACAAAAACTAGTTTTTGGTTTACCCGGCAAATTAAAAATAGGCCGAAGAACCACTACTTATTCGCCATGGTAATCATTACCACCCGGCCTCCTTCTTCCTTAGAAAGCAATAATTTTTTACCGTCTGTTATATCCACCATGGTGTTCACGGGTATTTCTTTATCTTCCGTCAGGTCTTTTAGCGAAGTTAGTTTTTGATTGACGAACACCCATTTATTTTGGTAAAAAGTAAAGTAGCCAACCGGTATTTTTTGCTCAGCCGTCAGTTTTTCGTTCCGGACTACGTGCCGGTTAACGTGCCACTGAAATAAATATTGGTTATGGTACACCATTAACCTATGATTTTCGGGCTTCCAGACGGTTGGTTTAAATTCGTAGTATAAATCCAGTACGGGTAAAGTGCCTTGCACCGGGGTGCCGCAAAACGGGCATTTAGGCGACTTGGTATTATCGAACACAAACCATTTCTGGTTGCACCGCGGGTTCCCGCAGGGCTGCATTAAATCTGTGGTTTTAAGTAAAGCCTGTTCCCATTGGTCGGCGTTGGGGCGCAGGTTGGGGTTATGCAAGCCGGTTACAAAGGCCTGGTCAAATAAAGCTTTTAAATAAGGGCCGGTAATGGTATAGGGAAGCTTCGTTACATCGGCCCAGGGCAACGTCCATTTAGAAACCTGGTCCAGTTTAGGCCGGTTGGAGGTATCGGTCGGGTGTTCAATAAACAAAGCTTTTTCTCCCATCGATAATAAATCGTCCTGCTCGGTATCCAGAGAATTAACCTTGCCGCCTTTTAAGGGATGCCGGTACAACAGGTACATGTAAATCATAACGGGCAAAGCGTGCAAGTCGGTGGTGCGGTTAGCATGCTGGCGGTTCGGGTCTCTTAGTTCCAGGTGCTTCGTAGCCAATACTTCCGGGGCGATAAAGTCGGCGGTGCCAATTACATCCGGCGGATACAAGCCCGGTACTACCAAGCCGTCAATATCAATTATAGTAGCCGATTTACTTACCGGATCAATCAGTACGTTTTTATACGAGAGATCGGAGTGCGCCAGGCCGGCCGCATGTAAACGTTTTACGCCCCGGGCTATTTTTACACAAATCTGGAAATAACTTAACCAGTTACCTAATTCACTTTCATCGAGGCGCAAGGCAAATTGCGGGTTCCGGAACTTGGCCGAAGCAAACCACAAGCCTTGTTTCTCTTTGCCTTTAATGCCTTCGCCGGTAACATAGCCTTTCTTAAAAAAGAAGTTCTTGTTATAAGCCGGTACAATTAAACCTACTTGCCCGTTCAATTCTACCATATCGGTGGGCCAGCAATAAAGTTCTTTGTAATACTCGCCGCCTTCCCGGTTAAAAAAGCTGTCGTAGTATTGGGTTACTAATTTTTTCAGGCGCTCCCGGGAGTTATAATCTTGTTTATCGCGGTAAAAAGCCACCACGTACGATTTATCCGGCCCGAAATAAACATCTTTCATGCCGCCCCGCATGGGCTCGCCATTATCTACGTACGAGTACGTTTTACCGGCATGGATGGTAGACGGAGCCGATTTTATATTCGGACCGGGCTTATTGGGGAAATTGTTTATAATGCTAAAACTCACTGATTTAAGTATTACCTGTTTTTATTTTTAATGCCCTGCTTACCAGAATGCAACTCTGGCGACTAACGTACTTTTAACTATTTCAACTTTTATCTTATTGCCGGTTTCACACGGCTAAAGCGTTAACTTAAGGCCAGCAGCCGGATCTATTTTAAATTCTTTCTGATCAATTACAATCTTGTTTTTCTTGATTTTGATTCTTTTTTTTATTTGCTTATCGGTAATACGTGTTCCGTATTTTCCCGCTAGCGTTACATCAAAGTACATATTCTCCTGCTGGTCTATTTCAAAAGTCAGATCATTAAAGCCAACAAAAGATACTTTTAACAGGTTGGGAATACTTTCTTTTGCTGAAACCAATTTTGCCATTCCCTGGCTATCGGTTGCGGCTCCTGTAAGAATATCATTATTTACATTCGTTAATAAAATAGTAACTCCCGGCAGATTAATACCGGTATCTGTTTTAACATGAACTTGGTAAAAGTTCTGGGTTAAATCTGTACTTGCATTTTTTTTGCTAGTTAACGTCGATTTTAATCTGGGCAAAGGTTCGTCTGTAAATTCTAATAATAGCTGGTGCTGTTTTACTTTATAATTACCAACCCCGTATTTACTACTACCTAAATCATCGCTCCAGAATATATATTCGAATTTATTTTCACTTTTAAATTTATATTCTTCTCCTTCTAAGGGTACTGCCTTTTTACCAAATTTTTGCACATAGTTAGCAGGAACTAACATATTTCTTGAACACCCAGAAAGCAGCAGCCCGGTTATTACTGCTATACATTTTATTCCCTTCACTATTATGGCTAAAATCCTGATTATTTAAAACTTAAAAAACAATAGCCAAGGTGCGGTCATCGTGGTTGCCGGGGCTCCAAAAATCCATCCACTGCGAGAATTGCTCTCTAATCTCTTTATTATCAGCGCTCAACTCTACTTTTATGCCGTCTTCATTTTGTCCTTTCATATCAGCCAGGAATTCCTGCCACTTTATAATATTAGGCAGATTAGCTTCTACTACAAACTTAGGATCGTAAATACCATCCGACATCAGGAATAAATACGAAAAATCAGGAAGCAGTTTAAAACCAAAACGGGTAGCAAATTTATCGCTCTGAAAAATTTCCGGCATGGTTATAAAGCGGGTACCGCCCCCAAATTCTCCCACATCCAGCCAATTCATTAACGTAACTTCCGTTATATCTTTATTCAGAACAGCCATGGGGCAATCGCCTACCCCAAACGAAAGCAAAGCATAACCTACATCATACTTCTTAAATAAAGTAAAAATTAACGTGCTGCTTAAATCTTTTAAGGTGCTACCTTCCTGGTTGGCAAATGCTTCCAGTTGTTTATGTACCTGAAAAGCGGCTTTGCCCAGGTTATTGTATACAAAACGATTGAGTTTTTTCAAGGTGTCTTCGCCGGTACTGCTGGCGTGTTGTTGCACCAATACGTCAAACTCCGCCATGCTGGCAACGGTGGCCGGCTCCATAAAATAATTTACCACCCCGGTGCAGGCAATTGCCGAACCTTGGCGGGAAAGTTTGGCGCTACCGGCCCCGTCCGCTACCACCACAATACTCCAGCCATTATCCAGATCTTTAAAAGCAAAATCATCTTCCCGAAACGAGCCCACATTGGCATGAGATCGCCCCCGTTTCGACGAAACCAAGATATGCCGGTTGCTGCTGATGGGAGCAAATACAGTTACATTATCATCTTTCCAGTAGGGATCGTTTTTATCACTTTCCAGGTTTTTCCACAAACTTTTCGGGTCCGGATTGATAATGAGCGTTAACGGCTTTTGGTTAAAAGGTGCTTCTGCGGGCTGACCAGCCAGTTTAAAGTTGAACGTAAATTTTACATCGCCGCTTTGCGTGGGCACCCCGGTAATTTGCTTGGTTTTGTCATCGTAAGCTAATCCTACTTCTTCTAATCCTTCAAATTTATAAACAACAATATCCTGCCAGTTAAACTCATCGAAACTGAATTTCGCTTCGTAGGGTTTGCCCACTGTGGCATTTAAAATGCGAATTGGTTTCTGCACAATATCCGCTATCTTTTCTGCCAGTTGCCATTTAGCCATAAGCTGTTCCTGATTTTGCTTTATTAGATTGATGCTAGCCTGGTTTTGTTCATCCTGTAAAAACCGATCGAACAAGGGCATCCGGCCAGCCGGTAAGGAAATATTATTGCTTGTGAAAATTTGCATTAATAATTGTTTTACCTCACTCATGCCTGCTTATCTGCTTTTAAAATCAGAATTCATTTATATAACTATTTTCTCCGGATTAATTACAGGACACCAGGCCTTGCCGGGTTATTCGGCCGGCAAAGTCTTGACCACGTTAGCGGCACTGCTTTATGTTTAACTAACCCGGTTAATACGCTTTAATAAACTTTAAGAAAAAACTCAACCTTAAACGAAAGATAAAGCTGCTCATCCTGTTAACCGGTTCTATTACTTTTATTGTAAGTAAAGGCTGCTAGGTAACAATATTTAATTCGGACGGCGGCGGCGGCAACTCTCCCAATCCGGTTACTTCTTTGCCGGCATCTTCCACTTTGGTAGATGTAACGCCAATGGAAGCACTTACCCAGGTAAAGAATTTGGCAATACTTTGGCTGTCGGCGGTATCTAAACTCACCACGTTATCCGTAATCTGTTTCAACAGGTTGGTATCGGCAGCACTGCCGGCGGCACAAGCTACCGTGAAAGCCGTTTTACGTTGCTTAAATTGTTCTAAGCCGCTTTGCCAGTCGTCGGTAGGCACCCCATCCGTCATGATAAAGACCAGCGGTTTCCAGTCGCCTTTTTGCTCGGCCGTTGTTTTCGTTATCTCATTATCAATACAAGTAGATACCAGTTTTAAAGCCTCGCCCAGACAAGTAGTGCCGGTGGCCTTAATATCTACCATTTGGAAAGAAGCCAGATCCGTTAAGGGCACTACCTGTTTCGCGGCACTATCAAAGGTAATAATGCTGATAAAAGCAGTTTCGATAGCCTGCGGATTTTGGCGTAAAGAACTAATCATTACTTGTACGCCATTTTTTACGGCTTCAATCGGTTCACCGGTCATGGAACCGGAAGTATCTAATAATAAATAAACGGGCAGTCTTCTCATAGGTGTGAATCTTTATATATAAAAAATAGATTTTAAGAGCTTCCCATCTTTAACGTAGGCCTTACCTCAAAGTTTAGCGTTTACAATTGGTTATCATTGCCGTTATATAACTACTGGTTTAGCTGTACCAGCCTTACAAACTCATCAATCCGCCGCCTTTAAAAAAATTGCAGGAAAAGTTATACGCATTACCAGCGGCGGAAATGATTTGTTACATTGGTTGCTAAAATGGACAAATTAAAGAGCTGCCGGGCACGCATTCCGGCAAATGGGCGGAACTAGTTTAAAACTTGTAGCGGTTTAAAATAATCAGAAATGCTCCTTAAAGATGATAGCTAAACTTAAGTTTTAAGTTTTAACAAACGCCTAAATAATTAAGCTACTTGTTGCCGGGCGGGTTCTTTTTCCGGCAAGGCCTGGTTGAGCAGGCGCTCCATTACAGAAACAAGCGGTAAAAACATTAAAACACCTAAAATATTAAACAATACGTGCCCATTGGCTATTTGCCGGGCCAGCGGGGCGGTTCCCGATAGCAGCAGAACCAAGTTTACAAAAGGTTTAAACAGAGATAAGCCCAGCAAAATGGAAAGCAGGTTGAAGGCTAAATGAAAAAGACCGGTTTTAATGGCTGGGCGGCTCCGGCCAATAGAAGCTAATAAGGTATCGGAACAGGTGCCTAGTTCGGCGCCTAGCATAATAGCTAATGCGGCCGTGATGGATATTAATTTTTTGGTACCCAGCGCGATCACCATCCCTACGGTAGCGGACGAGGACTGCACAATTACAGTAACCAGCGCACCAATACCAGCGCCTTTCCACGGGTTTTCCAAGGCCACCATCCAACCCTGAAAGCTGGAACTGTCTTTTAACGGCGCCACCGATTCTTCTATCAGAAGTAAACTAAAAAATATCATGCCGATGCCTAATAAAACACTGCCGATATTTTTATACACTTGATTTTGGGTGAGCATCATTACTAAAAAACCAATGGCCATTAAAACAGAAGCATACTGCCCCACATCTAAAGCAATTATTTGGCTCGATATAGTGGTTCCGATATTGGCGCCCATGAC
>Ga0210040_10003803_pt1 | contig 20155 bp, 20 predicted proteins | sample CryGeyCG12114_NA_FD_185462 | JGI IMG/M metagenome (GOLD analysis project Ga0210040, IMG submission 185462) | Groundwater microbial communities from aquifer - Crystal Geyser CG19_WC_8/21/14_NA (SPAdes) (version 2) | ecosystem: Environmental > Aquatic > Deep subsurface > Groundwater | place: USA... | reverse complement strand
TCGCCTCTCTCGGCCTTGGAGGCAACATTCCCATCGACGCTACGATCGCTCTCGAGTTCCTACCACAGAACCGCCGAAACCTCGTCTCTCTGCTTTCTATGTGGCAGCCCATAGGCGTTGTTGCTGCCTCTGGTATTGCTTACGGAACTGCTGCAAAATGGCGTTGCGATCCCGATCTGCCTTCCTGTCGTGCCGTCGCAGCAGGTGAAGCATGCTGCACCGTCTCTAGCAACATGGGCTGGAGATACGAAGTGATCGTCCTCGGCTGTATGACTCTTACGGTCTTCTTTCTGAGGTACTTCGTCTTCCATTTCTACGAGTCTCCAAAGTTCCTCCTTCAGAAGGGTAGGGAAGCTGAGGCGATTGAAGTGTTGCACAAAATTGCTAAGTTCAATCGAGCACCAGCCCCCACCCTGACGCTGGAGGATTTTGCGGCGATTGAAGAAGCGGGTTACGAAGAGGGAACACGCGTTCCTCCCGCATCGGCCAAGAATGTTGTTGCGAATGTCTTCAACAGCCTGAAGCACTTAAAGGGCCTCTTTACGGACAAGCTGCATCTCTTCATCTTTGGTCTTTTGGCCATTGCGTACATGGTGAGTACCCCTGAGGGCGGCGTATAAGCCAGAGAGCATCACTGACATCGACTTTTGCGTTTCAGGGCGATTACTGGTCATTCAACCTAGCAGGCCAATATCTCCCAATCGTCTTGCTCCGATTCAACGTTTCCACAGGAACCAGCACTGTCTCAGATACGTACAAACAATACGTCTACATCTACCTTCCGGGTATCCTAGGCGCTTTCCTTGCATTGGTCTCGGTACAACTGCCATTACTCGGAAGAAAGTGGTCACTCGTCTTGTCCGCCGCGTGTCAGGGTCTGTCTATGGCAATGTATACTCAGGTCAGATCTACCGCCGGTTATGTCGGTCTCAATGCTCTTGAGTACATCATGCAGACGGTAAGCTGCCCTCAACTCTATGAATTCCTGTTGATGACTGACCAATCCCTTCTTACAGTTCTTCAATGCTGTACTTTACGCGTCCGCACCCGAACTGTTTCCTACAGAGTACCGGGGCAGTGCAACTGGCATGTTGTCCTGCTTGGGTCGAATAGCTGGCATCGTTGCACCTTTTGCTGGTAAGTCAAGTCCAAGTCGCTGTATCTTTCAGCACACAAATAGCTGACTTGTGATTGTCCAGGCGCACACTACCTGGCCGCTGACAGCTCTGGAATTCTCTGGCTCGGCGCTGGTGGCATTTGGCTCTCCGCTATTATGATGGTCTTCCTTCCCATCGAGATGAGGAACAGACAGATGTACTAGATCATGGACTTCTGTGGTAATGGAATGGTCTGCTTATACCACGGAAGACAACCAAGGAGATGGAAAAGGCGTTGGGTGAGAAACCGCGGTGCTCGAGGCACACGTGCCGAGGTCGCTTGCACAACAAGTAGCTGAAAGACCTGCGGAGCTCGCAAGTCAGAAAAGATTTGATCCATGTTTGACAAACAAATCCAACGCTTGTCTGATACGTAGCGGAGCATAACCCTTCTGGTCAAGTAAGTGCAAGCTTTCCATTGACGCAAGCAGAAGGTACATATTCGACATACCTTGACCAAATCAGTGTCCGATACGCAATCGGCGATAAGGAGGGGTAGCAAGAATGCCCAAATGCGGCATACAACAGATTGAGCTTGACTGGAGACGAAAGTCACTCAACCGTGCTCCAGCTCTCCCCCATTATATGGCAACGTTGGTGTGGGCGAGCGTTGCAGATCTCGTTCGCAGCTGGCTCGGTGGTCTTGTTGCAGCAGATGTGGTGGATTTTGTGGGCATGGATGGATCCATGAGAGCGGAGCGAAAGCTATACTATGAACAGGAACGGGGTTGGTTGTTTAGATGCAAAGCAAGTCGAGTTCTTTGAGGGTCTATGGTGCAGGTCATGAAGTTACCTCTAAATCAAGCCGGGATTCTATTACAAATGTCTAAGCAATGGACGAAGTAGCAAGCAAACAGTTCCCGTAGCCGCACTATGAAGATGCAATTGAGAGCAGCACATGCAGCCGCAGTATGGTCGCCTCGTCTGCAAGCGTGGATGTCTAACTTCATAAGCCAAATGACAGCATTTCTAGACTGGGCCTGCTAGCCATACGAAGTTCAGTGGCGGTATTGTCACTGCTATCCAGAACACAAACATGCCCGAGCGAGACTACAGTGTCTCTCATCGTTTTCAGAGCCTTGTGGTCTTTGACCCACCCTACTGCAGGCTTCATGTTCAGCCAGTGATAAAAGAGCACGAAGGAGAAGAATCCTCCGCTCGGGTCGAGCAAAGACACCATTTCTGGGGCTGCGCTTTCCCAGGTGCACATCTACGCACTTGTCTCTTCTTGCTGATCTCATCAACGTTACGGCCACCGCAAAGCGCAATCAAGTTTCCACCGCTACTTGTTGGGCATGATCTCCTGTGCGATTCACAAGGTGTATGGACCATCGACGATGTCATGCATGGACCGCGGCCAGGAGCGTTTGAGCCCCAGCTGCTAATGCTTTGAATCGGACGTTCGTGCGGCCTTCCCTCCCGAGTGCGACTCTGCTCGAGCCCCTTGACATGCTTTCCGACATTCCATCGGGTGGTCACGGCATCCGCGAAACAAGCGTTACTTGCCTCTTATTACATTCGCGGTCTTGCAGAGGTTGAAGTTGCCAGGTTGAGGCGATATGCCTGTGTTCTGGTCAGACTGTTCTTGAATCTGAAGACGCATAACTGCGGGCTGCCTCGATACTCGTACATCATGGGTTCATGGTGGTGGTTCTTGATGGTGAGAGGTAACTCCATCCTAATAGACCAGCAGTACAAGCGCCACTATCTATGACACATACAAGGAGGCCAAACGGCGATACGGCACGGTCGACCAGCTTCAGCACTTCGAGCCGGTGGACAGCGAAGGAGATCGATACATCCAACGGGCAATGTGCCCAATCGCGGTATAATTGAATGAGAAAGATTACAAGGTGATGGGTCAATGCCAATACTTGTCACCTTCCGTGGCGTTGCGAAGAGCAAGTAGCTCACCAACCAATGCTTTGCAGCGTCTTAATGATATGTTCGTGTACGCCAGCACGCGAAGTTCTTTGTCCGGCGCAATGATCCTGCTGAAGGAGGTCTTACCCAGAGATGGCACGTCTCCTGGCGGCGTAATATTCAAGACAAGGTTACATGGTCAACTCGGGATCCAGCGCTCGGTAGCTATGCACGAGCTGCCCACGCCAAACACTGGCCTGCCTGCTAGGCCGTCTCTGGAAGATTGATACAATTAGGCGGCTGTTGTACTTTTAGCAGCGTTTGGATGGCTAGCGACATGACAGTATTTGTCCACTTTTGAGCATTGCATACTCAACGATTGACTTTGCAACTGACCTGGCCCAACAATCACCCGAACCTCCAACAACATACCCCAGGCGCTGCTTATTCTGTATTAAAGTTCCTAACTCAGCTAGGCCGTCCTCCAACGCTTCCATGTACCAATACTAATGCTCACATCGCTTGCCACGACAGCACCATCATCCTCTCCAGCTCCACTCATCCCCTGTGCCTCGCCCTTACAGTTCGAAACGTTCTGTGGCGGTTGACAAGTACAACCACTAGCTCAAGGCACTTACTACAATCTTGTGCTTGTGATCCTTGATCCATCGCAAGACGCGCCTTTGAATAGGTACAACCAACCCGGGTATGTCGGTCAAACGAGGCGAGAATATGCTAATTGGCATCCCTTGATCACAGCAGTGCTAGGCCTAGCCGAAACATGCGCACAGTGAACCATAGCCGAATGGCCTGCCTCGTCAACCTGGACAAAAACCAGCCGTCATGTTTCTTGCTCCGTGATGCAGCGCACGCTATGACGCAACACGCAGCTTCTCGGGCTGCCACTACGACCGAGGACGCTGAAGTGCTGGGTTACTGCCTTGCAACTTGCGCCTCACCCAGCGACCTTCCAAGCGCTACAAAGATGTGCGAAAACACCAGGAAGCAACGTTACGAGCGCATTCGAGAGTTCTACCGCCAGAACGCGATGACCTTCTCCATGCCAAATGGGCCCTCAACAAAAGGCACGAGACGAGGCACTAGGCAAAGCAAAAGAACCTCTGCTCCAGCAGCTATCAGGCAAGAAAAACTTCGTCATCTCAGCCCCCGATATGTAGAAGCCGTTTCCTCAGTCGGACCTTGTGATGTGGCTTTACGGATTCGACGCCGTCACGCAAGTGAAGAAATACCTCCACGGTGAACAGTAGCTCAGCTCTGTCTGACCTGTCACAGCCAGGCACATAGGTTTGTGATTGTGTAACAGTGGTTAGATTGTGTAGATTGCGATATGAACACTAGGACTGCAAAGTGTGTATAGAACAGCTTCGTGCACCACCGTGATATTCGTGACTTTCGAGCACCGCCACGTCAGATAATATACCTGAACCGCGCCTCTGGTGGTAACGAGCTGTCATTCTCATCCTCCTCCATAACTGTCCGTGATACTTTGCCATATTTCGCGTCCCTCCTCTTGTTCTCCCGCCACAGCAGAAAGCTTAGGGTCGAACAAATGATGCACGACAGCAGCGAAAACCCAAACCCGGTCCACATTCCTCTGTGATAGTATGGAGCTTGCTTCGCAGGGAAGCTGTTCGTACCAAGGACTGTTCCGCAATGTCCGACGCATTGAATGATCCATACTCCTCCCGCTCGCTTCGATTCGTTCTCATTGGTGTTGGCGTTCCAAGTGAGCACAATCGCAACCGTCACGAAGAGCGTGACGATCAGGAAGCAGCCAACGTACCTGGCTGCAACTGAGGTGGCGGTGGCCATGATTATGTACCCCACTGCCCCAAGCGCGGCGAAGAAAGCGGCGAACGGTCCCCGGACTTTGAAGCGATCGGAGAGGAAAGAGGTGCCGATGATGAGGAAAAAACTGAGAAAGTAGGGAGGGGCTGATAGGCCGTTTGATGTTAGCTTGTCATATGTGCCGAAGTCGCTGATGATTGTCGGAAGGAGCAATGGGAGAGAAGCGAACGAGACGTTGGTGGAAAAGTTTGACAGGCCGAACATCCAGTCTAGAGCAAGCAGTTAGCACCAAATCTTCTAAGTCCATCGCCATGTTTGAGACCTACTTCGATAGTCCTTGAATGCTTCAAGTAGATTGCCAAGCTTGAGCCCTGTCTGACCAGGCGTTTCTCTCTGCACCTGAGCTTGATCTTGATTCTCCCCCACAAGTCGGATCGCAATCTCTCGTTCGCGTGGTGTCAGGAACTTGGCTGTTGCTGGAGAGTCTGGCATGAAGAACCAGCAGACGAGGGCGAGCAAAGCGGTAGGGGCACCTTCAATGATGAAGAGAAGCTGCCAATTTCCGATCGAAGAATTGATGTGCGATAAGCCGTAAGCGAGAGTTCCGCCATAGGCACTGGCCAGGGCAGAACCTGATAGGAAGATTCCGAAGCGCAAGCCCATGTATTGTCGAGGATAGAAGAATGAGAAGTAGAGTGGTATCCCGGGGCCAAACATCGTTTCGGCGACACCCAGAAAGAATCTACATGCCATCAACCCAGCCCAAGATGTGCATGCTGCTTGGAGAGTGCTAACAGCGCCCCAGAAGAACACCACAAATGTGACCCATTGATGGGGCTTGAAGATCTTCCAGCCGAGGGAGTTGAATTGGAAGATGATGTACGCGATATAGAAGCTGAGCACGTTAGTGGTATTGGCGACCACGGGCCGGGTCTCTTACATTGTTCCAAGCCATTCGTAACGATCACCAGTGAGGTCTATATCTTCCTGCATTCCAGCGAGCTTGGCATTTCCAAGGTTCGAACGGTCGAGGACCGAGAAGGTATAGAGGGTTAAGCAGAGCGGCATGACATGCCAGTCGATTTTGCGGATCACTTTCTTCACCTCATCATCTGTGTAATCAAAGGTCGGAACTGCATCTTCCAAATTGATAGAGTCGTTCTTCTCTTTGCTGGCCATGCTGTCGATGGTGGAAGCTTGCGTTTTGACTGCAGGTCAACAATGCTTGTGTCAATAGGAAAAGCAGAAGGTCTTCATCTGGAGTCGAACAACGAAGAAGTATTAATGGTCCGGACGCAACTACGCGTGATCATTCGGTGTGATCCCGAGCATGCGGCAAGCTTTCCCCAAGCTTCCTAAGCATAGCAAGCTTTCTCCATCGGCTCCACACACTAGACTCGGTATCCATAGGCCGAATAGACTGGGGTGCCGAGAGCCGAAGACTGAGGGAGCTTTGGTTTGGAGGGATTAGGCGATCAGAGGCGTGGCATCGATAGGAGAAAGTGGGGATCGTCATAGCAAGATTCAGCCGAAGTCTACCCCACGCATTGAGCGATTGACGCCTTGATGGTCTCAGCAGGAAGCCGGGCTTGGAGGCTCAATATGGCGAGTACCACATAGCGGAAGTGACAAACTGGAACGTGGATTTTGCAGTTGAATGTCAGCAACGGTCGTAGGCTCTGACTCCGAAGATGAGTCTAGCTAGGCTCTCTTGAACAGTATGCGGCTGAGTGCCCAATTTAAATCAGTCCGAGGATGAATACCAGCTCAAAGTGTCTGGGACGAAGCCTCCTCCAACATCGGGTACTTGGATGTTGTATAGATCGAATGACAAGCCATCCGACGGCCATTGAGACATCGTTTCAATCGAGTGGTGTAAGTTCTGTGAGTGGTTCGAAAGACCTATTGGATGGCTCGTGACCGCATTCATCGAGAAAGGATCCGGTCCAGCATGAGTCTGAGCCGGCGTTGGTGATATTACAGGGCCTGTTGACACTGGCTCATGTGAGTTCGACGGCACGGCTTGTGGATTAAACACATCAGACCCTGACACCATTGCAGTGGCTACTTGGCCATCTTTGTGAAGGCGAGCCTTAATGATCTCGACACTTCGACGAATGCCAGGCGTCTGCCTCGCCTCTTCTTCGAGCATCGCTAGTGTGGTAGCCAGCCGCTGAAACGCAGCCTGCGAGATCGAGGGATCCGGGTCGCTGACTTGTTTCACTTCAATCGTAGCGGCGGTATATACACAGTAGGACAACAGGTATGTCTGATTCTTGTTGGCAAAGCGGCGACCGTAAGCTTGAAAGAAGACGTTGACAGCAGCGGCTTCTCTTGTACATACTGTGGCTGCGTGATCGTATAATGCCTCCTCCTGGTCGTTGTACGCACCCTGGTTCATAAAGTAGGGGCGATAGATCAGTATCAGGATGGTGTGGTATAGTATGTTCAAGCAGCAGATGTGCGGAGGAGGACAACTCGATTCTGCCATGTTCTCATCCATTCGGAGCTCGAAGGGCAACTGTCTAGAGAAGTTCGACAGTTTGGCTTCGATGCCCATAAGCTGTGCGAACGTTGCGTGCCGGGATTTGGTACCGAAGACACTCTTGAAAGCCTCGTTGATAATCGTAGAAAGCTTCACGAAGTGCGAAAAGGTGGAAGAGTTGTAGCATGCTCTTGCGGCGTATACTGACTCTAACTCACCGAGATAGAACGGCTGCCAGGGATTCAAATCGTCTGTCTTGTCATATAAACAATGGTCCGGATATGGCATGCTCGTCAGCGATGGAGGTCGTCCCAAGCACAAGCTGATTGACTTGTCCCATGCGTACGCAGAGAGGTACAGGCGCTTTTGAGTTTCGAGATCATCAGGCTCCGTAGCTGATATGGGGAGCCGACGGGCAAGATGGAGGCCGAGATCTGTGATCATGCGAATCGCCATCCCGGTGTAGAGCCAACCTTCACTATTTCGGCCAATGGCACACTGTCGGCCACCGAGGATGAGTAGACCCTGGATTGTTGGGACTGCTGGCCTGTCTTTCTTCAGCTCGTCAAGTAGTAGCAGCTTTGCACGCTCGAGAAAGATTTCCCCTTGCTGCAATACCACATATCGCGGATCGCTTGGCTGAATGTGTCGCGAAGCATGTGAATATATGACAAAGAGCAGGAAGTCCGAATAATAGGGGCCTTTCATCACCATGTCACGGAAGAAGCCTGGAGACGTCAGCACAGCAAACAGCAACTCAAGAGATCGTGACTCACTTCTGCGGTAGACACAATTGTGCAGAGGAGCTTGCCAGGCCCAGTAAATGTTGAGGAGTATCGTTGCAGTCTCGACGTCTACTCTCGCGTCGTTGCCAAGTCCGGCATACGCCATTTGCTCAAAGGAGTCATGGAAGCGTGCATTTGACACCAGCCATCGTTGATGGTACTCGACTTGTTCTGAACTTAGTCGATCCAAGGGTTGCCACTGGGTTGGAGTAAGCTGATCCTCCTCAATCTGAAACCGCGAGGTTGAGCCATACTCCTAGATAGAGTCAGCGTGGTGAAGACAGGAACTTTTGAGTGGCCTACTTCTTCGCCTTGTCCGTCGTCTAAGGTTCTTGCGTCGTGGTTTGGGTTGTTGTGGTAGTCAATGCCACGGGACAAAGTGGCGAACGTGGTGTCTGTTCCGTGTGGACTGGCAAGTGCTACGTCGCTTGGGCTTTGTGCTTCCACGCTTGACGTCCCGTGATGGAGCCGAGCGACAGTGGACCGCAGCTGTTCCTGACATTGAGTCGATTCAAGAGACAGGAAACCTTGGAGATCTTGCACCAAATTCTCCAAGCGCTGCTCGGTCTTTGACAAGGCGTTCTGAAGGCGTGTGGTGGTTGAGCTGTGCTCATTGTAAGTACACTGTTCGCTGATCTTGGCACAATTTGCACAGTTTGGCTTTCCACCATCGCATCGGACCTTTCTTCTTCGACAAATCAGGCAGGAGTGACCATATCTCTTGGCGCGAGGCTGCATTACGGCGAGAACAGGTGATACCGAAGATAAGGAGGCGCTGTGATACCGAGAGAAAGCACTGCTGATGAAGGCCGGCTCGGCCGGGGACGCGAGGTCTGATCTCGGGTTCTCCGCATTCGACCAAAGTTTCTTGGGACGCTAGCACAATGGTTGCGCGGGATGATACCGAGGGTGCCTCATCAGCCGAAGCATCAAGCAGTACCGACCTAGTGATGTAGTCTGGGCCGAACGGACCAATTTGTAGCTTCTCTCGACCACACGGACTATAGCATAATTGTGAGCATGGACATGCTGAAGCCCAGGACACCTCCATTGGAGCCTCTATCGCCTAGCAAGTCGGTACACAGACCGCGCTTCGGAGACCTGCCAATCCGGAAAGGCGACCCGAAATGCTCTGCGTGGGGACTCTGGGGAGATGGGGATGAGGCTGGGACTCTGAACCTGCTGACGCCAGACGTCGTTGCTCGGGCATCGAAGGAGGTGCAAAATGGCACGGTTGTACCGTTGAATCTGCCGCTAGAATCGCCTTTACTCCCAATGAATCCTCGAAGAACGCCATGCGCACATAACATCATTGCCAAAGGATATGCCAACGACGACGAAGTCCACCTGAACACTCAGAGCTCGAGCCACTGGGACGGCTTGCGGCATTATCCGTACCAAATTAACGCGGACCGTCGGTACTACAACGGCACCACGAACGAAGACATCTCAGGCCAGAGTCGCAATTCGAAGATAGGAGTTCAGAGTAGGTCAGGCCTGTCTCGTCTTGGTTCTAGTAGCTGACTTTCTGTGTAGATTTGGCAAGACGCGGCATTGTTGGTCGAGGAGTGCTGCTAGACTGGCGAGAGCATGCACTACGACGAGGTCTGAAGTATTCTCCTTTCATGAGTCATGGCATTCCGTTAAGTGAGCTTCTTGAAGTTGCTGAGGCCGAAAGGGTGTCCCTTTTGCCAGGTGACATCTTGTTAATTCGGACAGGCTGGACAGACGAGTACAACAAGCTGACGCGCGAAGAGAAGCTGCAGCTAGCGAAGCGTGAGGAAAGGGCATTCGTTGGAGTCGAGGCCAGCGAAGAAATGATGCGATGGCATTGGGACAATCAATTTGCAGCAGTCGCCAGCGACACGAACGCGTACGAGGTTTGGCCGTCAACAAAGCCTCTCGGCGTGTCGTGCCATGAGGTTTTCCTAAGTGGCTGGGGCATGCCAATTGGAGAAGTTTGGGACCTGGAACAGCTGTCAATCACGTGTAGGGCATCTGGACGGTGGACGTTCATGCTTACAAGCTCGCCCCTAAATCTGGAAGGCGGGGTTGCAAGCCCATCAAATGCGATAGCAATTTTCTAGATCAACAGCATCCATCTGCCCATCTCTGCCATCTCTGCCATCTCTGCCATCTCTGCCATCTCTTCCGTTGGTGGCCCTGTGCTCTGTCATGATGCGCGATCTGCTGAACGCGCTTTTCGTCCACTGTCTGACCATTGCAGCGCGAAGGCCCGTTTGCTCGCTATCATGCCGAGCGCGTTCAGCTGCGATGCCTATCATGTCTCGGCACAGCCTTCAGCCTCGGGCCCTGAAACCACTGAACATATATGCTGACAAGAACCTGCGGCAGATCCAGTTCATGAAACGTAAAATCCACAGTCTCAGCACAGCATGGGGAGCCTCGACCAACCCGACTTCACGATCCTGACACCGAATGCCATCCTCGGATATGGCTTCAGAAGCGACCATTTCTGGCTCGGCGTGGACAAGTACAAGCCTTCAGCAATCATCGTCGATGCTGGCAGCACCGATGGCGGACCGTACAAGCTGGGTATGAACAAGATGACGTGCGGAAGAGAAAGCTATATCAGAGACCTCACCTTCATGTTAGAAGCATGCTTCTACCGCAAGATTAAGGTCCTGATAGGATCGGCCGGAGGTGATGGAAGCAACAAGCACGTGGAAGAGATGCTCGACATGATCAGGGAGATCGCAGTCTCCCGGAATTTCTCCTTCAAAGTCGCTACTATCGGCACCGACATCAGTCGAGATACGATCAAGGCGAGGATTGCGAAACACCAAGCGCATCCATGCGGTCCTGTACCTGATTTAACCGCAGAGGATGTCGACAAAGCTGTCGACATTGTCGCCCAGATGGGAGCCGAACCGTAGGTGTTTGAATGCCCGTGCCAATGCGATGCTAATCATTGCAGCTTCATCTCTGCCCTTGAACGCGATCCAGACATCATTCTTGCTGGCCGATCCTACGATCCTTCACCTTTTGCCGCCTTCTGCCTACAGCGCGGAGTAGACCCTGGTGTTGCATATTACCTCGGCAAAATAATGGAATGCGGTGCCTTCTGTGCCGTGCCAAAAGGAAGGACAATGGTTGCAAGAGTCAGGCAGTCCTCATTCGACCTCACCCCTGTTTCGCCTCTCGAACGTTGTACCCCTGTGTCCGTTGCTGCCCATACTCTCTACGAGAAGACGCGGCCCGATCGTTTGCCAGGTCCTGGAGGAGTGTTACACTTGGATGGCGCTCAGTACGACTTGCTTGCAGACGGTAGAACCGTCAGAGTTTCGGGTGCCAGTTTTGTGCCGACGCCCATCTACCAAGTGAAATTGGAAGGAGTGGAAAAGCTGGGTCACAGGACGATCTTCATCGGTGGCATTCGAGATCCCATTCTCATTGCACAGATTGATGACTTTTTGGAAAGAGCTCGCGCGTATACGCAAAAATTGTTTCCCGAGCTGGACAGAGATGAGCATTGCCAACTCAGGTTCCAAGTGTACGGCAAAAACGCCGTCATGGGGCCGCTGGAGCCGTCGACCTCTGCAGCTCATGACATCGGTATCCTAGGTGAAGTTGTTGCTCCCACCAAAGAGAAGTCACACGCCATCGCCAACAACGTCAGAGCATCGATACTACATATGCCTTACGAAGGTCAAATGGCCACAGCTGGCAATTTTGCTTCGCCCTTGTCACCCCATGAGCAGGACGCAGGAGAAGTGTTCAGGTGGAATGTATATCACCTCCTCGATCTACAGCCCGGCGAGGAAGTCAGCATGTTCCCCGTCAAATATGTTGACATCACCGGCAGCGAGCCTGCTGTAGAAGAACCTGTACACTACAGTGCGGAGGAGTTGAAAGATTTCAATTCGACTGAGCTGGCACCACTTGTTGCGAAGGTGGTACCTCGGGGAGAAGCACTGATGATGGATGTTGCGAAAATTGTGCGGTCGAAGAACAGTGGTCCTTTCGAATTGACCTTCGACATCATGTTTGATGATCTTGAGACATATCAGCGTGTCAAATCGGCGAATGTCTTGTCCAATGAAGTGATGCAGCGTTTGTATAGCGTCAAAAAGGAGGACATACTGACGAATATGTACTTTGAACCGGCAAGGGCATGGAAATGTACAATCAAGAGGCCATGGGAGCAGGGAACCATTGGAGAGCGAGATACGCTCGGGACCCAGCAACATGCGCCACTGTTGTACGTCAAGGTACCTGCTGTTCAGTGAGTAGGTAGTCCAATACTTTCAAAGCTTGAGTGTAGCTGGCTTCACTCTACCTGCATGGAAAATGTCTTGTTTTTGCGAGGGCAGAAGAGTCGTTACAGCATAGAGAAATGGTTAGAGGATTGAGCGGCTTTCCTGGCAGAAAGGTCGCTTCCGAGACCTATATCGATCAGCTCTGGAAGGAAAACGCAACTGCGCAGCCTTGTCCATCGAGCCACAAGACATTTACAATTCCACTTTCGAGCTGGTATGGTGCTTCGACAACGGTAGTAAACATTCGCATTTGCCTGATGTGGTCCATCTGTCCGAGATTCGATATATTGACCTGAACGTGGCAACATTATTGCTAGACAGGTCGAGGAGAGTCACGCATGCTCGGCCTTCGGGCTTTGCTGGAAGCCAGACTCAAACCGATGCTTCCGCGCCAGTCGAAGCTCTCTGAAGTCCGGAGACTCGGGTAGTCGAGGTATAATCATATTTTTTACCATAATCGTGATGTGCGATTAACAGTACCCTATCTGCACGTCTCGACCCAAACTTCCATCCGCACGACTTGAGTATCCTATGGATTGAGAAAAGCACGTGTACAGTAGCTTAAAAGAACCATCTCGAGACGTCAATGCCAATGATATGGGTTTGGTGCGTCTGGCTTCCCAGTGTGAGGCTACGGCCATGCAAGACCCATACACTGTAGAATGATCCTAACCGCACGGTGCACCTTCTACGCCCAAGACACCGGCCTAAAGCTATCTTTGGATGTCTAACATGGCTGTGTTGTCAGCATGTCTAAAGGTCTACAAAGGCGCAGTTGATTTGATGAAGGAGAATGCATTGCTCACTTGGGCATCAGTGATTGGCCCCACAACTCATGTACTATTTAACGAAGAACGACGGAGAGGTCAAAGTATAAGACCTTGAAGAGTGAGGGCCTCTAACATGATTATGCTTGAGACATGTATTTGAACTGCGCGTTGGATAGTGTGCAGAGGCCATGGGCCATCGTCTTTCCACATATGCTTGCTGAGAGTTCGAGCCGCTTCAGCTATCCTTCAGCAAATCTCGCTCGCTGGATGGGACTCAACGCCGAGGTCTAGTAGTAGGAGAATGCACAAGAGAGAGGCGGACTGAGTCATCTGCTTCGACGGTTGCGCGTGTGGATGGTGGCCCGGCCATAGAACTTGTCTTTTGGACGCTCCTCGACACCTGGGTGAACCCAGAGTGATGATGAACGTCCTGGCAGCCTCGGAGGTTTCAGGACTGCTACTGCAAGACAGCAGAAAAAGTGTCAGAGCCATGTCATGTTGCCTTGTCTTCACTTCCTTGTCTAGTCAACTGTGCTTCGCCTTGTATGGTCTGTGCTTCTTGCTGTCAGGATGCATCCTGGATTGGACTCTGCGGCTGGGCCATGATTTGCTGAGACCCAATGTGTGGCAAGCGAGAAGCCAACGTCCAAAGCTTTCACTGTTGCTTGCTGCTGCGGCAACAGACTTCTGTACATCGTTGTTGTGCAAATCGTGGATGCTTGCCCAGTGCCGTATGCTGTCTGGCCCTTCTCTTTTTCCGCGCGTAGCGAAGTTGATGCTCATGTTGATTGTGCTCTTGATGGCAAGTTTTGCGGGGAAGAGAGGAAAGAAGGGGAAGACGGGGGCTGCTCAAGGCTACACGTTCATCGCTGTGGCATCTTGCATGACCGACGAGGGGGAGAATCACAAACTGCGCTGGAAGACAGTACCCATCGTCTCGGGCAGTTAGAGTGACTTTCTTCTGTCGTCCTGGCCAGTCTTGCCCCAAGTGTATCTCCCTGCTCGAAGTCGATCTCTCACCGCGGGTGCACTCCGTTGTAATGTCGTAATTGTGGTTGGTCAACGGTTCCTGTCGCGCTCACGGTGTGGAAGTGTCGGCTTTTGGCGGCGGACCAAGCTAAGTGCAGCGTAGGTACAAGTGCTGGCGAGCCACGAAGATGGACGACTGAACATATTACCGTATTCACCCATCGACTCGCAATCGTGTTGCAAGCTTGAATCTTTCTACTGAACTGCCGCGGTTCGCGAGGCTGCTCGCACGAAGTTGGCGCTAAATCTCGCCGCACCTTCCATAAGATATTGCTCGGCTACGCCTGCACGTGCTTGACGAGCAAGAAGTGCATCTATAGCCGATGCCTTCGTCCTTCCTCGTCCAGGTCTTGGGTGCCCTCACCTCGTCGTCTTCCCCTCGACCCTCTGGCATATCCCTCGTACCGAACCGTCTCGAACAAGATGCGGACTTGACTCAATCTAGCAGTCGTCTGTCAACCAAGACTTCCACGATGATGCTACTGAAGCCCTGAGCTAAACCATGTCTCTCATTTCCACCACAATCACTTCGAGGGCGCAGATACGCTGCCCTCTACGGACCTTCATCCACTTCAGACACAATGTGAACGGCCTGCTGGAGCATTGAAGGTACAGAAAGAGTCCAGAGAGATGCTACCATGTCCAAAGCACAAGCCGGCTACACGCAAGCCAAAAGTTGGGTGAGGATGGCGCGCACACAGACTTGATACGAACATGAGGATCAAGGCCCACTCTCGTTGAAGACGGTTCAACAGAGCGTGTCGGACACGTTTCGATCTGTCATCCGTGCAAGAGGTGCTCCCTTCCGGCCAATGACCTAATCACGCCGCACGAGCAAGGAACGAGACAAGAGATCTATGACTGGAAGGGTTCATCGCTGGCATGCGCATGCTGTGAGCGGTAAGCTGCACTAAACTTCCTATACTAATAACTCTTAGATAGAGCTAGTTTATAACACCTAACAACAGCCTAATAATACCTTAGTTCCCACTAGCAGGAAGGAAGTCCAAATTCCTACCCAAATCCTCTTTTAACTCCTGGCCTCCGACACGAAGCGGCTGACAGTCTTGCAACACAAACATCATTCTCGCCCACTCCGAGTTCGACGTGTTGACCCACTGGTGCTGCGTCGCGCGTTGAACAGCCACATCCCCTCTCTTCATGTGTTCTGTATCACCCGAGTCCAGGATCATGTCGATATTCCCTTCTAGCACGATACCATAATCCAAGCTCTGCGTTCTATGCATGCCGCAGCGATAACCTGGCGCGAAATCGACACATCGAATCACTGTTCCACCCGGATTGACGAGCCCAGTGCCTTTCTGTACCAGGTCGTCATACGCCTTGATGTCGGCGTCTCCGTTCAGGTCTGCTGGGAATCGAGCCGTGGTATAGACAACGCTGAAAGCCATCTGGTCATTGTCGTAGCTTTGCCAAGAAAAGTCTTTAGCCGAATGAACCACCGCTTTCGAGTCAGCATTGTGAGAGGTAATCAATCTTTTGAGCGGAGGAAGATCAGACAGCTGACCTGAGCTGTCTCGTGAAGCTGCCATAGTCCGAGGATAAACAGTGTGTGCTGGATGGAAGGTACTGGAATGTACTGCTGGCCAATATTGGAGCGATGAAAACTTAGGGTCTTTGGAGATTCTTCAGCTGATTGTCTCTTACACAGAATGCTACGAACGTTTCTGCTTTTATAAAGCCTCTGGGAGCCACAAAGGTAGGACACTATGCCAGCTTGTCCATGTGCCGCTGTTTGGAGGCTTGCCAAGTCGTCCACATGGTGGAGATGAGCCGGGAGGCCCCTGACTCCTCGCTTCCGTTCACGTGATCTGTTCCAGACTCTACGCCCAATGGCACAGCGCTAGACCCGTCGGTGCACTCCATGCAACCACACCCAACAGGTAGTATGTCTCGTTCGACTTGGATCTCAACCCTCCATATGAACACAGACCATATCGTCCCTGGACCGCAAGATCATAACCCTCGACAATATGACGGCTAAACTAGGAACCACTCCCTTCACATTACACAACCTGCCCTATGGTGTTATATCGACCATAAGCAATGCGGAGCGCAGATGCGCCACAGCATACGGGAACTGGGCTGTGGACCTCAGCATCCTTTTCAACCATGGCCTGTTCAAGCACATTCCGGGTCTGGAGCATAATGTTTTTGCAAATGTGAATTGGCTCAAGAAATACATCCTTGTCCCTTAATCACTAACACGTGCCAGTCACAACTCAACAGCTTCGCATCGCTATCAAATGGAGTTCGCAGATCAGTACGAACGAGGCTGGTGGAACATTTATCGAAAATAGACCCTGCCAAGGATGTGGCGGACCCTGCGTTCACGGCTCTCACGGAAGTTCAGATGCATTTCCCCATGCACACCCACAACTTCTCAGACTTCTATTGCTCTCTTGAGCATACCAAAAATGTGAGTCGGGACTGTGAAAGCAGACTGTTCAGGCTAATGGCGTTGCAGTGCACGGCGATCTTCAGCACAAACCCGATCAATAGCAACTGGTACACCATACCTTCAGTATATAATGGCCGGACATCCAGCCTCGTTGTATCGGGTACTCCAGTGAATAGACCTGTCGGTGTCTTCCCACATCAGAGTCCGAATGGCGAAAAAGCAACACCGAGCTTCCAACCAGAAACTCATCTCGACTTTGAGCTTGAAATGGGCATCTTCCTGTCAAAGCCGATGCCTCGGGGTCAACGCCCAAAGATCAAGGATGCAAAAGGCTTCATCTTCGGCATGGTCCTTCTCAACGACTGGTCCTCCAGGGCCATACAATTCTTCGAAATGCCGCCGCTAGGTCCCTTTCACGCGAAAGGGTCTGCGACCTCAATCTCGCCATGGGTCGTGCCACTCGAGGCTCTCGAAGCGGTCACATGTCCTCGAAGTACTATTCAGGAGCCCGCACCACTACCTCACCTGGATTGGAAGGACGGTGACAAGGTCACCTTCAACGTGGAGCTTTCGGTGAAGATTCTGCGTCCGTCTCGCCCGTCAAGAAAAGTGTGTAGCCTCGCTAATGTGTAGCAGGTGATGGCCAGACCTACAACCTCGGCCAAAGCAATCTCAACGAATTGCACTGGACACCGCTTCAACAGCTGACTCATCTGGGAAGCGCAGGTGAAGGATTCGCGACAGGTGATCTTTTCGGCACGGGGACGATATCGAGCCCGGTAAGTCCTCACTTTGCGTGCAGTTGACAGCATTGGCTGTGCTAATTCAGTGATCCAGAGGACGAATGTAGATGGGGAGAAGATAGGGCTCGGCTGTTTATACGAGCGGAAGCTAGAGGCAAATGCGCTCTCGGTTGCGCCAGCAGATATCGTTGATACATTCCTGAAAGACGGAGACGAGGTGATCATGGAGGGCTGGGCGGTCAAGCCCGAGACTCAGGAAGTTTTATTTGGATTCGGAGAGTGTAGAGGGAAGGTGCTACCAGCTATCTGGCCTTAATTGTTTTTGGGAAAAAGATGCAGAGGAAGCCTCTTCGTCCGCGTTCTAGCGAGTCTCACACTTCCACTTCAGCAAAATTCCAAGACTTTGCAAGCTCTGTCGCGTGAATAGCTGGCTTGGAGCAACTTCTGTTCGTGCTGGCACTCCTGTCAGCGCCCCAAATGGGCATCATCCCTTGTGGTAATGTCGCTGGCACCAAGAAATCCGCATTCACAATCAAAACCTAGACTTGCACTACTAGCCTTTACCGTTGGGAAGCTATCTGACATCAAGTTCTAACATGTCCATGTTGCAGCGTGTTCCTTACCTCAGGTCTTGGGGGACTTATGACTCGAGGGTCCGTTGTTGTTCCATGGAGACACTATGGTAAGAATCCAGGAGTACTTCACGAGCCAGCAAAGCAGTCTTGAAAGTCCCAGTCACCTGTCACAGCGGTGAAGTCAATCCAGTGCAAAGACTCGAGTCCAAAATCAAGGTCTAGCTCGGCCAATTCATGACGCTCAATAGTCTTTGTAACAAGCGACGGATCGGCCGTAGCCTGCTGTCCTAGTTCCTTGAGCGTCTCGTTTTCGAGCATGTCTGGAGTGACGGCCGAGTCTAAGAGAATCGATTTAGTAGAGTCTGTGAAAGTGAACTCGTTTGTGTTTATTGTGCCAGGAGATATGCCATGTTCTTGGAACAAGGTGGTCAGGACTGCTAACGACTCAGATGCGCTGAGGGAGATTTGACCAATGGTCTTGAGACCCTTGAATAAAGCCGGCGCGAGTACAGTAGCGATGGCCCGCGTAATCGTCCCCGACTCGACCAGATGCAATACAGATCTAGCCGCCCGTGAGAAGCAATTACTGGCGTGTTCTGGATAAGGATCACGAAGAAGGAGGCTGGATTTGTCTGGGTTTGCACTGTCATACTGGCGGACAAGGTTAATGACATTTACGACCGCTCTGGTAGACGAAAGGCGGTGACCAGCAGTCGAGGCTTGATGCTCGGGACGGAGTGCTGCAAAGCTGACGGCTAGATTGTCGGCCAGGAGTAGAACACCAAGGTGGAAGTGGAGCACTAGCCATACTTGAAGTCGTTAGCACAGTTCATGTGCAGTAGTGATGTCTTACCATAGCCAAGCTGGCTTTTGTTACTCAGAAGGAGGAAATCTCGGGCACACTGGTCAAGCATGGGATAGAAAATGTCTTCGAAATACTGCAATTTATCGAGAGCAAATTGCAAGGCATCCTCGAGGTCCAAACTCATCCGATCATGAAAGAGAGCGTCTTGGACATCTGTAATAGCAGCCCAAGTCATGGTCTTGCAAGAGCTGCCAAATTGAAGAATGGCAAGAACAGCATCGTCGTCTAAGACGTCCTTGCGCGAACGCATGCTGCTCTGGCGAGCTGCGAAGGTAGCAACCTGATTCGAGACCATAGTCCACACGCGTGCTTGTGAACTTGGTCCGGACAGGAGGATAGGAGCCTGACATCGTAGCAGGCTTCGTGAGATATCGCATACAATGCCGAACCAGTAGGCGGATTCCTCTAAATGGCCGAATTCGACTCGATCGATCGTGCATTGGCTAGCGGGGACCTGGTCCCAGTGTGCGTACGAGATTCGAGATTCGAACTTGAGTTGCAGATGGTGTCTCAGAGACGCTTCGTAACACATCTGACTTTCCGGGTGCATACTATTCAATGACATTGAGGGTGTGATAGAGAACAGGTATAGCGCCAGGATAGAACGATAGCTAGGCTTCGTCACCACCTGAAGGACGTCTTGATGGGCTTGCTGCCATAGTGTTTGCATGAAACGTATCCTAGCAGCCTCTTGTCCACTAAAAAAGGCCCCAAAGAACTCTGTGGGTAGCCAGCGCGAAGAGAATGCGTGGACGGCGCTCATCAGCGCCTGGTTGATGCAAGCTTCTTTTGGGTCATCATCGTCCAATGAAACCGGATCACCCACGGGTAGGCGTAGTGTCTCCGCGACGAACGGATCGACTCTGACAGAACGTCTAGCTGTGTCTAGCGTAACCATCAGTCGCGACACGAGAGTCTTGGGTGCCTGCAGAGCTATTAGTCAAGGTCTGGAGAGAATATGTGGTGTAGGTCTTACCGTTGTCATGCGTTTGAACGGGTTGCAGTCGTTACCGATCCATAAGCCCAGCTGTGGCTCGAAAAGGGTCGTGAAGATGTCCCATAAGGCGTGGTGAAGTCGAAGGGCAGTTTCTCGTCGCTTAATATGGCCTTGCCCGGTAGGACTGGGAAGAGGTTCGGTGCATATGAGCTGTGGACTGGCTGCGACATGGAACGGTGTGCATTGACCTTTGCTATTGACGCCTCTACGGTTTCTCGGTCCAATACGTTCGGTAAGCCACTACCAGCGTCAGGAGTGGGTGCGCTGTACGAGACGATAGACTTACCTCGGTGCTGCAGAGCTTGTTCCGACGCTTGCAATTTGAGCAGGGTAAGGCAGATCCCACGTGAGCGTCACAGCCAATCCTGGACTTGC
>Ga0210040_10003802_pt1 | contig 20155 bp, 10 predicted proteins | sample CryGeyCG12114_NA_FD_185462 | JGI IMG/M metagenome (GOLD analysis project Ga0210040, IMG submission 185462) | Groundwater microbial communities from aquifer - Crystal Geyser CG19_WC_8/21/14_NA (SPAdes) (version 2) | ecosystem: Environmental > Aquatic > Deep subsurface > Groundwater | place: USA... | reverse complement strand
CGCATTCTGCGGCCCATCGACCTTTGCAACCTCTGCCCCATCCATCGCCCCATATGAATCATAACCATGGGATGTACCCGCCACAGAGCAATCATGTACCCTCCGGCAATCATGTTATGGGACACGTTCCAGATGTCCATAAGCGGGATAAAGATGCCATTTACGGGTGAGTTAATAAATGCGAAAAAGTGTGCAGAAAAGTTTGCGCTCCAAACATTAATTTGTATTTGGATGACACAATATAGTCAGTGTAGGTAGGTGTTGGTTAGTTAGTTAGTTCGTATATTCAGTTCCGATAGTTTGCTGGAGCGTCATCGTCACATGAAAAAGTGAACAAAAGTGATACGAGAATAATAGTGGACACATGGAGATTGGTTTCATCATATGTGGTCCAAAACCAGTGGGAAGAATGTTGGCCAAACAATGAATTGAAAGTGAGATAAGGAAAGGTGAAGAAAAATGGGAGGATGGAAAATCAATAGGAATCTGGGGAGAGGAAATAATGAAAAAGTGATATGTGACCTTGGCTGCAATGCAAATTCTTCAGTGTGTGCATTTATTTATTTTCGTGCAAAGAATTTTTCGTATAACTAGACAAGACGTCTGACTGCCTAAATTTCGTCTCGTTTATCTAAATTGACTAAATAAATTTTTTAGTGGTGACTAAATTGTGAGCATAAGGAAGTGGATTTCCATTCTTCTCGGAAAAGGAGACAAAAAGAAGAAATTTACATGCAGCGTACTAAGAATAACTAACGGAGAATTCAATGTGAAACTTGTCCATTATTGTGCAAGATTTTCTGTGGAATGGTCCTCTTGTTCACTTGCGAACGAATTCAATGACACAAATGTGTACAAAAGAAAGAATAGGATGGTCCTTCTGAAAAAATTGTCATCATTGGCCCCAATTTGAGACAGAATGATGAAACGGCATTTATTTTTGCACCATCTTTACCTGAGTGGAATAATTTATTATTTCGATGGGAGCAAACCATGGAGCAAAAAAGTGCACATGGTGCACTGTGAAATTCACTTTAGTTAGTTAGATAGAGTAATAACAATAATAATAATGGCTGTGAAGAAATATAAAAAAATGGAGGGGAGCAAGCAATAAGCAACCAGTGAATTCTAAACTAACCAAGTTCACAGCTTTGAAAAGTCCCAAAGGACCCGTTCGTGTGTGTGTAATGTACTGTATGTGCATTTCAAAATGGTCTCCAGTTTCAAAACTGGGTTGGCTACTCTTTTACGTTGCACACTACTCGAGCATGCATGTAGCCACAACTAACTAACTAACTATACGTAATGTGGTGAATATATAGAAACTCATGTAAAATGAATGCAACTCCACTCCCCGCTGTTCTCATGAAAACCTCAATCAACTCAAGTCAAATGCACAACGCAAGGCAAAAAAAAATACATGCACTCAATATTATACAAACAAGAGCCTCCACTGTATACTCCTGTGTAGTATAGTATTATGAGAAATGAGTACTAACTTACTTTTAGGATGCATACATGATGTTATAACCCCAAAAAAATGAGTGAGGCCTGTCTGGCAAAATTTCAAGAACTTTTTTCCTTCTCGTAGCTATAGATAGCTAACGTTGTGACGTTTTTCCATTCCTCTATTTAATCATATGCAAGTTTGTGTCTAGAAAATATTGATGAATTCGTGTAGTGAAAATTTTTTTTTTGCTTTTTTATTCCAGACATCCGCTTTTCCCACTCTTGGCTCTCATATTTGAGAAATGTGAATTAGCAACTTGCACGCCCAGAGATCCAGGCGTAGCAGGCGGTGATGTTTGCTCATCCGAATCTTTTAACGAAGATATTGCCGTCTTTTCCAAACAGGTTTGTACCATTTAAATTTTACATTATTTCGCCAAGAAAATCATCAAGTCCATTTCCATTACATTTGCTTGAAGCTTTGCGGTTATAGGTAACTAACTAACTAACTAACCAGTATCAAATAAATTGCCTCGTGCTGATAGGGACGATTTCACAGTTACGACAAGTTAAACACATTACGACCGGCAAGTTAGTTAGTTAGTTAGTTGGAAACAATAAGTGAAAAAGGAGGAGAGGGAAAAACAGTTGCAGGCTATTTTAAACTTTGTTGTGACTTGAGCTCTACATACCATCTCCATAGTGGATTCCATTAGCTTGTTAGTTAGTAGTTTGTGGTTTCATTTGCAACACTCCAGTGCTGGAAAAATTACAAAACATGGTCGTTCCTCTGAGACCAATAATGCTCTTCTTCTGAAGTCGCTCTGTCTCTGTAGATACAAAATGCATACATATAAGATAGGAAATGGATTTCTTAACCTCCATATAATACTCCACATCCACAAAACTAGTATGTAATATGGAACTTTAGTTGCCTTTATAATATCTTAAACAGTCATATTGCTCTGCCGGCTGGAATGTTGAATGAACGCATCTGCATAAGTATTTATAATACATATGCTTTTACGCAACGGTTTTGTTTAGGTTTTTCAAATTTTGTGCATGGCAGAGCAATTCATAGAATATTGCTTAGTTAGTTAGACTCTGGTTAGTTAGTTAGTTAGTTACTGGGTAAAATGTAAAGTGAGAGGAGAGGAGTGCCGATGGGATTTGAAACTTGATCTGCTGCAGTGGATATAGCCAGAGGAAGTTTTCAAATGTGATTCTATGTACAACTATATATTGGTAGAGTGGTAAAAGTCTCTAGTTGGTTTCCTTAGTTAGTTGCGTGTGTTCAACCCTCCTTTTAAAATGGTGGTGTGTTGATGGTGTTTAGTTAGTGGTTTCGTTCTCATGCTCATCGTCAGTTAACTCTTTCTTGAGCTCCATGTGTGTGTACTGTGTGCACTCACGATGATGATCACGATAATAATAATAGTAATAATAATGGTCATATCTGTACGACTGTGTAGTTTTACAGTGCCTTCGATGATGATTATGATTAGAATAGCGATACTATGTGCTTGTATAGTTCCCAAACATATCATTTTCATGATCGCAGACTGACCAACCATATGTTGGTTCCTTGAGCCTCCACTATTATAGAACGACGACGGATTTGACTTTCGGCCATTTTAGTTTGGTTGGATTTGAAGAATAAGAATTTTTTAGTTACAGCCGGAAAACATTAATGTAAAGTGGAAGTAGCCATTTAGAAATTATCTTGGTCATATTCTTTTCAAGTCCGGTTAAAATTCACACTATGGATGAAAAGGGGTGGAAATGAGATTAGCTTTAAAGGGTTGAGATCACTCTGATAGGATTAGAGCTGGTAATAAGCTGCATTATCATAAGTATTTGTGAGCCATATTATTATTAGTTGGTTAGTTAATGTATTTAAAAGGTTGGAAACTTCTCATTTAACAAGAGTTTCAGATCGCTTCTTCCGTTTGAGTATGAATGAGTTTTTTTAAGATATGTGTACCCGTCTTTATTATTAAATAGTATGCCGCTAAACATTATGATGATTATAATGGCAATGATCATAGCTCTTTTAAGTAACCCCTATTGATAAAAATAAATGAGCATATAGAAGGATCTAAAGCGTAATGAAAACTATTTCCGTCTATTTCATCTTCTCAAATTGTTGTATAGCATGTCACGTTGACACTGAAACTTAAACATACATAGCTAGGTTATATAGAATTTGATATTTTATTGACAAACTAACTGAGGACGACTTTTCTGTTCAAAATTTTCCGGTAGCTTATATATACTCACGGTATCTATCTGTGCTCACACATTATTATTGTGGGGAGCAGTTGAGAGCACGCAACAATATTACATGTTTCGTTTCCACTAGATTGCATCTCACCAAGTATAGAATTCTGTGAGCGAGAGTGAAAACAGGGGAAAAATAGAAACTCTGGTTGAAAAAAGGTGAGGGATTCTAATTCTGTGAGGTTGGTTAGGGTCGTTTGTCCATTATTGAAAAGAGAGGAGCATGTTCTCTTGTGTTGGGCTTCGGAATAAAGAGCAACTTAAGTAAAAGGGCAATTGAGGCAACCTCCACTTTGTTCCAATAACTTGGGAAAAGGTATACTATATCCCTGTGCCTAGTCCAGATGGTTCACACAAGAGACACATTGTTCCTTTTCTTATTCCATCATCACACAGATACACACATATTTTGAAAGGTAGTCAGTCAGTCAGTACAACGTAAACCTATTCGAGAATCATATGTATAGTCAGAAATTTTTTTCTCAAGTATACTATTCATCATAAGGTTTCTATTTGATCCCAACATAACCATGTATTAGGATAGAAAATGTGCCCAAAAAAGACGAGAAACTATTTAAAGAAAGTCAGAGTTAGAGCTACTAACTAACTAACTAAATGAAACCACTAATGTTCAAGTGTATGCGTAAAAAGGTTGATGATATTAGGAATGGATGCTTTTTGGTTAGTTTGAGCTATTTTGTCAAAATGGTAACTTGAGTTGATGGGAATAGTAGGGTATACATGTTTGAAGGGTGTGTACACATATTGAGACGATTTTAGGTGACTTTTTGTATTGGAGACTTGTATAACTATGATGATGATGATGACGAACTGGAATGAAAAGTTGTTTGTTTGAGAAAGGGTTCCCATCTTGGAATGTTGTGATGACCTGTACATGAATATATACAACACATAGAGTAAGGAAATTAGGCGTAGCCAAAAAGTCATTGGTTTAGCTGTGACGTAGGGAAGAGTGATGGGAAAGAAAAAGTATGTGAGTCTCTTTTGTTGGTTGTTCTGAGAAATTCTATTTCCCCTCGTTTAGCTAGTTGAACATTTATTGTATCCTCATTTCAACAGATACACACATAAACATTTATTATTATAGCCCGAGATGGTCACCTTTGAGTTTGTAGTATGAATACAAAAGATTTGGGGACAGGGCTGGTCACATGGTGGTGTCAGCCAAAATAAATACGTTTGAGTCAACTTATAACTCGTTCAAATGCAAATATTATTATTGTTATAATGCTTCTTTTGTATGCATATTTAAGTATTTAACCAAGCTTTCTGTTTGACGATTTAAACTATCTTGTACATCTCACCTGTACAGTATTTGACAATCAGCAGACTATGCAGGGCACGTTTCTACCCATATCTCAAATTTCGAACGTCTACCAATCTTACATACATAGATTACACGATGCGGTTTTGTGGTCAACCACGTAAAGTTTAGAATTTGTAAAAAAGAAATCCCATCATCACCTATCATACATGTTTTTGGACACTCTTTTTTATAAATCCAATGCTGGTCTTGTGCAAGGCGTTGTGTCCCATTGTCACGCTCTTGTGACGTAGCAATTTATGTCCTATTATTATTACACATTTCATTTCATCTGAAAACCCTTCGTCACTCTTGCTCATAAATAGTTTAATTCAGTGGACAGCTTATAGGTACACTTGGTTTACTAACTAACCAAAGTCACACAGCATGCACTGCTCACACACGACTTATACTAGTTGTTGCTAGAAAACCGTCAATCCACTCTTTACAGCCTAGGAAGAATTATAATAGAAACAAAATGGTAGAATGTCCAGACATTATAAATATCTAATTTGGTTGGGTCGCATAAATTTTTCTATTGCAAAATCCAGACCCAAACTAGTTACATTATTGAAGGGTTATGCGAATAATAATTTGCCTTGAATATTTCAGTAGTAATACCTTCTATTTGGATTGCACAGTTAGTTTTCCAGCAAACTAACTATCCATGCAATGAACTTTTATCTATGCTTATCCTATCTTTAGCTATAGGTAGTGAGTGAGTGACTGACGGAGTGAGTGGACTATACACCTAAACAAACCCTATAGACTACACTTACTTTACTACAGATGGGAGCTAGGAGTAGATTTTTTTCATATTTTTTGCATCATCATGGTACACAGGGACGGATGATGATGATGATGGAAAGTGAACAGATCATCATGGATGGTGCATCGTCATTGTTGGCCCTCATCATTATTATCATCATGTTGTACACTAGTACACGATACACACATGTATATTATGTGGTTGTGATGATGAGGGGCTCACAGTCACTGTCTATACCTATTTATTATCCAGACACAGAGGAACAAGTTAAGAAAAGTCTTTTTATGAGCTCTGGCTTGATCATAAAATAATAGTGTGTAGTCTATTCTTTGGCTACAAGTGCTCTTGAATGGTCGACTTGAACTTGGTATTCTTTACAAATGTTTAGGGACACACAGCTTTCTTGTTCAATCATTATACAAAAGAGTGATAAACCATTTAATGCAAATACAGTATACCTGGTGGTAGGTATATAGTAGTTAGATATGGAGAGAGCATTTTAAACGAACTACTTATATAAGTTGAGAGATGAAGTTTATTATTACATTTGAGAAATGCGAGCAGCACAGATAGGGAGATCGCGTGTGTTTTATATTAAGCACTTGGCTCTCTAATGGGCTCACATACCATTAGAGCTGGAATTTAGGCTAGGTCTCCGTTTTCTTTCCTGAGAACAATAAGAAATAATATAATAATGCGTGGAAAGATTTCATGCATACTAAAAACCGTTCCTTTAGTTAGTTATAGTATGTAGTATTTTATGGATAGTAAGTAAGTAAGTTTGTTAGTATGCCTGGAGCTGGAACAACATAGCACAAACATTAGGCCTTGTTCTCTCAAAGGCGTACGACCGTGCGTTCCCGATTGATTTATAGCTTGCCACTTTTAGATTTATGGTTGCACTCCATTTGCATCTCGCGTGTGTTGTGTACTCTTCTCGGGCTTCTCTCTGTAGTATAGACAATAAATACACCTGTGGTTTTCTTCCCAACGCATACCTTCCTTTAAAGTCGCTCAATCTTGCTCTTTTAATCATAATGATCATAATGAACATAATGATAGTAGTAGCTTCTTTAGTAATCCTACAGTATATTATTATATGGTCCCTATGGTGGATCTGAAGGCGCTATATAGGTATCCCTCTTCATTATTATTATCATTATCGGGATGATGACCGTATTTTTATTACGACTGGATAGTTAGTTGGTTACGAATAGCATTGTATTTAGTTACTGTATGAAGTTTTGTTTGCTCAAGAGGGAGTTGAAGACTGCAATTTTCTGTGCGAATTAATTAGGAATGCACTTCTTGGAAATAATAGGCAAAAAATGGACTATAATTTTTCGTTATATAATTTTTTCCAAGTAACCAGACTACAAGAAATGGTGGTGAACCGTAATAATACGATTACATAGACAAATTAGGAAATTCTCGTATTGATTCAACTCGTTTTGAGCAGCTATGCAAATAAAGAACACACACGTTCATCATTATGTATTTAGTTGGTTCAAGTGAGTTTGTCAAATGGTTGCACAACATGTGATAAGTGGCAATAATAGGTGTACACACAGCAGTTCATTTTGGTTACATAAATGTGAGGAGCGCAAAAAAAAAGAGTGAGATTTCACAGTAAGACAATGGTTGAAAACGTCTCTCCCCAGAATCCACTTGAGAAGAATGGGACAAGTGCAAAATCAAAGAGCGTTACACATTACCACAGGCTGGGGGGTCTTACTTGTTGGAGAATAAATCCGAGAAATCTACAGAAATAAAGACAACACTCTTGTGTTTGCAAACTAACTTAACTAATGGATAGGTCCCTGTGTTTGCATTCAGCTGAAAGAATGAAGAGAGCCATATGGGGTTTCCCCCAAAAAACAACAACATGGAAATAAAAGACGCCTTTGACTGACTTGGTACTCTGCGAACCGTGGTCTTCTTCCAACTCCACAAAAGATGCTTTTAGAGCGCCAATTTTCACCCTATGAAATCGAGTCCTCCGTATAATACTATGCCCTTGAGGATAGTTTTGGGACACACCTTACGCTTCCCATATACTCAGATGGGAGACACTATACTCCACTGTAATGCGTATACTACTGATGACTGGTCTGTATTCAGACCATCTAATGCATTGTTATTTCCTTCCCTATTGTGTGTGTATGGATTGCATACTACTAACTAATGTACGCTACCAACCACTGGTGCTGTTACCCGAATCCGGGTATTCATAACATAATAGTTGTGTAATACAATTAGTTTAACCCCTTCTTCCTTCCTTTCACTATTAGCTATGGTTAGCTAACTAACTAACTAACTATAGGCACTTATTACTTGTGTGTGAATAGAGGACAACGAGTCTTCAATTTCCTCATTATTCTCATCCGCATATAATGGATGAACATTGCTAACTTTCCAAAGCATTTTATTCATTGAATTTGTGAGCACCCTTACGTGCACATGATTTTCTATTCAGTCCTCAAACTAAATGCATAGTAGTATACATTGCTGGCTCTTGTTTTGTTATGTGTTGTGTGTGGAACAACACCCAGATAGGATTTCAGCTCAAAACTTATGGACGTGTACAATGAAGTTAGTAATGTAATAATGAGCACCCTAGCGAACAAGACTCTTGTTTAAATCGTTAGAATGGTACTTGAGGCACAGATTTGGTATTGATAAGTGCTATTCACATGAGCACCGTTTTTATCTATGCTGGGTGAAGGGAATCTTAATGTTGAAAAGAGCTGTTCGTGGTCACCCAAAAATATGTGCACATGAATTCAAGATGGGACTCACACACTATACATAAGGAAGGATGAGACCTCCCAAATTAAAACGAGCTTAATGAGAGCTAATGAGCAGCAAGTGAGAAAGGGAAACGACCAAATTCATGTTCAGACCATACAGATAGTCAGTTTAAATGTTAGTCAGTCATTCACTCAGCTAGTTATTAAATATAGAAACACTTGAGTGTAAGTAGTTATAAAGGCTGTTTTTGTTCCATCGTTTAGCTAGTGTGATGCGTATTCTGGGAATTATTTTCTCACCCAGAGATAAACCAGATTGAAATATTAGTAAATATCTTATTTCCTTTCGAGTATAACAATAAGCATTTAAACAGTATCATACGAGGGCTCTAGTATGTGTACAATGTTTCAGTCTTTTAACTCTATCAAAGAAGAGAATACAATGGTGTAGTGTCTTGGATTTAAATCTTCTTACACGGCTTGAATGTGTGACTCTAATGAATACAATTGTAACTAACTGATTCGTCCACTGCGGTAGGTCTCCTTTCACATAAAAATTTCAGCAACTCCAAAACTTTTCATTATTCCCTAATATAATCTCCCATGGTATCAAATCACAAACCGTTTCCTGCTTTGTTCCAAATACAAATGAAAACTAACTAACTAACAGACCAACGAGCAGGGATCGGCCTTATGTGCAAACAGTAGGGAAAAATGCAGCCGTTTCACTGAATATTTACAAACTAATGAAACGAATACGAAACGAGGATCGCATTGGAGATTGTTAGTCAGTCAGTCAGTCAACAACTAGAGCTCCATGTAAATACATAATATGTTGGAATTGACTGAACACAGCTGTCGATTAAGTAAATGAAAATATGAGTCTGCTGGTTTATCATTGGAGCCTTAGTTGTACCTAGTTAGTAAGTAGTGTCATAACAGATTCTGGTGTCTGATTATTAATAAGTGACCAAATCCGCTCTCTGGACAGAAAGAAATGGCAGTAACTTTATGGACCGCACTCGACCTGTCATGTTGTTGGATCAATTCACGTCATGTCGTGTCATGTCTCTCAGTTGACATAATATACTAACTCTAACTGACATATTGGCAAAAAAAAGGAAGTGTGTGCGAAAAATATTGTGCTGCGAATAAAGTTGAACATTCCAGACGAGGTAGAGGTTATTTAGTATGCACAAAGTGTTCATTATCCTGAGCGGTTGAATTGGTGCAATTAGTAAAATGGAGAGCAGATAGTGCTATCATTTGTAGGTAGTCATTAGTAGAGGGTTCATGATGAATAGCTTTATAGACAGGTCCGGAAACGGCTGCGCAATCCACACATATACTGGTTGTGGGAAGAGCGAATTTCATGAAATCAAGATAAGGGCGCTCCAATAGAACATGCGTATAGCAGTTAGTAAGATAGGAGAGTACGCGTGGTGATGTGATGAAACTGGAATGAGACAGCCGTCAGGATTTATTTGATCCATTAAAAACACTGGGCTGGTTTCATTCATTTCATAGCCAGTTGGTTTCTGCTTGTATGTGTACTAACTATTGGCAATGTCTGAATTGAATTCAATGTTGACTCTAACCATTTAACTAGTAAATATGCAATGGTGAGGTTTTGCATTATATGTACAGAACTACATGGTTGCTAGAATGCTCAGGGAACTAGTATAATGCTAGCTGAACGATCAACTATGGCGTATAGGGAATAATATGCATGTGAATTGTGTATTATATAGTATGAAGCCATTTGAGAGGAGATACAAATTCGAAGCTAATTATTATTATTATTATTCTGTGTAGAATATGCAATGGTTAGTTTGTTATAGTCAGTGTAAAAGGGAGGATTATTTTCCGCCAGTTGATTATTAGCAGACTGGCCTTGGCAATAGAAACATTTGAGAATTTTATGAGAGCAGTTTAGTTTGATGGACGAAAACAACAAGTGTGAGTAAGTAATAATTACAGCAAGTCTCACCCTATAGTAGATTGAAGATGATGGGAGTAGTAAAATTTTTCTAGTCCCTAACTTGTTCCCACTTGATCATGTACTATATGACTATTTGAAAGAATGTCTTGTGCTCTTTGTTTTTACGACATAGCTCTTGCCTTACTTTCGCTTTATGACCTCAACCAACGGATTTTCCTCTTCACTTTAATTTGGTTGTTAAATTTTTTTACGACTTTCTTTAACAAAGGGTCTGGATTGCCACACTTGTTGCTACTACTACTACTACCCAACATTATTTGCATTCATATTGATGGCGTAAAGTTTTATTTTCAACTTATTTATGCTATGTTAGAAACCTTCAAGGGGATAATGCACTCTGTCTGTATCCTATGCAATTCGCATGCAGATTATCGTATATAAGGTGCGATTTTTTTCCAATCCAGCTGACATAGGATGATTGATTGGACTTATTCGAATCCATTGCATCATCATAACTATAATGGCCATGAACGATAACAAGCATTTTCAACTCCTTTTTTCTCTTTCCCATGCATAATGCATGATTTGAATAGTTAGTTAGTTGGCAGGGAACTGAGCAAAACTTTGTTCTCCTACCCAGTCACATATATAGAGGAGCAAATGTCAACTCAGAGCACAGCGAGATGGATGGGTGGCAATCATGGAAATGTCCTCTTTTGATGCAATCATCCCAAATGTTGTTGTGATCCTTGATTTTTCCACTCAACAATGCCACAGAGAGGGGAAAAGGGGATACCGTGTGCGTTTTACATGGCCATTGTGTCCATTGTGTGTACCAAAGTTGCTACAAGTTACAGATATAGGCAAAGACCGCTCCCTTCGTTCCATTCCAGTGGCTCTCAAAGGCTCATCAACAAGAGCGTACCATTATCAGCATTGTTATGTCTTCTCCCTTATATTCTGTGTCCCTTGGACGTTTTTTTTTCTTCTCGCTTTGTCATGGACCTTCACTCATTCGTTCAACACAGATACTGTATTTATTTTTTCCTGCTGGTCTCATGTATACGTAAGTGTCCTTTGCACTCACTCGCTCCCTTTGAATATCAAATGTGGTTGGGAATGTCACATGGAATTTAGTAGGGGGTTAGTTTGTCGGAAAACTATGATTTAAGGCTTACATCATATCGTTGGACAGGAATTAAGAATTATCCCGTGTTTTGTATACATTTGTGACATAATAGGTTTTTTGGCATGGAAAGGGTGCTCAAGTTTATATGTTTATGGTTTGTTAAGCGTTAGGGACGATTATTGTTTGAAATTACGGGCAAGTGAACCTTTATAGGTTAACGACAGTTGAACAAATGGAGCATAATAAGGTACAAGTAAACTGCACACCTTTCCTTTCCAAAGTCCCATGTATTTTGAGTTAGCCTGGCTAGTAAATAGAGCATTGATTAGAAACCTTGTGTAATATTATTTCCCTATGGGTTGTTGCAAAACTGTTGTAATTGAAGCTATTGTTTACCCATGAAAAGGAAATGTCACATGTATTGGGAGGACTAAAAATTTATGCCTTTTTGATACGGCGAATGTGTGTATAGTATTGAGACAGGTTTGAGTATAAGTGATCCATGGAATGTTAATATTTTCCACAAACAGTTTATCTTTTGCACACCTTACCGAGTAGGGTTGGGCTTCCTATACTAATTAGTTAGTTAGCTGGTGACTAAAATCCTACTTGGATTGTAAAATGGTTGTGCACAGCTCACACTGTACGACCACTCGCCATTTATTCTCTATTTCGTGAGTATCTGTCATGTTAATTCCAATTAATGGTGCTAAGCCGCTAATACTTACAATCACGCACCAACATTTTGTGTGTTTAAAGAAAAGAAACTCGTCTTATGGTCAAAATGGAGAGTTGTTGTTCAAGACTTATTTCATGACCTTAGGATATGTACAAGAAACTTACCCGTGGAGAATCCACTGGCCATTTGCATAATGTATAATGCATGCATGCATAATATTAAAGCTGTCCATACTTAACTAACTAACTATATAAGAGTTGACTTTGTGTCGTGGACTCGAGCAAAAGTGTCCCGCTGAGTTTAATTCCTTGGGTTGTCTAATGAGAGAATTTTAAGGGACTTTTCGAATAAAACGGACATGACTTGAGCTCCCCAAGGGCTCAATTTTTCCCTTTATTCACTCCTTTTGTGTTCCTAATGAGTGAGAGCTACGGAGCTCACAAGTTCAAGAAACCCCCCTTAGGGTTTTCTTATACAGATCTGTCCCGCTGAGTTCACTGTTATTGTGAGGTCCCTTTTCCTCCTGACCTTTCAGTCCACATACCTGTACAGCGTTTTTTTTGTGGAATACCCGTGAAAAATGAAACCGTAGTTAGTTAGTTGGCTAGCTATATACTGGCTTTTTTAGCTATAGTTTTCTCAAACTCTCCAAAATAAGGGAGAATTGTGGAGCACAACATTCCAAAAAAGTTCCTCTTTATCCCTTCATGATATTCTCTCACCTGTTACGTATGTATATAGTTGAGATTATTGAATGCTCACCTTTTCTCGTTTTTAAGTATCAATAATGCTGCTATAAAGGATTTTTGGACCACATTTGATTCTATCCATGGGCTCTGTAAGCATTATTCCCTTTTTTGTGTCAACGGGGAACCACCACTTATCGTCATGTACATTCAGTCAGTCACTCATTTTATTTCCAACTAACGAAGGCAGAGTTAGTTAGTAACACCGAGATATAAGTTAGAAGTGCATTAAGAAATTAGGATGGTAAAAAAGTGTACAGTATTATTGGATCCTCAGTGTTCCTCACTTTCAAGGGAGTCCAAAAGTCAGCAAGGGTTCTCACAATCAATCCCTCGTATCTTCCTTGCGTACACACACACAAACTATGAGCTATGTATAATGCTCATTTTGTGTTTCAAACAGAATTTTCAATTAACATGGGCACAGCAGCAGTATGGCTCTGCTTCTGGCATATCATTTCCCTACGGAGCTGTGTGCGGCACACCCTTTTTGCTGCATGGGATGCTCATTTTGCTGGCAACTTAGAGTTACCATCATTTTTGACAATAATCATATTTATGTGAAGGATTAGATGAGATAGTTATGCACGAGATATTAACTTTATCAAAAAATTGCAAGATGCTCTTTGATATGTGTCTGCATAATATTATATTTAGGTTTGGTTCATCAGTTTGCAGCATTGCAAACAACGTGCGATAATGACATAACATTAATATGTGAATCCATTGCACATTTGAATCCCTGCTATGTATGTATTTACGACATATATTTGATGTTTAAACCCCCCAGTGAGAATTTTTGTGAAAATTTTGACTGTTACATTATAAAAAAGTATTTTGCAATTGATTTTTTTTTTGCAAATGATAGGTTTGTAGTCTGAAAAAAGGTATAGCCAATTGCTTGCTAATATTTTTTTACTAAACACGTACCTATGTATTATTATTATAAGTATTACCCTATTTGCTGGGTTGTTAGATTTACAATGGTTCCTACTATGTGACTGCAATGCGGTATCTGTGAGTTTTTTGGACATTGAAACCTCTGCTTATCTCCGAAGTGGTTCCTTCATCATGGATAGGATCCGAACTGTAGATAAACAGTTATGGTCTCACTGGCTGTACAAACTAACTACTACGTGTGTGCATGTGACTTTGGCCCCTATAAAAAAATGTGGAAACATGTTTCCAAAACAGATAGTACCAACTAACTAACTAACTATATTCAAGCTTGCTGTATTACTAATAATAATACCACATTATATTTGTACCATGTATGGTTTCCTAGAGCTCTACTGCAGCTGTGAGTTTCAATAATAATGATTTTTCGGGACTATTTTTAGTGAGCAAATGTTTCAACTTTTCGTTGGACACATTATTCACTAAGAAATGTAGAGTAGTTAGTAACAGACTTGATGCATTGAGAAAAAATGCGTGTGTGCATGTTTCATGTTCCTTTTAGAATAACATAAAGTGAGAGATGTTGACGACGGCCTTCAAATGATTCCAACAAAATTTTTTGTCCACATTTTGTCTCCACTCCTACATGTTGTATGGCCAACTTGGCTTTATAAGACGCAACTCTCAGCATGTTTCAAAACCATCATGTTTCTATCGATCCAAAAGACATAGCTCTGAGTTATGTGTACAAAACGCTGCGTGGAACTAAAGGCTTTAGACAGGGCAAGCTTCAAACATTGTGTCTTGGATTCATAGAAGAAAAAATGAAGCACACGTCCTATACTAACTAACTAACTAATGTGATGGCATAGGGGATAAAACGAGTGTGTAATCACAAATAGGGCTGAAAGCTACTTTCCAATGCAATGGGCTAACTTATACCAGTTAGTTACGATTCCTGCATGCCTTCTTTGCCTATGCATTATGCAAAACTCGCTGTGGTAGTAGTATATATTATGGGTATTATGTGTGCAATTTTTGATGATCTTATCAGTGCTTGAATGGGAAAAAATCAATATGTATTTTGTATTTGTTTTTTACAGATACGCCAAGAGAAGCCCTACTATATAGCAGATCCTGAAGTAGACTCTTTGGTAAGCTAATTTTCTGTTTTCTTTTGTTAGTAGTATAAGAGCGTAAGCAAGTGGAAAAAATATTTTTCGCAATGTACCTTGCTCCAAACGGCATTCATGCCAGACAAAGGGAAAAGAATTAACAACAATAACAAGTCCATACGAACTCATCTCATTATTCATCTTCAGGAGGAATGTATGCTATATAGCAAAAATGTGTCCAAACTAATAAGAACTTATGGTCATAAAAAGAGATGCCGAAAAGTGACTAACTAACCAACTATAGAGACTCTGTGTGATGGACGCACGATAACAAAACGTGTTTACTCGTTTCGAATGACAAAATCTTTTTTTTTCGTCTCAAGTTCCAAACTGGATAAAGAATTCAAGTGAGGCAAGCAGAATTTTAACCACTTATGTGGTTAGTTAGAAAAAATGATAGTATTTAAATTCTCCATCCATACTTGTAACCAAAACTAACTCACAGTACAAATGGCTGTATATAATGCCCAGATTATCACTATTATCATCATGAATTCATGCATCAATTTAATGGGTGGCTCAAAAAATGCTTATACTTTACTACTATGGCATCGGCTATATGGGATGACGACGAACGAGCATTATATTATGTATTTGAATGCATGATAATATGTACAAGTATGAAAATCATAATGGATGGAGAGCTATTATTGCCGTATTGTTTCAATGCAATCATGGCCGCAGGATAGATAATAACATGGTTCAAACTCTCTCATAGGCCATTTTTATATCATCATTCCTGAGTCATTGCCATAAAGCACAGGGATTGGATGAGCCCATGAAATTCTAACAACATAATTGTGCGGTTTGGACCATTTTTTAGGAGTGTCAGTCACTCACTCACTCACTAGTCAATTTTTACTTTACAACTCCACTAGGGCGGACTCGTGTGTGTTTCCCTCAATAACCACGTGTTTTCAAATGCTATTATTATTGGAATAATGCACTCAGGTGTGTAAATCATGTTCAGAAAATCGTGTGCCCTTTACCGTGGTTAGTTTGTTCATAAAATCCCATGGATTAATTCTATAGAGCCGATTAAAGTTATACTACGGGGAATTCGTGAGAATCTCTCAAGAATAAAAAGGTCAACAATCACTTTTTCAGTATCGATGATGGAATATTGAAACTTTGAATTTCCTTGATGACCCCAGCTATATAGTTATTTAGTTAGCAGTATAAGGAATTTGAACGATACTCTGTAGTTAGTTTGTACAATGTTCATAATAAGACAACGTGTTTTGATGGATGTACTCTAAAACGGCTATAATCTTAAAAATTCCCATTACCACCACATGATTAGAGGAATGCATTAAATGAGCAAACTTACAAATCTTTGCAGACTCTGCTCATCATTTTCATTATGGGCAACATACAAGAAACCAAGATGGTTCATTTGCATTCCCATTACTGATGATCAACTTGACTATCACACACGCTTTAATATAATGCTCCCAGTTCGTCCGTCATTTTAACTATTGTCATTTTCTTATGCATTCCTAGGAGAGTGAGACAGAGTTTTTTATAAGCTTTATAAGCTTACATCCGTAATCTCGAGTAGATATCAATGGTTTCATAGGGATGGCGACCGGTTTCTCATCTCTTGTTGAGACGAAATCCTTTTTTTCCACCTGTTGAGAATGACGATGACACGACAACACGGAGTAAGGGGAAAAAACTTGCTTGGACCAAAAGTATCCAATAATGTTGTTCCTAGCCTCCCTTATCTACATCTAAAGTTTTCTATTTCTTCAAGAAGACAAAACTGGAATTGAAAATTTTCAGACAGACACGTCATATCGAAAATCCTTGTGTAGTTAGTTTGTTTAACGTGTTGTAATATACATGACTTTTGTATTCAAGCCTGGAGCTTATACAATGTACTTTTTAATGCGGCTTAGAGATGATTTGCATACTGAACACTTTCTCAGTCTTATTTCCCTAATTACGGGATGATAATAATAATTCCTTTTGAAAGCCTCACCCCTTTTTCAGAGAAAATTTCTTAGATAAACCACGTTTTTTTGCCATGGAGGGAATTTTTATAGCAAAATTTTGTATCTATCAGTCGGGTGTACACACACATACTATGTAGCAAATAGAAATGTTGGTCCTTTTTGTCATTAGGACTGAGACACATGTTTGGCCTATTGGAATGATTGGAGTGAGAAAATGAAACATGGTGTGATCATCATTTTTACTACAGCAGGGAGACAGATAGCTTTCCCACTAGTTAGTTTGGTAAGGAAATGGAGAGATAGAGATAAAACAAGGTTTCATTTCAAAGTTTCAACTCGACGATCAAGATTTATAGCCTTCTCCCTATCTTGCCCAACACCTTTTTTAATGGGGATGTCGCACACCCCGTTATTTATTTATTTCCCTGGCGCTCTCACATGGCATCCATAATATGATCCCATATGAGCCCCTATATGGGGAGATTTGAGAGCCCATAATGTAACTTGTCGTTTGTTGTTACCATTATAAACTTGTTTGTCAATCATCAGATACAATAGTTAGGGGCTATAAATTAGAGGATCCAGTGAGTGTAAAAAGTAAAATTCCACTTTGTACATCATAAAATGGGATTCAGTTGGTGCCCACAAATAATCCATTTAATACACAATAAAAATTCCAGTAGCAGTTATTATAACTGATTGCACAGTTTACAATACTGTACAACATGACCCAAATAATATTATAATGATGACATAAAATCGATTCAGGTAGTTAGTTAGTTAGTTACTGAGCGAGTAAATAACTTGATGATAAGATAGATGAGCCAATATACTATTTACTTAAGTCTGGTATTCATATCAGGGCCATATTAATTTTAATCGTGCTCACATTATTATTATTACTATTGCATTGCCACTTTTTGACATGTTGATACCATTGGCAAACACAGTGAATGAACAAGGGAAAAAATACTGATACGAAAACAAATAAACACACTTAAAGAAGCTTATAACTTGTTCCTCTTCTCATTTACACAGATGTAATATAAGGTATCAAATATTGTTGCTGTCATGTCATGAAAAAACAAGTTGTCCTTATGATTGTGAAAAAGCTGAATGGCCCATGATAAGCTATAGTTTGTCAGTCCGTCACTTGAAATGCCCTTGATTGATAAGACAGTTGAGTGCACTTGAATCATAGGTCGGCCTCTACTCAACAATATAATCCCATATTCTTTCAATATGCAAATGCGAACATATTGTTTAAATCCAACAACCAATAAATTACACATATCTCGGTTTGCTATGAGTCTTAAGTACTGTAACTAATTCATAAACTATGCAACCAACCAAAAAATATGTATCGCAATAAAATCTGCAAAAAAATTTCGCGATCTAGGTTACCTATAGCCAATAAATATCTTGTATAGTTAGTCAAAAGTAGATTGATGGAAAATTAAAGACTCATAGGTGCAAAACTCACTTACTGACTGACTATAAATATTTTTTTCCCAAGATGTATATCTTCATAGCAGGCGTACTTTGTAAGACGAGATTAATGTGGGTGCATTTTGAGTTAGACACACACTATGGAAAAAAAAGCACACGCAAGATAGAAGAATTTTGCAGTGCATTCCATGACACGCCATGCGGATAATATAGATTTGCATAATAAAAATCCTTGCCACACACATACACACAACAAACGGCTGGTATACCTATATAGAGTTAGTTAGTTAGTTGGGTGCACTGGAATTAAATAATAAATGGATGAGTTGACCTTTGCTCGTAAATCAGAGTGATTTTATGCCACTAGGTTAGCTACTTACTAACTATACGCGCAGTACGTATACTACTACTGACTATCTACGGTAATAAATTATGAGGCATTTAACTCTCACTAGTAGTATTACTACTACTACTACTGTTCCCTTACTCCCACAACCCTTCCCTTTATGTAATTTGTGCTATATATGCCAATAATAAATTTTTCTCTTTTTTATTTACAGATGGTACAAGCAATCCAAGTTTTACGGTTTCATCTCTTAGAATTAGAGAAGGTAAGTTCAATGTCCTCATTTCTGCTTGCTTACTTATAATATACAGCCCATGTTGTATAGCCCAAATCTGTCTGTCAGCGGAATGCAACCGAGTTGACAAGTTGACAAACTTTGTTCAATGTCAAGGGCATTCACTCACCATGCATTTTGGGAGTGGGTGGGTCTGCGTGTGTCATCATCATCGTGATGATGATGGCGCAAATGAGAAATGGGCTTTACTTTTTTTCTTAGACTCATTCTTTTGGTGGTGGTGCTGTGGAAAAGAAAGAAGGATGACTATCGATCGATATGTTGTTTGTTAGGACGCTTTTGCTTGCAACTAAACTATAACTTTGCTTATTTAGTGTTTTGTGTGTTGTACAGTTTGCATGGTTATATGCAGTATAAGTTGGTTAGTATGTTGTATGATTATGAAGAACAACAATGTGTATTTATAGGCAAACATGCACTCTTGATACACACAAAGGGAAAAATGAATGGCAAGACCAAGTTAGTTTGCATAGTAGGTGGTGAATGAATTCATCCTTTTATTTTACTGGCGATTTTTGACCGTTAAACTGATTTTAGCAAGAATAGAAATGTTTACCTGGGTTTAAAGCCATCAACATTTTATTGACCATTAAATTAAGGAGTGTTTTGAATTTAGGACATTTTTTAAGATATCTCACCATTCTCGGGGTTCAACCTTCATTTATTGTGCAACGCGTACTAAAATTGTGGAAATTAATGTTGCACGGCGTTTAAATAACTACAACGTTAATTGCACCTCCTGCTCGAATTGTATACTTGGATGACTACAGAAATTGTAGTGTAAATCCACATCAAACGAAAATTCTGTCAAATCCAGGTGACGCTTCTTTGAGAACCCTAAAGTTCCATTATTTTTATTATCTTGTATGTGCACACAAGTGAGTGTACGAGATGCAGTTTTTAGTGAGCAGGGAGTCGGTAGTAACTTTGAGTAAATATGAGAAAATGCCCGGAAAAGTGCCGGAAC
>Ga0210040_10003800_pt1 | contig 20171 bp, 18 predicted proteins | sample CryGeyCG12114_NA_FD_185462 | JGI IMG/M metagenome (GOLD analysis project Ga0210040, IMG submission 185462) | Groundwater microbial communities from aquifer - Crystal Geyser CG19_WC_8/21/14_NA (SPAdes) (version 2) | ecosystem: Environmental > Aquatic > Deep subsurface > Groundwater | place: USA... | reverse complement strand
TTATTGAATGCCTGGAGCGAAAAGATACACAGGAGCAGATTGTTGAAGAAAGCAGATGCTGACATAATGCCTGAAGCTGTTAAGCAGTTTCTTGTGGTGTGAATTTTGGAGAAAGCCCATTCTGTAGTTCATTTTCCAAGTTGTTGAGCAAAATGGGTAATAATGCAATAAAGTAGCTGTCCGAATCTCACGTTTCCCCGCTATCATTTCGACTTCAAATGACAATACAAAAAATAGCCTTCCGCATACCAGGTGCAACTCTAATGCACTGATGTGCAGTCGCAGTGTATATAGAAATCGAAAATGTTTAAAACATAGTGTTAGTGTACTACAAGCTGTACTGGATAAATAATAAACCATGAATAAATCATTCATATGCATCACACAAACGAAGGACATCAATGGCTAGCCGTTAGCAAAGGAATAATGTCCACTTAAGATTTTGATAATTGGTTGAACTGTAAACGAGCATATTATTTCCTGAATTTCACTTGATGAAGCCCCACTGTTCAAAATATTTTATGTTTGAAAGTATTCGAGAAATTAACATGTTCTCACACATGCAAGCTATACCAGCTATACCTATGTATTATATGTATGCATGAATGATGCAGAACACAAGAGTTTTGACCGGAATTCTTGTTTGGGGATTTACAGTCAGCCTACTATTTTAGTTACTACGACGTACTGCGTACTACCCCTGTAGTCTTCACTCTTCAGTTTTGTTTAGTTCAGTTAGTTCAGTATCCCTTTTGAAGTCTAAAACACCTTGAGCTACACAAACACGATGCATTTTATGTGAGCCTTTACTGTGAACCCTGGTCACATGATTAGCTTAAAGATTAGCTAGTCTATTGTCTTACCATATATTCCTAAGTAAGTAGTTGCATGAAATTAACTTTTGTTGATGACTAATTAATTTTAAAGGCCCTACTTTTTCATGTCCCATGTCCCATGACATGTCTGAAGTGCATTATAGTGGAAAATTATGATGTCATTGACATTTTAACGTTGTGATTACGCTTTATAACCTCTGAATCATGCACCGCTTTTTCATTTCACAGACATTGCTCCTGCAGAAAACTGAAATCCCACATAATATGATCTCGTTTCCGTACGAAACAATTTTACCTAAAACTGACTAATTGATTGTACCCTTTGTTTACACCTAATCCAGTATGCCGCTAATCCGGCTAATGTATTTGTGGCTTTTAGTCAGTCAGGGCAAGTGAACTGCACATTTTTTGTTGACAAGGGTCTTCTACATAGACTTTTCATGTGGCATTGTGATTTTCTCCCGCCTAGAACGACGCTCAAGTTAAATTGTAGCTTGCGCACACTCAAAGCACCCAGCACTGGTCGCTTCTTTCCGCAATTTTCTTCGAAAACCATTCCGTTTCGGCATTTGCCAATGAAAGAGCTATAACTCCAGTTAATTTTCCTATTCTTGTTGACCAAAGTTAGTGTGGTCTTTGTGAGTTTTCAAATTCGTCTCACTCCACTCTTCTTACCAAGTTTCCGTTTTACCGGAGTTTAAATAATCATCCATCATCATGAGTGATTCCCAGGTAATTGTTCACCGTTGATTTGATGATAATCGTATATTTGAAGTTCACGTTTGTGTAGACCTCTTGTAAATTCTAAATTTTGGACAGTCATTCAATACGATCGGTAGTCAGTCAGTGCCGGCTAGTGATTTGATCAAAACTGTCGTCACTATAATTAGGTTGACTCGTGTATTTGAGTTTAATTTTTTTATGGTTTTTTTAATAGGAAAACCAGAAAGGAGATGCTGATCCAAACAACGAGTATATTAAGTTGAAGGTGGTCTCCCAAGACAGCAATGAAATTCACTTTCGGGTGAAAATGACCACTCAAATGGGAAAATTGAAAAAAAGTTTCAGTGAAAGAATGGTAAGTTGGACTGCCGGTCATTTTAAACCGACTAAAGAATATTTATACGCTGCAAATGTTATTAGGGAGTAAGCTTTACTAACTTACTTTGGCAATTTTCTTCTCTTAAATCTCGTTTTTTTAATATGTAGGGTGTACCGGTCTCAGCTCTTCGATTTCTTTTTGATGGACGAAGGATAAATGATGATGAAACCCCCAAACAGGTCAGTTATTTTATTTATTTTTTATGGAATAAAACTGATTAAAAATTCTAGAGCTCGTCATAGTCCTCTGTGGGCAGTAGAAATAAAGACTGCTTCTCAACGAGCATTATTTATTTGTTGAAATATAGCTGGAAATGGAAAATGATGATGTCATAGAAGTGTACCAAGAACAAACTGGAGGATGTGGGCGCAACTAAACATTTCGACGTCACTCTACTAAACATCTTTGTATCATAGTTTGATTTTCTTTATTTACTATCCCTCAAAACAGAAAACATATTTCAGATTGTTTCTATCTTCGACGTGGGGTCGGGGGAAGGATTCGAAAGGCATGCCGGCACCGTGGTGTGCTGTAGGCATTAGGTTATAGGATATGTTTCTCTCTTAATTTTTTACGTCGTATTTAAGGAGGTCGATTGACAAATGGATTGAAGTGATCTACAATAGTTTGAGGATAAATGGTATTTTACATTTTGAGGCAGAGAATATTAGGTTTTCTATCCATTACTTTTTAGTTTCCGAGTGTGTGCATTTGTGCTTAATGAAAGAAACTCTTTTCAAATCCGTAGTATATGTGATCTTCAAGATTGGCTGACACCCGCTGACACCGACGTAAACTCTATTTGTTTGGCTACGATGGTTTCATCTTTGCAGTTTGTAAAAAAATACTACGATTATGAATATGTTTAGTAAATAAAGCAATGAATTCTTCATTTTGTCTTATTTGTGACTATCGTAAATCAAAAACTTGTTACTCGTGGCAGTGCCAGTATTCTCAGTATTGATTTCCTAATTCATGCTGGAAATTTATTTTGACGAATCAATAAGACACGGGTGGAAAATCCATCATAACTCGGTAACCAGGTTATGGAAAAATTTTGTGGTAGGGGCAACTTTTGGGCAGGTTTTTTAAAAATTTCGGGTAAGAATTGCCCAATGTAACAGAAACTGTGCCACAAACTGTATTTTAGCTGATTTTTGGCCCAAATTTACTAAAAACTACTAAAATTTTACCCTATTTCTAAAAAATTTTGCTCAAAAATGAGCAGAATTTTTGGGTAAATTTTTACTGTTTATCGGGTAATTTTTTTGTCAAAAAGTATTTTCCATCCGTGCAATAAGAGAAAAACATGTTTTAACATTTCATTTTTATGTTTCATTTTCATTTTGGTAAGGGTAACTATTTATTAAGTTGATTACTTAGTTGATTCACTCACATTGCACTATCTGTGTATACTTGTACTAAAGTCTATGATGGATTAAAAACACATTACCACCATTTCTCGTATCGTACATTCGAAATTCCTAGTTCTTTTAGAATTATTATAGAATCATTAATCATGGAAATAGGTCCGCATACGTAACTGACCGCCACTTCTTCAAGCTGAGTGGTCAGCAGTTCCTTAATGTCTTTAGTTTGTATCCGTCCTATAAAGAAAATAATCATACTAGATATTATACACTAATCCATTTTCCCACAAAAAATAACGTGTATATTATATTCCACTTAACGCACTTTGAAACAACACCGAGTTTTCTGTGGAATTCTCAGTCTTGTCCTTGTTTCCTTTCGTTACAAAATAACGCACGTTTAGAAATCCTTTTTTCTTCCGTAGAATTTCAAAGTCATTCTGTTTTGAGGGTACAGCGTTGCAATTAGTAAGGAAAGGAAAGTATTAAATAATTACATATGAAAGCAAAATCGTGATCAGCTATCGTATCGAACTGTGCCACTACCCATTCATTTTAATACCAATCAAATAATCTAACCTTAAATATAAGCTCGTCTTCACTTTTAGCACTATAAAGCAAACCGACTTTAATATTTGCGTCATTTCTTAAATCCAGAATTTTATTGATTTCGAAAATCATCGATGCTAAAGGATTAATCCCAACTCCACCAGCTAAGAGAAGAATTGATGTTCTGGAGCTCCCGTCGATTTTTGCCACGTCAAGAAAAAATTCTCCTCCTACGCGCACATTGATTTTGTCTCCAGCCTGGCACTATTATATTTATTTCTATTATTACAGGTCTTTTCATGGTGCGAGATCATTATTTTTAAGTAGATACAAATATGCGAAACATGCCTTTGTGTGAATCCAATGAGCTGGAGGCCAGGTGGAGTATTTTACAGCTAGACGTAATTCTCCATTCGATTTAAGATGACTAGGACTAGAAACCATGGAGAATCCACCTACTTTTTCCACTCCTGGTAGAAATACGTCCACCCTATAAATTATTATAATGCAGCAAAAATAATATTGCGCTGAATCTGCATATCCAAGCGTTGCAAATCTTTTTAAAAAATTCTATAACCATTGTCCCGCATAGAATTCGAAGGGAACTGGACGCTTGTCAGTTGTGAGCCATAGTTCTTTTACTGTGGGGGAAATATCATGTATTTTTCTAACCACAAGTTCATGCTTTTCCTCTTGTCTTTGTTGCTTGGAAGTGACTTGAAGATGATCCCGATTTGAATTTGCAGTAGACATTGGTCGAATAGCCGTTTTAAATGAAAATATTGCTGCTATGCTTGTTTTTTTGAAACTCCATGTAGTTGAGGAGATGGAAATTTGAAGTAACGATTGTAAAGTCCTAGAGTTGTATAATGTCATGCTTTACTGGGGGCCGGTTTGATGTTTTTCACAGAAAGACGTCATATAATACAGAGAGATATGAGTATGAGATTAATGAGATACAAATAAGCTACTTTTAGAGCTTGCATGCCTTGTAGTTATAGTTATTTTAGTGTGGAAAGGAGTTGCACTGTGTGTGTGCATGCATGCAAAAATATACTTTTACTACCAAATAGTAGAAAGAACGTGATGCACTTACTTAATAAAACACAGGTCGAGAAAGTCCAGAGTAGTTCTCTTGTTGAATTCTTGTCAGTGATGAGTTAGAAACTTCGTTGAGCTGGTGAAAACTGATTTAGAGACAAATGTTTTATACACAATTCAAATGGATGGAAATAGAAGCAAATGCTTTACTTTATGGCCTTGAAGATGTTCTGGAGTATTAATAATTTCGACTTGAACCTGCCCTGCTGATTTCCCTAATGATATAAAAATATCCATCAGCTGTGTATGACTGCTGAATCCTTGTCTTCACTTATGTAGTTTCACCTTATTATGGTGCTTGCTTAACCGAATTGAATTATTAACGTATACATAACTTTCACTTTTCGGATTCCATGCAATTGTATTTTGTTAAGCTTTTTAAGCATATGGACCAGAAGCATTTTTGGTGTGTTTGTAGTTCCATTCCATGGTTTTACCTTCCATTATAGTATTGTTGAAATGAATTTCGTTTTGAATTCAGTGCGAAAAGCTAACTGTATATTTAAAAACTTTATTAAACACTTGATATTTGCTTAAAGCGTGCTTTGGATAGTTTGCCGAACTAACTCGTAAATGCTTTCAATTAACTATGCATGGTAAAATGTTATAGTTCAACTTTGTTTCTGCCTTCACGTTCCTCAGTCGTTAAAAATATTGTTGACTCTTTGTTAATGAATTTCTGAAAGATTAAAAAGTTTTTTTAAATATACAATAGGCTTGTTTGTATTGTATTTTAAAATGAAGAAAATTTCACCTTCACATCATTGAAAGACCTATCTCCATCATAAATAACAGGTTCGTGTTTCCGGTGAGCTGGTATGAAAAATACAGATGGATACCCTTTGATCTCAAACCCTGGTGGTAAATCATTGTTAGCTCCATCCATCTTTACAAACACTAGTTGATCTGTTGACATTTTTTTAGCTAGACTGTTGTAAGTTTTGTCAAACGCCTTGCAATGACCACACCTATGAAAAAATTACATGCATGAATATTCAATTATTCAATTTATCCTTCTTTTAGAAACACCAGGATTTTAAACACTATACTTACCATGGTGCATAGATGTAAAACACTGTATCTCTTTCAGCCTTTGTCTCGATAACTTGCTCCATGAAATTATCTGCAACTAATGTTGTAACAGGACCTGGCTGCTGTTGTGGAATAGGCAAGGATTTCCACACAGGCTTTAGCATATCTGCACACATGCAAGTGTGCAATATATTAAAACTTGATTACTAGTTGGAATGAAATGAGCTGTAAAAAGAGCTTCAAAACAGCAGATTATGGCAATTACCCTCTTGGACTTGATGAATGAAAGTTCTCAAGTCACTACTATCAAAGTCATCAACAGGCTCCATCCTATACTTTATCCTGTTTTTGTGATACCAGACAACGTTGACATCTACCCCAGAATCGTCTAGTTTTACAGCCTTCAGCTCCTCAGCGTAATCGTCCTCATTAGCAACGGCAAAACTTATGATCCCATAAATCAAACGCGTTAAACTAACCAACTTGGAGACAGGGGCAAAAACTTGCTCTCATGGTTGTTAGCTTTAACTTTCACATTTCATGAGATAAACTTACGTAATTTGGGGAAACTCTTGAGCTACATCGATTATCTTGGCTCGAGTAATCTCACTCTGTTTCTGGTACTGATGATCAAAGTTGGCATCATAATATACGACAACGAGAGGACGGGTTGAGTAGAAAAAGACTTGATTTTGTTTGGTACGTTGGCCAACTAATGGTTTGTAATTTTGTCGAATGAACTCGGCTATATCATCTCCGGAAGCTTTGTTCTTTCAAACAACAGATTAGATGAGAATCTTTGAGTGGCTTAAGTTTCGTCATTCTAAATTCTTTGCATGATTAACTTACATTTAAAAACATGGTCCCTGGTTTCTCATATTCGGAGAGAAAAACTGGCGCTTTTTTCACAATTACAGCCTCTGTTTCTTCATGGTTTCCAATCAAACTCTTTCCCGTTTCTGAGTCAAAGGTATGGAGGAATTTCAAGGGCTGATCGCGCATGTAATTTGCAACAGCTTTAAACTCTTCGTAAAAGGGGGACAATTTGGATTCAAAAACTCCTATTATTGTTGGTATATATCGCTCCACACGATTTTGCACTTCTAGTTTGGATTTGCACTTTGTGGAAGCAGGTTTTAATTGTTCTTTCATGTATGCGGTAATTCCTTTTTCATCTCTAGTCCCTTTGTACTCAAAAGCACGGCCGTAGCGAAAAACATACAAGGTTGGCCAACCACGAATTTTGTATTCATCTGCAATTTCTTTGTGAAGGGTCCCGTCTATTTGCATCAGTGGGATGCCATACTCTTTCAGTGTACGGGCTGCATTTATGTACTCGGGTTTCATCTGCGTTCATATGGACATTTTCGGGTTTATGCCAGAATAAATGAACCGCACTAAATTATTCGAAAAAAAAATCTTACCTGTTGACAATGCATGCAATATTCAGCATAAAATAAAACGAGTGCAATAGGTTTCTTTTCTAAAATCGCTGTAAAGTTTTCCCCACCAAGTTCAGTAACAAACGTAGGAGGTGGTTTCCATTCAGCACTTGTTCTCATTTTCATATATTGGACAATTCCTGAGTACATCAAATTTCGAATGCAATTAACTCTCCTATAATTAAAAATGCTGTCTGAATTTCCATGTAAAGTTTGTTAGTCAACCTTTTGTATCACGCTCGCCATTATATTCTTCCACTTTTACTCCATTTTTGAATAAAATGATAGTAGGGAAGCCAGTGACCATATGCTGTTTGGCCAATTCTCCTTCTACTGTTGCATCTACTTTTCCCAAAGTGATATCATTCAATTCTTTAAGCTCTTTGGCTGCAGCAGCATAATGTGGTTCCAATTGTTTGCAATGGACACACCTAAGAATAAGTGGATATAGATTTGCACACATTTTTAGGTTTGCGGATAAAAACAGTCATTGAATGTGAACAAATTAATAAGAGATTATACTAACCAAGGAGCATAAAATTCTACTAGCACGAAAGTTCTCTTGTAAACTACATGTTTGAAGTTGTCCCTTGTGAGCACCAAAACGCCATTGTCTTCTACTAAATCTATATTTCCATCTAAATTGATTTCTTCCACATCTGCACAATAACACCCAATTCATTTCAATCATGTGTATCATATTCTAAACTCATTTAACCGCGCTGAAAATACTTACCACCGTCATTAAATATAGTTGGGATCCCCTGCTCATCTCCATTTGCATTCAAAACTACGGCAAGGAAAACTATAGCTAGAACGCTAAATAAATAACATTTGCCCCTCATTTTGTTAAATCTGGCTTACAACTTTTTTATCCGTTGTGTACAATTTAAATGATCCTTTAATTTTAAATGGAAATAAAAATCAATTAAACAAATACGGTTGTTTCTAAACAATCCATTTATATTACACAAAGCTTGCTGTTTTCAAACTATTAAACTAAACGAAACTATTACATCTTGAAAAACGACGACTGATTTTCTTTGTTTATTAGTAAACAATATAGACGCATGCGTTGTCAGTTTGAGTTCAGTGCACTCTGGCTTTCTTAAATACACAACTGCAAGCAGTTAAATTGACACTTTGAATGTTTCGCCCTAAAACATCAGTATTAGTAGCATCAAGATGAGGAGAACTGATTTATTTACAGAACAATTCTTATGATTCCAATAAAACTTCTAAATGTCGCCAAAATGCAGCATTGACTTATTGACCTATTGCTATACACAAGAACTTTAACACAATTTCATTAAAAAGCACTCAAACCACTCCGTTCCGATTCGTATGCAAGTATTCAATGTCAATTTAATGTGTAAAACAATTTAAATTCTTTAGCCGCATTTATTCACCTGTCACCAGTACAGAACACGCAACACAAGTTTGCAATAGTTATGTCAAGGTTAGTCCAGGGTGCAATAACCACTTTTCTTCTTTGCCATGATCATATACAATCTGGCTAACACAGAATTTCGCCCCGGGGTTGGTGTATCTTTCCATATGCATTCTTCGTAGTCATTTTTATTTGCAGGTAACAATAAATGCTTTTTCTTGCTGCTACTGCTATGTACTATTGTATAACTTTTTAGTTCATCCAGCTCACTGCGTGGGATCCTATCGTCCAAACTGCAAAAAATGGGGATATTTTGCATCTGACCTGTCAATTGCCAGGCCATTTACGTGTAACCGTTAATTTGTAGCGTATATGTAATACACAATGGCATGTGAAATGCAAATTTTTTGCGCACCAAAACTATGTGTTATGACAAATATTGGTTCATTCCATGTAGTATGCAAGGGAGTAATAAAGCACTTGGCGAAATTGCTGTGTCAATAAATAAAGTCTGCACGTTTCGTACGCATAAAAGTCTGACAGCATGCAAAATATGTTTATTTTACCTTAATGCGTTCAACGAATTGCCTAAAATATTTACACAGGGCCAAATTTGAGTCTATTTTTTTCTCGTAATTCACATGCAACATGAATTTACACACAATTTATTAGCCAGTAATAATAATTTTAATCATTGATTTATTTGACACTTTTTGATCAAGTTACATTTAAAATAAGCCAATGCAACGCGTGAGAGCCAAGACAAACTATAAACTAAACTACTTGCGTAATATTACAAGTGAAACATAATAACTAAACTACTAAATTGTATTTATTTAGATTTTCAGCCTCTCTGGGCTCTTTGTAAATGCATATGGCAGTTTTTCACACACTATAAGAAAACACATTGTGAAATCGTACAAAATCTTGACAAAACAGTTGGCCCCCTCTAAATAGTCCCCAGAATCGGATTATTTATACAGTTTTTTGGAAGGCACAGAAATATTTTTCTTCTTTATAGACATTACAAAACACCGGGGACAAAAAAAACACTCTCTCCTTTAGCTCATTGCACATAAGGAATTAAATGCTATTATTTATCATTAAGTTACATAACGCAACCTCCGATTTTTTCAAAGAGCTGAAATCCTATGAACATTACTGCTTCGATGATGACTTCCTCCTGAGCTTTCAACTGCAGTTGTCACTTTCTTGGAACCCTTCTTTTTTTTACTTTTTCCAAAGAATCTCTTTTTCGTCTGCCTACTGGACTCAAAGCCACTCTCATCCGCACTCCACAGTGTCCTCTTGGACTCGGCCCCATTCGCTTTGCTCATCCCGAGCAACTGCTTGGCTTCCTCGTCAGCTGGATCCGTCGTCACTGCATCAACAGCTAAACTGAACCAGCGCTCAATCTTGGAGCCTGGCGTTAGCTATACACATGAAACAACCAAACCGTTAAAACCACAACATAAAACTCAAATTTCTCACTTTTCACATTCAAGTATAGCAAATATTTCACTATACAGCTACATACTAGCAAACTAAATACAAGAAAAGTGCTGGAAAAACTTACAGATCGTTTAGCAGCAGCAGAAAAGCCCCACCACCATGACCACACTACAGTAAAGCCTACTCTAAACTAACTAACTAGCCAAAAGTGCTCCGCTGTGCTTTCACTAGCTAACTACATTCTCTACCTCTATGAAAGGAAAGTGAAAATTTAAGAAAAGAGGCCTTTTTGAAAATAAATAACCGTTTTTATTCATTTTTCATAATCTCATAAATATTTATCATCATCATACTCGTCGATTTGGATAAACACAATAGGATACTATACAATAGTAAGCAAGTAACAACAATACTTATCTCTCTCTGCTCCAATACACCTCCGACATCATCACAATATATACAAACACACTCGGTGTAAATCGCACCACTAACTAACAAACAAAAAAATTATTTCGTCGTATGCCTTGCCCAAGCATTCCTTTGTACTTGACTAGCAAGCTCACTCTTATGCCCAATCCGTTCACTCACAGACCTGCTGAGGATCCCTTGTCGACTCATATTCGTAAAACTATCTCTCTCCTCTTCCCCATACTGACTACTCGACTCCTGATTGGCACTAAGACTAGGACTAGGATTATTGCTATGCGAACTAGCAGCGGTTAGATTGCCCCGACCCGGGGAACCCAACGAACTGGAGGTACTATGCTGTTGCAAAGGCTGTACAAATTTACTACTAACACTGTGATGATCACTAGGACCACCACCAGCTCGAGAAAATCTGGAAGACACGTAGTCAGCAGACGAGAAGGAGTCCCGAGCCTCCTCCCGCTCCTCCTGGTTGATCGAATAGGCGCTTCTAGGGTTCATCATGACCACACTCTGTTGCTGCGACATCTGCTGCTGATACTGGTAATGATGATGACTGGATTGAGGTGGTGGACCAAACGAGCTCACTGGGTAGTAGAATGGACTCATCGGAGGACTATTTGTATTTTTGCCACCCCCACCTGTAGGGACACCGGAATTGGGATGTTGAAGGAAATTGGATCGTAGGTTCTCGTACAGTAGGGTTTCCAGCAAGGCTGTGTTTTTGTTTCGCAGAGTTTCCATTTCCTCCAGTGAACGACGTAAGTCAAACATCTACATAAACAGTGCAAAAAGCGGATAGAGAGAAAGCTTCAGAGTATAGTTTAGATACAGGAGTTTGCTACCAACCACTTACTATATACTGTAGGCATTATGTACGGAGTGAAAGCTTTTAGATTTTCTTGCAGAGTGGATTAGTTCTAGTTGGGTCTTTTTTGGAAACAGTTTTTACTACTTCATAAATGATGATATTTGCTCACAGGAACTTTCTGTCACACGTTTCTAATGACATTGCCAAGTTGAGTTCAAAAGTAACTACGTGCTCTTTCCTTGTTGTCATTTAATGAGGCTAAATGGTACCTCTGGGTTTTTCTCTGAAGTTTATTTTTGTGTGTGTGATTCAGCGCCGTATTCAAGTTTTGCTAAAACGGTATATAAATGGCGGAATTCAATCTTTTCAGCCGAAAGTGTGTTACTCTTTTAAACTGGAAACGAAAATCTAGAAATGTCTGCATTCCTTGTCTAATCAGATTGATGTGTTTTGACGCATGAGTTCCTTCCGGTTACAACTGACTGGCTTTGATATTACATTTCGGTTATGCAACTTGACTTGCATTTGCATCGTAGTAATTACTCCCTAACAAACTATTAATCTGTGAAATAATTCAAATCAAAAGTTGTACATCTAACTCAAACTGTCAACATAAAATCAAATTAAAGGTATCACAAATGACAGCGCATGTAACATAATCAACTAGCGCAAATTTATGAGTGAATTTATATTACACACAATGAAAACTGTAAAGAGTTCATTAATATTACTTCCTGTGGTACCGCTAAAAATCTGTTAACTACATTTGTTTGTACATGGTTGGTTACTGACTAATGCTGTATACGCAATGTACACATACCATGTGTGTTCTGCAAAATGTATATATAGTATTTGCAAATACACTACGGACCGACCGAGTGTGTGCCATTTGGTTCCATACGGATATTACGTATGTAATGTTATCTACCTACCTAACTGTATGATGATCACCCAGAAAATGTTTCAGAGACTGAAGACATAATAATTTTTTTACAACCACTCCATGTTTATTTACATTCGAGCAGTAGTGTGAGTTAACTATACAAGCTGTTAAAGTGCATGATTAGTGGTGTTTTTTTTTGTGAATGAAGCCGACCCGTGCTAGTAAAAACTATGTAGGTATAATAATTTTAATGGGTTGGTGCTTTGGAAAAGCAATAATCATAATGATCCCAATAGTTCAGCTCCAGTAGTAAACCGATCCCATCCCAAATGTACAGCTTACTTACTCAATCTTAGCTCAACCAAGTTGCATATTACTCTTACCTGTGGCAATGGCGTATTGGGTTGCGAGGAAGGATTGGAGATGGCCATTCTCCCTTCTAATTGATTTATTTGACGCACCAACGTCTGCATGTGATCCAGTAACTCTTTATTATGGATGAGCAACTGGTGCGTCCTCGTCTAACACAAAAAAAAAACAACATTAAACCACCTTTCACATTCCCACAGGATCGATAACTTTTAAACACTTAAAATCCCCAAACAACCCTTACTTGTGCTTCAATGCGGGCATTCGTTTCCGCCTGGAGTTGATCTCTCAGCAACATCACTTGAGCCAAAGCTGCCTGGGTCTGTTGTGTCTGCTGCTCCAACTTCTCCCTCAACAACTGGTTTTCATGCTGAATTCCTGAGATCCTCAGAGGCTCCAGTCGCGACATGAGCATCTCCTCCCCAGCCAAATTACTCAACGTACTACTATTGCTCTTCTTGGTATGAATGCTACTCTCATCACTCCGTCGCATCTCATCCTTCATCTTCTCACTCAGGATGAACTCCTCCACCCTCTTGTGCAGAGGAGGGGGCTCACTACTATTGTTCTGAGGCTGATTTACATTACTACTACCACTATTATTATTCACATTATTCCCACTACTGTTCTGAGCACTCAGCATTCTCATCATGGCGGCCGCCATATTAGAATTCTCATTATTGTTCCCATTGTGATGCGGATGATGACGATTATTATTGGTGGGGGATGGGGATATGTTCATATCGGGTGAGCTCTGTGTGGAACCTTGGTGTGGGACAGCCGAGACGGGCTCCGCTTTTTCTCCTGGGTCCAGGTGATGTGGTACAGGTAATTTCTCGGGCTCAACCGTCTCCACGACTGAACAACTATCTTCTTCTGTACGAACGGATTCTTCATGCTCCAGCTTATTCGTGTGACAAACCTCAAAGGCTTGTCCTACAGTGCGAACTATGCGAAGGGCTTGGCTCTGAAAAAGATAAGAAGAAGATGAAATATTTAATATGTAACAAGCTCATCACATTATTGTTGTATTTCAACTGTGCTCTCAGTGAATGTAAAATAAAATATAGGGATCGCTTTGATGAGAGGAAATCATTGTGCGAACAACAAAGGACATAACAATGCGCCAGTAGATTAATTGATAGTAAGTTTGCTCATCCGAATCAACCTTGGGAGCATCAGTTCTTGTGTGCAAAAATGTTTGCACATGTAGCAACTAATGATGATTTCAGGGAAAAGTACACGAATTCACTATTCCGTACTCGTCGTTTCAGAAAAGCAATATTTCTCACAAGAGCGTCTACATTCTCTAACTGTACACACATCCATTAGAAACCCAAAATTGGCACCGAGTTCAACTCATTCTTTGTACATCTCCTTATGTACTCTGTCCGTACATCCTTCATTCAAGGCATGCATTCGTGTCAATAAAATATATAAATACATGCACTACAAACAATACGATCTAACTAACTAAGGCTCTCAATTTGGTTCAATGAATCTCCCATTCCTTTTAACTGATCGCCAATTAAAGACTCCAAACAAACAATGCAAACCGGTTCTTGATCTATACTGGTGTGTACACATGTTAGCATTATCATCTATTCTGGGAAATGTTTAACCAACTTGATGGTTCCAAAATACATGGGCCAAGAAAAAATCGGTCTACAAAGGAGCACATGGTGTATTATTGTACTCTTTTCAACATTTGGAAGACCTTGTTGGCAATCTCATGACGTCACCACGTCACGATCATGCCCTCGTCTGTACAAATTCATGGACGTCATCATCACCCGGGCATTTTAGCTAGACGAGACTATATATTTTTAAAACTCATCCAACTTATTTCCGTACTACTATAACTAACTACTACTTACTAAAAACAGTACACAAGATTCCATAAATAAGACAAAAAAACGTTCAGTTTCAACAACGTCAACAGACTTGAAACTAAACACACGAGTGCACACAGCACTTGCTTTATTCTCATAATCTGCTAAATACATATTACCACACACTGGATAATCATTGGCTCCCATGAGAGAGCTTTGACATCCAAATGATAAAATGAGCGTAATAAAAATGAACAAAAACTTCCATCAGGCTCAAGTTCAACGGTTCATGCAAATATATAGTGATCAGTCCCATGGGAAATCGAAATTATTGCGACATAGTGTAGCCAGCCACCCCACAAAACTGTTGCATATCGCATCAGTATGAACATAATTTAATACAGAGTAGAGAGCACGATGCCATTAGTAAAGTATCTAGCTATTACTGTTAATGTTAATAGTTAGCCTATCCCAAGCCCTTTTGTTTTTCTGTGGAACACTACTAACTAACTAACTCCAACCAAATAAATGTCACACGTTGGCTCTACTAACTAACCAACAACTAACAACTATAGGTACGTGTAAGTACATACTTACTTACTGTACAATTCTTTAGTTAGTTTGGTTCCGAATGCAAAAAAAACTATGCTATTGCGACTCTCTTACTGACTCTCCAATAAAAAAAGTAAGATACTACTCTATCCAGCAGTCAAGCAATCTAATAATAGAGAGCCACAGGGACGCCATTATCATTGTCTAACTAACCAACAAACCTCTAATTCATTCAAGTCATCGATTGAAGAATCCTTTACAGCAGTCTCACTATTGCCCACTTGACCACTAACTGACCCGGGCTCTTCGGGGAAATTAAAGCATAACTTCTTATTACTTTTGTCTTTTGTGGAGCCCCCTTTGGTGAGCAAAGACCTATTATTCACAATATTGTTATTCCCACTATTCACAAGCGTATTACTATTCAGTATAGCACTGGGACTGGAGGGTCCCCCACCTTTCACCTTCTTAGGGGACTCGGGCTCTTTGGAATGATTCCTTATCATGTGAGTTTTGTTGGCCAAGTCTTGGACCAGTTTGCCCAACATTTTGGGCATGGAGAGCAGTGACCGTGTCCAAGGAACACAAAGAAACAGACACTTTCTTGCTAACCTATACTTTATGCTACGTAGCACCACAGTCCCTAACCAAAACTGATAAGAAAGAACCCAAATGTGAAAGCCACAGACTGGTTTTTTTTTCAACAACACTTTCAGTCACTCACTAACTGAGTTGACTCAGGAACGACACTACTTGTGAAATGATTTCCCCAACCAAATATATAGTTAGTTAGTTGGTAAGTAAGTTAGTACACAACGTTTTCTTTTCCCCCGTTCGTAGTAGCAGTAATGGTGCATTAGCTCAAGTAGTCAGTAAGCATAATAATTGTGCTGTAATAGTTTAGTTGGTAAAGCACCACGTTACGCAGTTAACCAAATCAGTTAGTTAGTTGGTTAGTTAGTGTGAGAGTGAATTCTCCCTATTTTTAGACACTTCGCGCAACCTTACAGTTCTTTATCTGTGCTCCACATTTGCAATGCCCATCTATTTTTGGCCCACATGAAATATGTCTTGTCTATTCAATCCATCTCTCTCTATTGATGATCTTTCCATAAAGTTAGTTCCCCAATCAAATAGGCATTATGTGCTCTTGGATTTCCAAAATTCTTTAAATAGTCTCTATACTCTATTCATATGCTCCACATTAAAAAGATATTTCTTTAATGCTAACTGAAACAAGTTTGAGCTAGTTTGTAAGTATGTTCATTTAAAAAAGGAAAATCCCCTGACTATACAATACTATGTTCCGTGGAGCTGTTACAGGGAAAGTATGCACAGTGTGTACGGTGTGCATATTATGTGATGTGTGTGAGTTGGAGCATTATATGAATGAGTTCCAGTTTGCTACTTAGATGAGCATGATGACAACATTATTAATTAACTCATTGGATGCATGCACATTTAGTTAGCATAATGGGGAACAGTACTTACTTTCTTACTGGCTTTGAAGACACAACAGGTGAAAATATTGGAAGAAGTTTCACGTGAAATGTAACTAAAGATTTTCACATCCTGGGAATCATGTGAGACGTAAAAAATTCTGGAATAAAATACACAATTCATTGGGTCTATATATTTTATATACAACAGTACTTTTCATTGATTGTTGAGTTTATTCATTTTGAGTCAATTTACCTGTAAATAGGATGATTGAGCAGGATACAGTCTACTTCTTTGTAAAGCTTTTTAGTATTGTTGTTATTATTTCCATTTTGTTTGTTTGATTTGAAGTTTGGTCGCTGTATACAAACAAAAGACACTTGTTTAGAGTATATTCCTTTGCAATGTAATCTGTATAAATCAGAAAAGTTTAAATTGGGACTGTTAACTCACAGGAACCCGTTTTTTCTTTCGTTTCCTAATAGCCGTTTTAATTCCATCCATGCTCACAGTCATTGTAACTTTTCGTTTTTTGATGCCTTTGGATTTGTATTCAAACTAGGAGGAAAACAATTCATCAACTTTTTCTCCCTTGTTTACATAAATATGCCACTTTTAAATGGAAACAACGTTAAATTAATCTTCTCTTACCCTGACCCTTCTCATAGCTGCTACTATTTCAACTCGGCTAGAAGGCCGTGGAATGTCCATAGAGCCGATGAACTAGAAACACGGAAAACAATATTTTAAGACACACCAAAACTTTGCACTCTTTACCGGAAAAGAAACTTTCTCCCCACAATACCTTCATTCATATGTACATTCCTATACCTCACCCTATGCAAACAAACACAACTGACTACACACACTACAAACAAACTTTGTTCTCTTCTTTAAAGCCATTCCCTTATCATCATCCGGTTTACTTTTTACTGCACTTATGCTATCATCGCGTTTGCAATCTTTCCGGATTCGAAATTTCTTATCAAACTGACTAAAAACTTTAAATATTTCTCACCTTTTCACACATGCATGCATTTTATTTGACATGCAAGATCATTTTGACCATAACTAACACCAACATACCAATTATATACTAGGTATAGTGCTTTGGTTCGTTAGTTACTTGACACTTTCCGTAGATCTACCATAGGTGAACTGAACTAACTTAGAAGAAGTAATATCTTTGTTAAAAACAAGATCACTGCTATACAATGATACTAGTCAAAATGACTTAGAATGCTTAATAATTTTTGCAACTAAAGGATTTAGAGTAGGTTAAAATTATATCATTGCCAATTTGTTTTATAAACACTCACTTTCAACCACTCATGCAGTGTGATAAATACAGGAGCTACTCAAATAAAACAAATCCACATAATGTCAACAATGCTCCATACAAAGGAGAACAATCTTCCCTATTCTCCACAAGCAAATGAATAAACAAACATGGATCAACTAACTTACTACAAGCAATGCATTCATTCCCTGAGTCCCTGATACAAACAAAAGCAAAACAATATCAATGTTTATCACTAAAGACCGACTCATATTTCATATTTACCTTCACATTAAAGCTGATACCGTTGATAAACTGTTCTTCGGAAAAATTTTTATCACCTCCACTGGGATCACTCTGGACCAAATTATTATAGCGGTTTTTCGCCCGCGACAACCGACTTCCAGACGGCATTTTATCCGATCCCCCAAATCAGTAAACAAAACACACAACAAAACGAACCGACTTTTTTTCGATCCACAAACCTATCTAACTAACTAACTGCCCGTCACTTGTACCAACACCAACACAATATAATATATTTACACTATTACACCAATAGTTCCTCTTATAGCGGTAGTGTCTACTGTCTGTTCCCATTGTTACCATCCAACGGGTTCCCCGAAAAGACGCGCACACACGTGCGACGTGCACACAACCAAAAAACACCAACACCTACAAAATGCACAGGATTTGTTTACCACCGGGATGAAAAAAAAATATATTCAAAGTCCAAGGATGTTGAATATGAATATTTGTTGACACTGCTTCACGCCACTGACAGACTGACTGTGCTCACTGCAAGTGAGTGACTGCAGTCCAATATAATGAGTGAGTAGAATTTGGAATGGGAAAATAAATCTCCCTAGTAGTAGCACTAGCTCACACACTGCTGACTAAAAACTAGGATCTTTCTCTTCATATGCTGTACACACATAGTTTAGTGCATAAAGCAATGTTAGTTAGTTAGTTAGCTATGTAGGATGATGATGATGAGTAGTTAGTGCTATGCAGCCAGCAACCTCTCACTCGTCCATAAGTTAGTTTGTTAGTTAGCCAGTTCTGATTTCCATATAACATATACACGCATTTTTTTGCACTTGTTGTATCCAAACGAACCAACCACATAGATACTCATGTGTTTTGTTCGTTAGTTTAGTTAGGAGTGAGAGGGAGGCTTGGTTATAGTTAGTTAGTTCACACAGTTAGTCACTCACAATTGTATACTATGCTACCACTGGCTTCATTTTTTGTTGTTAGTTTGTGTAGTCAGAATTTTGTGCATCCACTTCCTTGGACTAGTATGAATGTGGCAGTGCCTTTGGTGGTGGTACTACTGACACTGACTTTCCTGTATGCGTGTGTGCTGAGGAAATAGATAGACGAGGGAGTTTTTAGCGCACAAGTAAAGTAAGTTAGTTGTTGAGCTCAAAAAAATGATCACCTGCCTACACAGTTCGGTTCGGGAGTAGTGGTAGTCAGTCAGTCAATACCTACATAGTTTTACCATGCACCATGTACAATAGGAACGGGAACACGAGTTTTAGCAGTTTGCTGTACTTCCCTACAGTTTAAGTCAGATAGGGGAAACAAGACGTTCAGTCAGTCACATCTTGGAGTTTCGGGGTCTTCGTAATTTTTTATACACCCTATTGTGTAATCACAGATCATAGGAGATAGGACATGTATGAAGATAGCATAGCTTAAAATTTGTATTGACTGACTGATGAATGATGACCATACGATTGCAAGGTGTGTGTCGTGTTATGGACGACAAGGTTATTAACTAACTAGAGGGATAGTTAGTAAACTTTGTTACATTGATAAGGTATGCCAGTCCGAGGTGACGTGATGTGAGATAATTTTGTAGTTAGTTAGTTAGGTGCAACTGGCAAATATTGAAACTTGTTTGGCTGTTTGCAAAACGGCTGTGGGAATTAAAATAAGTCATGGATGAAAATCAGACTACAAAGTTGCCCTACCTTTGGCTAGTTAGTTAGTCATGTTGGGATAGTAAGTAAGTTATATCATGGAATAAATTAATTAGAAGGTTTCAAAGTGGTATATGCAGTAGTGTATAGTTAGTTAGTTAGTTAGCTAGTCAATATTGTTATGAGTGCACGGATTACGCATCAATTTTCATGCATGTAAGGTTAGCAGACAATGACTGTCAGACAAAATAAATGTTGCATGAGTGCTCACTTTTTTTGTGCGAAATTTATCTAAATTCTGTGATTCAGGTTTTGACACTGCAATAGCAAGTAATGCTGAGAAATTAGACTAGCTATGTGCTAATTATGTTTCT
>Ga0210040_10003799_pt1 | contig 20171 bp, 16 predicted proteins | sample CryGeyCG12114_NA_FD_185462 | JGI IMG/M metagenome (GOLD analysis project Ga0210040, IMG submission 185462) | Groundwater microbial communities from aquifer - Crystal Geyser CG19_WC_8/21/14_NA (SPAdes) (version 2) | ecosystem: Environmental > Aquatic > Deep subsurface > Groundwater | place: USA... | reverse complement strand
ATTATCAGAATTTTACTTTGCTAAATGTATTCAATAATTTGTAGAACACTCAATGTAGGACAATGATTTCTAACAGGCAAATCAGGGTGTAATTATGATAATTAAACACCTTACGAAAATCGGTGTTTTAACAATTTTTACTAAAAAACCAATAAAAAAACATATTTTTAACCCAAGTTTGACACATAATTCTTAACATTTCTGTATGCTGCGTAGCATTTTATGTTTTTTGTTTTTCTATATTATAGGGACAATATTTTATCAAATTGTTTTCTAATAATATCGTTTATAGATAACTCTTTATTTTTATATAAATGTAATAAACAATAGGGACAATAAAAATCAAAATGTATCTAAAAAGAACGGTTAGTAAAGGAAATACATATTATAAGATTATGCACAACTATTTAGTAGGGGGGAAATGTAATCAGAAGTTGATATTGACCATAGGACGAATCGACGATGAGAGGACAGATCGCATTCGTGAGTGGCTAAACGGGTATCCGATGAAAACAGATGAATATGTCACAACACCTCTAAAAGCAATAAAAGTCGAAAAGTAGTTAAATAATGGTGTAGAGTACATTGCAAAATCGATTTGGGATGAATTGGGATTTACTGAATTGTATTTGCTCAATATTGGGCGGTAATTCACTCTTATTTTACTTGAGTATAAGGGTAATTTACCTCCACTTATTGAGCAAGTTCAAAAAACCATTGAACATAAGCTTAAATCAGCCGGAATGAATATGACTGCTCAGAACGTGTTCTCCGAGTTTAAGGAGATTAGAGTATCAGACATTCAAATGGGGGATAAAAAACCAGTAAGGATTAAAAGAGTGACGGAACCTAATACTAATCAAAAGAAAATACTCGATGATTTAGGTATCTGCGGCGTTAAAAAACTAAAATCTGAAAGCTGCTTGTGAGTTAATTTTTGGATGATTAAAGTTGTCCCTATAATTACACAACTTTATTTCATTAATCCTACCACAGGATACTCAATTTTTTAATTTTTATGTGTCAAACTTCCGTTTTAACTTTTTCACACAATTTTTTGATAAAAACAAAATATTTTTTGATAAAAAACAAATTTTAAATTAAAAAAATCATTTCACTCACTTCGTTCGTTCAAAGATTTTTAAGTTTCACAACTTAAAAATAGCAAAATCAAATTAAAATGAACAAATTTTTGATAAAAACTCTTTTTCACCAACAGGGTTTTAAACGGTCTCATAAATTTTAAAATTATTTTGCAAATTTTAATATTTTAAATATTCATAAAATTTTAAAAAATAAAAAAACACATACTTTATGGATGGACACTAATTAAATGTCCTCAATTCATTTGGTATCAACCTTTTCGCAATAAAATTTAACTTTCCGCCGCTTGTTATAATTTCAATATCTTTCATGCTTAAACTGTGCCTTAAATTTATTTCAGAATTTTTACTTAAATTTCTCATCACAACCTTGTTATTTTCCAGTTCCCCGGTTCCCGCAGAAATTTCAATAATATCTCCCTGCTCAAGTCCGTCGTAATCGCTCTTATTCTCAAACATCAAAGGCAGGATTCCGAAATTTATTAAATTTGCCGTATGTATTCTCGCAAATGACTTCACAATTACTGCTTTAATTCCCAGATAACGGGGGGCGATTGCTGCATGCTCTCTGCTTGAACCCTGTCCATAATTTTCTCCACCGACAATAAATCCGCCTTTCTTCTCTGTTACCCGCTGATAAAATTGAGCGTCTATGGTGCAGAATACATACTTTGAAATTTCTTGGATGTTGCTCCTCAACGGCAAAATTTTTGCACCCGCGGGCATAATAGCATCTGTTGAAATGTTATCGCCGGCTTTGATTAAAATTTCTCCATGCATCTTTCCAGTCTGCGGCTCAAATTTTGGAAGTGGTTTTATATTTGGACCCCTTATAATAGTTATGTTTTTTGCTGTTTCAGGTGGAAGGGGATTAATAAAGTTATTAATTACAGGAAACGATTCTGGCATCTTTATGCATTTTAAAATTTTTTCATCAAATATATCCCTCGGATCCGAAATTTTTCCGGTGATTGCACACGCAGCTGCTGTTTCAGGGCCTGAAATATAGACCCTTGCATCCTTTGTTCCGCTTCTTCCTAAAAAATTTCTGTTTATCGTTCTGACAGACACTCCTTCACTTGGCGGCGCATATCCCATTCCAATGCATGGTCCGCAAACATTTTCAATAACCCTTGCACCCGCTTTGATGAAGTAGCTGTATTCTCCGCTTTCTATCAATGCCTCGACAACACTTCTTGAACCCGGGGCAATAATTAAATCAACATCTTTGCTTACCTTTTTATCCTTCAGCAGTTGTGCAACGGTCTTTAAATCACGGAGCGATGAATTTGTGCAGCTCCCGATTACAACCTGCTCAACGACAATTCCCTGAACATCCCTGACTTTTTTAACATTATCCGGACTGTAGGGCAGGGCGAGCATCGGCTCAATTTCAGATAAATTGAGCTCAATTTTTTCATCATAGTATACATCATTGTCCGCATTTAAATTTTTCCAGTCAGCTGCTCTGTTTTGCATATCCATAAATTTTTTCGTGATTCCATCACTCGGGAATATTGAAGTTGTTGCTCCTGTTTCCGTTCCCATATTTGTTATCGTTGCCCTGTCGGGAACATCCAGATTTTTTATTCCGTCTCCTGTATATTCTAAAATTTTTCCAACGCCACCTTTAACAGTCAGTTTTTTCAGAATTTCGAGAATGACATCTTTTGCAGATACAAAATCCGTTAAATTTCCACTTAAATGGACTTCAACAATTTCAGGTATTTTGAGATAGAACGGTTCGCCTGCCATTGCGTACGCTATATCCAGGCCGCCTGCACCGATTGCGAGCATTCCAATCCCTCCTGCTGTGGGGGTGTGACTGTCGCTTCCAAGTAAAGTTTTTCCCGGGACCGCAAATCTTTCCAGATGCAGCTGGTGGCAAATTCCGTTTCCCGGCGGAGAAAAGTAAATGCCATATCTTTCTGCTATGCTTCTTAAAAATCTGTGGTCATCGGGATTCCTGAAATCATCCTGTAATGTGTTGTGGTCAATATAACTTACTGCCAATTCGTTCCTTACTCTATCAATTCCGATCGATTCAAATTGCAGATATGTAAGTGTTCCCGTTGCATCCTGCGTTAATGTCTGGTCAATTTTTATTCCTGTTTCGCTTCCTTTCTCTAATTTTCCATCAATAAGATGTGCTTGCAAAATTTTTTCTGATATTGTTTTTGGATGCATTTTAAATTTTATTTTTCAGATTGTTAAAATTAAGAATATTGTATAAAAATTTAAATTTTGAGTAAATTTTCTTCTAAATTTCAAAACCTAATTTTATTTAAAATTAATTCTATTTAAAATTCTATTAAATTTCAATGCTTAAATTTTTCAAATGAAAAAAGTCACGGGAATATTATCGGGAACACGAATATTGTGCAGAGATAAAAGCACAATTGAAAAATACATCTTTTTAGGAGATGAGGCAAAAAAACTGGGCGGATTTTCAGTAATTGAAGGACTATATTTAATTGAAAAGGGCACTTTAGAGGTCTATGACAAAAACAGGATTATAAATTTTGCTACCCTGTTGGAAAAGGGGAAAAATTTAACCCGCGATGAAAATTTTTACATAAAATATGTGGTTTTTAGGGATTTGATGAGCAAGGGATATATGCCGGCAACTGGCTTTAAATTTGGCGTTGATTTCAGGGTTTATGACAAAAAGGAAGAGATAAAAACAGCAAAAACATACGAGAAAAATGAAAAAAATATCAGTCATAGCAGCAACAGGATGCATTCAAAATTTTTGATTAAGGTTGTGCCTGAGGAATATATTTCTTCTTTTCCCGGGATAGCAGGAGATATCCGACTGGCAAAAGCAGTAAATAAAAATCTGATTTATGCTGTTGTTGATAAAGATAGCGATATTCTCTATTATGGAATTGATATAGCGAAAATTTAAGAACTCTATTTTCCTTAAATCAGGTGTATCCGACAAAAATAGGCCTCTTTGACAATTGCTTTGAAAGATTTGATTTCCTGAACGGCATATTGTCTGTCTTGCTCTTAATTTCTTCTGTTAATTCCGAAATTTCCATATTTAAATTTTTATTGTCCTCTCTTCGCCTTACTGAAAATTTTCTGCTTTCCCTTTCCCTTTCTCCGATTACGACAATATAAGGAACCCATTCTCTCTCTGCCTTTCTTATCTTTGCGCTCAGTGTTTCATTCCTGTCATCAATATCTGCCCTGATATTGCTTTTTTCAATTTCGCCTGCAATTTCACTGGAAAAATTTAAAAATTCCTTTGAAACCGGAACAATCCGGATTTGTGTCGGTGAAAGCCATAACGGAAGCATTGGTTTTTCTTTTTTCAATGCGTTTTCTAGAATTTCAAACATCCATCTTTCAATTGACCCGACTGACGAATGACATATTGTGCAACCCTTCTTTTTTCCGTCCTTGGAAACAAAATTTATCCCGTATAAACTTGCATCCTTAACATCCAGCTGAACAGTGCTTAACTGACAATTGCCATCAACAGAATCAATTCCCTGAAATTCGTGCTTAACCGCCCAGTAATGTTTCATTGACGAAAGCACTTCAACAAATGCCGGCTTATCTGAATATCTGAGTAAATTTATTAGGCGATCCTTATATTTATCATAAAATTCCTTAACGATCCTGAAAACAACCGCATATTCAATTCCTGTTGCATTTGCTAAATCAGCATAATTTTTATATAAATTTTCATATTCATCCCATCCCTGTTCAATATCCCTGCAGAAAGAATGCACATCAGGCATGTGGAATGCTCTTAGCCGCCTTAATCCGCTTAACTCTCCCTTCTTTTCATACCTGAATGACTTTGAAAATTCATAAATTCTTATTGGCAGCTGGTCATAACTCATATTTACCTGCTTCATAATCCTGAACAATCCAAAATCGCCTGCAAATCTCAAAACAAATTCTTTATTTTCATCGTCAGGAATCTTTACCATATAATGCCTTTCATGAAATGACTGTCCCTGCTCCCTGATGTCAGGCATACTCCAGTCGTAAATAAGTGGTGTTTCAATTTTCATTGCGCCCAAACGACTTAAAGCAATTTCCTCTGCCCAGTCGCTCAGTAAATCAAATATTAAATTTCCTTTCGGATAGAATCGTAAATTTCCCGAATCACTTGCTTTTTCATAATCAATTAATTCCATATGCACCATTGCCTTTATTGACGGCGGTTCAACAGATGACGCATTTGCATTTTTCAATTCTTCTGCAACCATATACTTCTTTAATGTTGGAAATTTATTAAAAATTTCATATTTCTCTAAATTTTCTTTCAAATTTTTCATATTAATTTCATATTCTTCTCCTGTCGGTGCCAAAACAAAGAACTCTGAGATTATTTCTTTAACAACACCCTCTCTTGTAATTTTTTTCTCTCCTTCCTTAATAACACCCTCTCTTGTAATTTTTTTCTCTCCTTCCTTAATAACACTATCAACAACGCATTTTTCTTTTTCTCCTACTTCTTCAACCTTAATTTCTCTGCTCAATTCGCTGAGCGGATGTCCTTTGCATTTGATTTCAAATCCTTTGTAATATCCGAACGGTGCCTTAATGACATCCAAATTTTGCTCTTTTAAATTTTCATAAATTGCCTGAAGCATTGTTTTTGCAAATTTCGGACTTGCCAGATCGCTTGAAAGATGGGCGTAAGGATAAATAACTATTGACTTTGCGTTAACTTTGCTATGAACATCTTTGATATTGTCTATTGTTTTGTTTAAAATTTCGTCCTTATTTTTCTCATCGTCTTTTTCAACTGTTGTCCATACAACGAGGCATTCATTTGCTTCTAAATTTTTGGCGTTTATTTCATCTGCATCACTTATTGCTTTTTTCTTAACCTCTATCTTTATGTAGTCTGCATGGATAAATAAAATTTTCATCTTAAAATATTAAAATAATCAGAATACAAATTAACAATACAGAGATAAAAATCAAAAAAAGTGTAACGATGATCTCAAAGAAAGAGCAGAAAGATATCTGAACAAAGCAAAGCAGTTATTTGAAATGAAAAGAAAACGACTTATGTTATGTGTCATATAAAAGGGGACACTTTTTTTGACATAATTAATTAAGTTTTGAACGTAACTACTCAGCCACCCTAAAAAATACGCTCACTTCGTTCGTGTATTTTCAAAATTTCATTTTGAAAATTACTGGTAAATTTTTGATTTTTACGCTCACTTTGTTCCACTCACTTTGTTCGTGTCTTTTTGAAATCTTTATGATTTCAAAAATCGTGTATTTTGAAATTTCATAAATTTTGAAATCGTATTTTTTTGAAATTTTCAGAGATAAATTTCCTACATCCTGGGTTGTTAGTATAAATTTATGTTCTCCTTTATTTGACACTCAACCACTATATTTTAATTCTTTCATCAGAAATTTTATTAAAAATATTCTCAAGCATATTTTTTAAATATTCTTCCCTGGAAAGGTCTTCAATATAGTTTTTATTAGTGTTGACAAATATTTTTAACATTTCCTTTGCATCTGGAATTTCATAAAAATGTTCTGAAAATATGTGCAGAGTATCTAAAAATGAAACCTCGTTATCAAATTTTGTTACAGTTGTCATAATTGTTGACAGTATTCTTGAAAAAATTTCTGGTGCATCAGGAATTTCATTGAAACGATACCTTAATATTTTTATGAGAATAGGGTTTATATCCTCATCTGAGGTTTGAGAGAATTTTACAAAAATTTTTTTAGCGTTTGGAATCTTATCAAAATGCTTTTTAAGTATTTTTACACATTGCAATTTTATATCTTTATCTGAATAATATGATAATTCTTCAGTAATCTTTGCAGCGTTTGGAATCTTATCAAAATGTGAAAGTACTCCTTCAGCGGCTTCGCTTTTTACAAATTTATTTGAATCATGAGAAAGTCTTTCAATAATATTTGCAGCGTTTGGGATTTTGTCAAAATGTTTCTTTACTCCTAAAAGGGCGCCTCTCCTTATGAATGCGACTGGATCATGAGAAAGTCTTTCAATAATATTTGCAGCGTTTGGGATTTTGTCAAAATGTTCATCTATTATCAGAAAAACACGGAATCTTGTATCTGATATTTTATCAAAACTATATTTCTCAACCATCTTTGTAGCATTTGGAATCTTATCAAAATCGGATAGCAAAGCAGGAGCACCAGTAATATGACCTTCAACCACTGTCCAATTATCTCCATAATCTATGTATTTATCTTTGGAATATTTATATGACAACAGATAAAGAACCAAACCTGCAAAACCAATTCCTACGATAATTACAAAAATAGATATTAAATCATTCATTTTGCACTTAAAGGTAAAATTTGTTTAAAATTTCGTCCTTATTTTTCTCATCGTCTTTTTCAACTGCTGTCCATACAACGAGGCATTCATTTGCTTCTAAATTTTTGGCGTTTATTTCATCTGCATCACTTATTGCTTTTTTCTTAACCTCTATCTTTATGTAGTCTGCATGGATAAATAAAATTTTCATCTTAAATACACATAGTTTAATTAATTAGAATGCAGCATAAAAATAAAAATTAGAAATATAGGTAAGAAATTTTACATCAGCAGATTACAATCACCCGTATAAAATGCTCCTTTCTTTTAATTTGTCAATTTACGATTTTAAAAAACACATAACCACTATCCAGCTACCCAAAAAAATACGCTCACTGTTGTTTGTGTATTTACAAAATGTTCAGAACATTTTGTAAGATTGAAAATCTCAAAGATTTTTATTATTTAAAAAATCCCACAGATTTTTTAAAGATTGAAACCGAAGGTTTCAGTATTTCAAAATTTCGTTTTGAAAATTACGAATGTTTTTTTTTTTTTGACTTTTTAGTATTTTTTGAAATTTTCAAAGGTAAATTTTTGCACCTCATGAATAGTTACAACATAAATTTAATACCTCCGAATAGTTACTTTTTTCTTTATAAAATTTAGTAAATGCAGATAAATTTTTATTGTTTTTATTTATTTATTGATTGATTGATTGTTAAAAATGAAAGTATTTCCTGTATGCTCTGAGTCACTTGGAGTAAGGTCGCTTGCTGTCTTTGTAGAAACAACAGATGTTAAAATTTTTATTGACCCGGGTGCGGCATTGGGGATGCGATACGGATTAGAACCAAGTGATGAGGAATGGAATATGCTGTCGCACTTTAAGGAAAGGATAAGAGAAATTGCTAATATTTGCGATATTATCACAATTTCACATTATCATTATGACCACTATGACCCTGATGAAAATTTTTATGAAGGAAAAAAGGTATTTGCAAAGGATATAAAAAGCAATATAAATAAAAGCCAGCAGGTAAGAGGAACCGAATTTAAGAAAATTTTTGAAGATAAATTTAAAAACATGGGCGAACTTATATATTGCGACAACCAAAATTACGAATTTGGAAATACCTTAATAAAATTTTCAAGCCCATTTCCACACGGCGAACCGGGAACAAAACTTGGTTTTGTATTAATGACAACAATAGAAGAAAAAAGTGAAGGTGGAAATTTTAAAATTTTACACACATCGGATGCGGGCGGGGCTGTTGATGAAGAAAGCAGAGACTATATTATTTCCGGGCAGCCAAATTTAATCATTATGGACGGCATCGCCTCATATCTTGCTGGCTATAGAATTAAAAGAGAAAATTTAGAAATTTCTGGAAAAAATCTTAATGAAATTTTAGAAAAAACAAACGCAGAAATTATTATAGACCACCATCTTTTAAGGGACTTGAAGTATAAAACATATTTTCCCGATGTATATAGTACATACAGCAACAGAATTAAAAGTTTTGCAGAATATTTGGGAACTGAAAATAATCTGCTTGAAGCGAGAAGAAAGGAACTGTTTAAAGGGAAAGCACAGAATACAAAAAATATTCGGTCAGCATTGTAATACTATGTGAATAGACAAACAAACAATATTGTAATACGAACTGAAATATTCAGTGGTTTCTGCGTTGCTCGTTAAAGCCACTGCCAAACTTAAAGAAAACAAATAAATTGAAGGAGAAATTCTGGCTGTAGATGCAGACCCTGCCTCAAATTTTGCATCTGCACTGGGAATAAAAGCGAGCGGCAGTGTCGGAGATATAAGAGAAGATATGAGAAAAATGATAGATAAAGGCACATTTCCGCAGATGGATAAGGAAATGTATTTTGACGGAAGGGTATTTACAGTGGCAAATATGTGGGTAAAGGAATTTTAAGAAATTTTTCTGGAAAATTTAATCTTATAAAATGTAGTTGTGAGATCGGTTGTGTTTTTATCACTTTTTACAACCCTACTTCATTATTTACTTCCTTTACCAAAAATTATTCAATCAAAACACCTTCCATAACATTATCTTCCACTTTTGATTGTGATTTCGCTGTAATCCTTTCACTTTTATTGACCCATATTGTTGATTTTAGCGTTTGTGCTTCTGGTATTTGTGCAATATCTTTATTCATCTGCTCATATATTGCTTCAGTTGTGATCTTTTGTTCAACTTTATAACACTCTCTGTTTCCTATTTTTTCCATATCAACAACTTCATAATTTATTATTAATCCGGCTCCTTCCTGCCTTAAATCAACTGTTCTTTTCAAATTGAAATCATTATATAATGCGAGCATTCAGTCCGCAAACATCCGCAAACATCATTGCTTCTGATTTCATACTTTCAAGTAACGCTCTATCGCTAGCAAATATCTTAATTCAATTAATATTGTGGAGGCAGTTCATAGTCCCAACTTTAAAAATCGGACCCCTTTTTGACACACGTTTTTAGTTTTTATTTTGAGTCGGAAATTTTGGTTATAAATTAAATGTTGTGGATTTAAAAGAATTGTTTCGTCCTTTGCATAAATTTATCTGCTGATCCAGTTGCCCATTACTCTCCTTCAGCCATTTTGCCAGCATATCTGCCAGCTTCCCGATACTGACCAACATCAATTTCCATTTTCAGTTTTTACAAAATTCTCTTAACAGCACAGTCGCATAATTTCCTTTTTCAAGCCAAAATTTAAACCTGACATCGCTTTTGTCAGGTGTTTCTCCGGATTCCATTGCATAACCAAAGTCCCTAAAATTTAAATTTATCTTCCGTAAATCCCCTTTCCTTGACAAAAATTTTATTTCATGCTTAAAAATTTCCTTTGTTATTCCTTCCTTTTCCATAACGCTATCTATAATTTCTCCCGTTTCTCCCTTCGGAAATTTTGACTTGTAGCCAATTATTGGAATTACAACCTCTTTTTTTGAATTGACAAAATCACATTCAATTTTATTTAGTCCGGATTTTCTCATTCTTTTGGATAGAATTTTATTGAACAGATAACTCTGATAACCCGCAATGAAGATGTCAAGGAAAAAGAAAGGAAGATTTTTTACTGTTTTTACAGAGTCATTATCTGTATTTCTAATCATCCTGCTGAACAAATTATCGCTTTTAAGCATTTCCACCAGTTTTTCATATTCGCGAAGAACCAGATATTTTCCGTAAATGTAGGTATCGTAATTTGTCCCGAATCTCTGAACTCCAAAATAATTCGGAACTCCGCTTTGAAAAATTTCTCCTGAAATTTTACTGATTTTCTCATTTATTTTTGGATTATTTCCATTACAGTCCCTCACATAAATTTCAAAAAAATTTCCTTTTAAATAGCCAAGTCGTATCTTTCTTTTAATCCGAAATTTTTCAATTATTCTAAATTTAAATTTATCCGAAATTAAAGACAATCCTTCTATTTTGCCCAAAATTTCCTCTGCGTACGGGATTGAAATTTTTTGGGTTGTGGTGGCATTTTTATCTTTATTTCCTGCATAGCCAATAAATCTCCCGTTAATATTTAATTCCCTTTTAATTATTGTTATAAAATTCTCGGTTGTCAGGTCTTTCTTCTCAACGAGCAGACATAAATGTTCTCCTTTTTCGTCTCTCTCAACATCAGAATCCTCATTCACTTTAAAATCCTCAGCACTTTTCTTTATAGTTCCTCCGATTCCTTCTGTGTCGCTTGAATAAAATTCAAGACCTATGGATTTTTCATTGTCTGTGGTTGTTGGTTTCATTTAAATTTATTTAAATTTTCAGAGGTTTGGTGTTCTTTTTCGCCAGCGTTTTTCTTTTCAAGAAAAAGGCGGAAATAACTTTAAGACCTATGGATTTTTCATTATCTGTGGTTGTTGGTTTCATTTAAATTTATTTAAATTTTCAGAGGTTTGGTGTTCTTTTTCGCCAGCGTTTTTCTTTTCAAGAAAAAGGCGGAAATAACTTTAAGACCTATGGATTTTTCATTATCTGTGGTTGTTGGTTTCATTCAAATTTATTAAATTTTCAGGTGCTGGCCTACTAAAATTGGGATAATTATATATTTGTTTTTTACTATTATTTTTATAAACATTTTTGAAAACAATGGAAAACCAAAATAAAAAAACGATGTTAGAAGCGAACAGATTACTCACAAATTAATTAACCCAATTTAAAGGGATGAGCACCTGAAATTTAATCTGATAAAAGACAGGTTTAATCTGATAAAATTTCAATTTAATATATTCAGTAGTTCCGAATGAAATGTTTTCATTAACAAATTTTGGATTGAAGTTTATGTTTGGCCGTGACAATGCTCGTTTTAACTTTTCAGACTTTTCAGCAGTAATATTTTTATATTCATAATTTAATCTGATAAAAGACAGGTTTAATCTGATAAAATTTCAATTTAATATATTCAGTAGTTCCGAATGAAATGTTTTCATTAACAAATTTTGGATTGAAGTTTATGTTTGGCCGTGACAATGCTCGTTTTAACTTTTCAGACTTTTCAGCAGTAATATATTTTTATATTGCTTATTGTTTCTACCCAAATTTTTCAATAACATTTTTAACAACATTTTTAACAACATTAACACATTTATTAAATTCATTGCTTTTTTTGGAAATTTTTTTAAATTAACGCTTTTAATGCATATAATTCCAAATAATTTTTAATATTTTTAAATTGTTAAATTTTATTAATACAATCATTTATTTTATCATAGCAAATGTGTTCGGAACTACTGATATTTTAAAATAACAAATTTAACTGATTAAAATAAGGGCAATTGCTTTTAAAGAAATGAATATTACGGATAAACTTATAGATAAACTTGTAGATAAACTTATGGGTAAGCTTACAGGTAAAATTTCTGAAAAAATTTCCGGCGAATATAACAGAAATATAAGTGATGCATTAATTGAACTGGTTATTGAGGTGAAGGCAAATTTCATTAATGATTCGCATTCGCTTTCCGTTTGTTTTCCAGTTCCGGTTGAAGATGATTATCACAGGATATTGATGTCTAAAATTTTCGGATGCGAAAACGAATATCAGGAATGCAAAATTGAAGACGGACTGGCAATTTTAAATTTCAGAAAGGACTACATTAAGGGAGACAAAGAGGCCTGTCAAATTTATTTTAAGGTAAAAAATCAGGCGTATAAATCAGTTCGGCATAATTCAAATCCTGAAAAATTTTTAAATTTAGGCAGATATTGTATTCTTTCAGATGATACAAAAAAATTTCTTAACCGATTCAATGCAGAGAATAGCAGAGAAACTGCAGATAAAATTTCAACATGGATTTTTTTAAATTTAAGATACACCGACATTGACGAAATGAAAAGTGCAGAATGGCTCTTTAAAAATAAGATCGGAAATTGCGTTCATTATTCAACATTGTTTATCGCATTTTGCAGATATTTTAAAATTCCCTGCCGATATGTATTGGGCTTTGCGAAATACGGGAAATTTGAGCCGCACACATGGGCTGAGTTTTACGACAGGGATAGTTTTTCCTATATTCCGATGGATTTGTCTTTAAACCAGAAATTTTTTGTTGATGCGACACACATTCCAATAAGCCGGCTTGATGAAAGGCAAGTCCGCAGGTATTTTAAAGAAGTAAATCTTGAAATTCCGAAAAATAATCACCCCACTTTGTTCGGAGATATTCAAATCCCATCTGGATTTAAATATGATGAAGCTTTCAGGATAATGAATTTCGGAACAGAAAGCGTTGTTAAGGAAGATGCACATGTGGAAATCAATGTTAAGGGAAAACTGATATACAAACCAGATTAAAACATTTATTATAAATTCAGCAAATCATAAAAATCTGAGACCTGTGTTTTTTATCATAAATTCAGCAAATCATAATTTTGAAATAAATTTATTGTTCATACAAAAAATTAATCAGAAAATGGATGAAATAAATGAAATAAAGTCCTGTAATAACGGAATCTGTATAAACAAATTTAAAGCGAACGGGATTAAAACGGAAAAATATGGGGTAGCTTTGATATGGAATGAAAATTTATGCGATTGTGCGGCTGTTTGGACAAAGAATTCAATAAAGGCAAATCCCGTAAAATACGATATAAATTTATTGAAAAAAAGGAAAAAAATTAAGGCAATAATTGCCAATTCCGGAAATGCGAACGCTTGTGTCCGGGAAGGACTCGCCGATGCCAGAGAAATGTGTAAAATTGCATCGGAAAAATTAAATATAAACTCCAATGAAATTTTATGCGAATCAACCGGAATTATCGGAAAACGGATGGACATCGAAAAAATAAGAAAAATCGTTAAAGAATTAAATATTAATGTCCGCAGTTCAAGGAACGCAAATAAAGCGATAATGACGACAGATACTAAATTTAAGGAAATTTCTTATGAATACAAAGGAATAAAAATAGGTGGGATTTGCAAAGGTGCTGGAATGATTGCCCCGAATATGGCAACGATGCTGTGTTTCTTAACAACAAATGCAAATTTTAAAAATTGCAATAATGCAGAAATTTTAGACGAATGTTTGAAGGAAGCAGTTGGCGAATCGTTTAATATGATTTCTGTTGACGGATGTATGAGCACGAATGACTGCACTATTTTACTTTCAGACGGAACAATGGATTGCACTGTTGATGACTTTAAATTTTTGCTTAAATTTTCAACAAATGAACTTGCAAAAAAGATTGTTGCCGACGGAGAAGGCGCAAGTAAATTTTTAGAGATCGTCGTTGAAGGAGCAAATACAAAGAGCAAAGCCAACAAAATTGTCATGGCAATAGCTAATTCAAATTTGGTTAAATCCGCATTTTTCGGAGAAAATTTAAATTGGGGAAGAATAATTGGTGCAGCAGGAGGTGTTGCAAAAATAAATTTTGACCTTGTTGATTTGAAATTTGAGGACATTGATAACGAGCAGGCAGTTGAAATTTTAAACAACGGAATTATCAATAAATTAGATAACTGGGACATAATGAAGGCAAAAAATATAAGAATTGTGCTAAATTTAAATGAAGGAAAAGGCAAAGCAACTGCATGGGGATGCGATTTAAGTTATGATTATGTTAAGATAAACGCAGAGTATAACTAAAATTTTAGGAAGTATGTTGTGGAACAGCGGTTATTAAGTTAAAAGTTAAAATAATAAAATAATAATTTAGTAAACATAAAAGAAAACGTAACATTGAATATATAGTAAATTTGCTAACTTTTTGTACCGTTATCAAATTTACGAGTATAGTCATTTTACTGCAAAAAGTCAGTAAAATGACTATAACCTCGCTATTGCTCGGATATTTTCAAAATCTGTTGATTTTTAAAATAATGAACAAAAACATTGAATACATAATGAAAGAAATAACAGAGATAAAAAAACATTTAGTTGATGTAGATCGTATACTGACTTATGATGATATATAGTCATTGTCGGAAGCGGAGAATGACCTTAAAGAAGAGAAACCGAAGCGAATAAATTAAGATGTGTGCCGTAGAACTCTCCCAAAAAGCACAGAAATTTTTAGAAAAGCTATGTGATCATCCCTTTAAATTAACCTCATTTGTGAAATATTTTTTAAAATTTTTTGAAATATCATTTGAAAATCCAAAAGATTGAAAATCCAAAAGATTTTTAGTATTTTAAAATCTTGTAGATTTTTAAAGATTGAAAACTTGCAGTTTTCAGTATTTAAAAAATCCCACAGATTTTTTAAAGATTGAAAATCTCAAAGATTTTCAGTAAAATTGCATAATGTCTTATTGGTGCTATTACAAACTATGTTTTTTCAAATATTTATAAAAATATTAGAAATATTAGTAAAAAAACAAATATATAATTATCCCAATTTTGGTGGGTCAGCACTAAAGAAGCATTCAATCACGCGTACGAATCGTTTAAAGATTTTGAAGAGCATACCGGGAAAATTTATGATAAGGAAAGAGCAGATGAGACGAATCTACTCACAACCTTTATGCCTCTTTATATATTCCTTCTCACCTTTCTCACGGTTCTTTTTACCATATCAATATCTCTGCCAGAAACACAACAAAATTTATCAAATTTATCAATTATATCCTTCGCTGCTGTGGCAATAGTAATATTAATAATTTACTTACTCATAAAATGGATGCCCAAAAAAAGAAACGGTTGATTGAATTAATCAAAGAAAAGGCATTGGTGGTTAATACAGAAGAAAATTTTAAACTGGCTTCTGGAAAGGAAAGTTCTTATTACTTTAACATGAAGCCGGTTGCACTTGACCCGGAAGGTGCAAATTTAATAACAGAAGTTATGCTTGAAATTATTATGGTTCAATGTAAGGATGTTGCTTATGTCGGAGGTATGGAAACTGGAGGATTTCCGCTCGTTGCTGCAATATGTGTCCAAAGTAAATATAGGGGAATGCCTGTTCAGGGATTTTTTGTCCGAAAAGAAGAAAAGAAAAGAGGAACAAAAAAATTAATTGAAGGAAATTTAAAGGAAAACAGCAATGTTGTGCTCGTTGAAGATGTTACAACAACAGGAGCATCTGTTCTTAAAGCAGTAAATGCGGTCCGGGAGTTTAATTGTGTTGTGGATAAGGTTATCACAATTGTTGATAGATTGGAAGGAGCAAAGGAAAATTTAGCCAAAGAAGGAATATCTTTGATTTCTTTGCTTACGGTTGATGCGTTTAAGGAAAATTTAGCCGAACAATGATTGTTTTTTGAAACGGTTTTGTTTTGAAACAATTCTGTTTCATAACAGTTTTGTTTTGAAACAATTCTGTTTCATAACAGTTTTGTTTCATAACAGTTTTGTTTCATTTTTTATCGTATTATAACCTCGCTGTTGCTTGGATAGGTTTTGTAGCAATCAGATTCCAAAAATGGAAAAATATTTTGTTCTTTCTATAATTTATGATGCCTCATTAAAACATACTTCTTGCTCATTTACCTATTACTTGTTAGCACATTAAAACTTATGGATTGAATGATGTAAAAATTATATTAGGATAATATGTATTCTTGCTTAAAACCCTGCATTTTCTAGGTTATATCTTAACTTTACATAATTACTTTTTATTTGGTGCTCATCTTTTTAAATCGGGATAATTAATTTGTGAGATATTTTTTAAAATTTTTTGAAATATCATTTAAAAATCCAAAAGATTTTTAAAGATTGAAAATCTCAAAGATTTTTAGTATTTTAAAATCTTGCAGATTTTTAAAGATTGAAAACTTGCAGTTTTCAGTATTTAAAAAATCCCACAGATTTTTTAAAGATTGAAACCGAAGGTTTCAGTATTTTAAAATTTTGTAAATTTTTAAAGATTGAAAATCTCAAAGATTTTTGTATACTTATGTAATTTAACTTTTATATAAAAATGATGATAAAAAGACGGATTGGGATGAGGTTGATTATATAAAATGGTGATGATAAAAAGACGGATTGGGATGAGGTTGATTATATAAAATGGTGATGATAAAAAGACGGATTGGGATGAGGTTGATTATATAAAATGGTGATGATAAAAAGACGGATTGGGATGAGGTTGATTATATAAAATGGTGATGATAAAAAGACGGATTGGGATGAGGTTGATTATATAAAATGGGGTTAGAGATAGCTATACAAAAATCCAACAAAGTTTTAGCGATATAGTAAAAAATACACAAAAAAGAAAAAACAAAATAAATTTACCCTCCCTGAATTTACATCATCTTTACACTTAAATCAAGCAAAACATTTCCTACCTCATCGCATTTATCTGCTGTATTACTCAAGTGCCTGTAAATTTCTCTCGTCTTTAAATAATGCCCTAAATTTTCATTCCGGTCGTCTTTTTCAAACATATCCTTCAGCGCTTTTATGTAAATATCCTCAACATCGTTTTCGAATGTCTTTGCAGTTACAGCATGCCTAAAAACTTCATCATATTTTTTGCTTTTTAACAGATGAACCGCTTCTTTTAATTCCTTAATTGAATCTATTATTTTTCCGGTTATTTTTTTGATGCCTTCGGTTGAATCTACATCATATATATTTATTTCCTTTGCCGCAGTATGGATATAATTTAAAATTTCGTCAAGTGAAGTGGTAATGTCCATTATATCCTCTCTGTCTATAGGAGTAATAAATGTTTTTGACAGTGCCTTGCTGATTTCAAATCTCTTTTGATCCCCTCTGTCTTCTATTCCTGTAATCTGTTCCAGAAAATTTTCCCTCTCATCTCTGTCATTAGTATTTATAAATTTTTTAAATACCTCTGCACCTTCAATTATATTTTCAATCTGCTTCTCAAACAACCCGTAGAAAGGAACATCTCTTGGAATGAATGTATCCTTTACGCTATTTAAATTTAATTCCACTTTGCTTGTTTGTTTAAATTTTTGAATAATGTATTAAATTTTTAACTTTCCTTACTTTATTGCCTTTATTATATCCTTTATATCTACAACGCCTGCAAAATTTCTTTTGTCATCAATAACAACCCTTCTTCTTATTTTTTTGCTTTCCAGTGATTCAACCAGTTCTTTGATTCCCGCATTCTCGTTTATTGTTTTTACCGGGGATGTCATAATTGCAGTTATTGGAATATTTTCCATATCAAGACCTTGCTTAACTGCCCTGTATATTATATCCCTTTCTGTTACAACTCCCAGATTTTGCTTTTTATCCTTTGAAACAACAATCAGATAATCGGTTTTTTTGTCAATCATTTCATTTAACGCATCCTCTATGGTCTTTGTCATGTCTATTGTCATTATGTCTTTTTTCATTATATCTTTTACATCTGTCATTTTATATTATATTTAATTTTATAATTGTTATATATTAGAGTTGTTGCAAATTAAAAATTTTAAAGGTGAAAATTAATAAATTTTAAATGTGAAAAGGTTATTTTGCAACGTGTCTATTAATTATGTTTCATTTAAATTTATTTAGTTATTTCTGATTCTTTATTTATGTTGTTTTAACTATTGTTTCCATTATATAATTGGATGTCTCTGCTGTTGCTTTTCCACAGTCCCTTATGTGCTTGTAAATTTCCCTCATCTTTATTACATCTATCGTAAGTTCTCCGCCGTATAATTTTTCTAATGCTTTATTGTATTCTTCTTTTGTCTCTTTATTGTATGTTTTTACCTCAAGAACATCCCTAAGTGCTGTTTCTTTATTTTCTTTGAAATGGATGATTGCTTTTAAGACCGACTGAATTGCTTTTCTCAACAGATTCGTCATTCTCTTGCAGTGCACATCTCCTTTTACTCTGTAAACATTTATTCTTTCAGCAGCTGTCTGAAGTTCGTCAAGAATATCGTCAAGCTGCTTGGAAATGTTTGATATGTCTTCTCTATCTATAGGGGTAACAAAGGTTGCTACTAAATTTATCATTGTTATCCTTCTTAATTCATCACCTTCGTCCTCTGCTTTTAGTACCTTCTTAAAATCATCTGTACTGTTGCTTTCCAAAAATTTCTCAAATGCCTCTGCTCCTTCCTCTGCCTTTTTTGCCTGGTCATTCAACATCTTAAAAAAATTCCTTTCCTTAGGAATCAATAATTCCTCTAATTTTATTGCCATTTTAAATTTATTAAAAAATATTTGCTTTTTGCTTGTTTTATAGTTTGCTTGTTTTAATTTATATTTGCTTGTTTTAATTTATATTTGCTTGTTTCATATTTGTTTAAATTTTAAAATATTAAAATATTAACGGTGCATGGAATATTAATGCTGCAATTGTATAAATAATTGCTCCAAGTAGAAATGTTATCGGAATTGTTATTACCCATGTTATTAAAAGTGTTTTTCCAACACCCCATTTTACAGCGCTTATTCTCTGTGCCGCTCCTGTTCCCATAATTGAAGTTGTTATTACATGTGTTGTGCTTACAGGCAGTCCAATAAAAGAGTTTGCAAGTATTATTGCTGTTGCCGATGTCTGTGCGTTAAATCCGTGTTCGTATCTCATTTTAAAAATTTTACTCCCTACTGTTTTCATTATCTTCCATCCGCCTGTTCCCACACCAAGTGCCATTGCAAATGAACAAATTAGGATTACCCACAACGGAGGATAAATCAGCCCCGTTGGGGAAAGTTGCAGCATTCCCGCACTTAATAAAAACAAAGCTATTATTCCCATCGTCTTTTGTCCGTCATTTGCACCGTGTGAGAAAGCAAATGCAGCACTTGAAATTATGAGCCCTTTCCTGAATCTTTCGGCAACATCCGGTGTTGAATATCTAACAAGATGAAGCAAAAATTTCATTAACAAAAAAGCAACGGGAATTGCAATAAACGGGGAAATTATTAAACTTAATACAGCGATCATTACAACATTCATTTGTATAACCCCTGCTCCGAAGGCAACAAAACTTGCCCCGCATACCCCTCCGATTAACGCATGGCTTGAAGATGAAGGAATTCCAAATTTCCATGTGATTAGATTCCACAAAAATGCAGAAAGCAATCCAATGCCGACGATCAGCGCCAGGGACTCCAAAGAGAATGTTGCTCCTGTTTCCATACTGCTTCCCACGGCAGGTAAATGAACAATTTTTCCTATTGTGTCTGTGACCGGCTTAAAAAAGGGAATGCTTCCGAGCAGCATCGTAAGATGTACGACCATCACTGCCCCCAAAAATTCAAAAGTAACTCCTAAAATGATTGTGTTTTTTGGACTCAATGCCCTCGTTGATACGGTTGTTGCCAGTGCGTTTGCTGCATCATGAAATCCGTTGCTATATTCAAAAATTAATGC
>Ga0210040_10003798_pt1 | contig 20184 bp, 18 predicted proteins | sample CryGeyCG12114_NA_FD_185462 | JGI IMG/M metagenome (GOLD analysis project Ga0210040, IMG submission 185462) | Groundwater microbial communities from aquifer - Crystal Geyser CG19_WC_8/21/14_NA (SPAdes) (version 2) | ecosystem: Environmental > Aquatic > Deep subsurface > Groundwater | place: USA... | reverse complement strand
GGGCCGCGGCCAGTAGGTCCGAACAGACGAGGAGGCCGGGGGATTTCCCATCCCCCGGGCCTCCTCGTCTCGGTCGTGCGGTCAGGCCGCGCTGCTCGCGGAGCGCAGCTTCTCCAACAGGGGAGCGGCAGCCTCATCGAGGAACTGCTGCTGGAGGGCGTCGCCCACCTGCACGAGGGCGATGTCGGTGTAGCCGGCCTCCCAGTACGCGCTGACCGCTTCGACGATCACGTCGAGGTCCGGGCCGCAGGGGATCTGCTCCGCCACGTCCTCGGGGCGAACGAACTTGCTGGCACCCGCGAAGCCCGCCGGCGTCGGCAGGTCGGCGTTCACGGCCCAGCCGCCTGCGAACCAGCGGAACTGGTCGTGCGCGCGGGCGACCGCCTCCTCTTCGTCAGGGCCCCAGCTGATCGGGATCTGGCCGATCTTCCGGCCCTTGCCGCCGGTCGTCGAGTCCCACTGGTCGATGAGTGACTTGTCGGGTTCGGTGGAGATGAAGTGGTCGGCGTACGGGGAGAAGCGCTCGATCGACTTCTCGCCGGATACCGCGATACCGATCGGGACCCCGCCCTCCGGCAGATCCCAGATGCGGGCCGAGTCGACCCGGAAGTAGTCGCCGGCCCAGGTGACCAGCTCGCCGGTGTGCAGCTGGCGGATGATCTGCACCGCCTCCTCGAGCATGTCCTGACGCTGGTCGATGGGGGCCCAGCCGTCACCCGTGACGTGCTCGTTGAGGTTCTCGCCGGATCCGAGTCCGAGGATGAAGCGGCCGTCGGACAGCAACTGCAAGGTGGCGGCCTTCTGCGCGACGACGGCGGGGTGGTAGCGCTGCGTCGGGCAGGTGACGTAGGTGGCGAGCTCGACGCGCTCGGTGGCCTGCGCGACCGCGCCGAGGACGGTCCAGGCGTAGGGCGCATGGCCCTGCGAGGTCAGCCAGGGCGAGTAGTGATCGCTCGACACCTCGAAGTCGAAGCCGACCCGCTCCGCGTCGACCGCGTACGACACGAGTTGCTTGGGGCCGCTCTGCTCGGTCATGAGTGTGTAGCCGAAGTTCACCATGTGGTCCTCCTGATCGGGTTCGGTGTCCTCACCTTCCGCGCAGACGCCCGCCACGTGCAACCCCTCCCATTTCCCGGGCTTCTTCCGGGCTGGCACCTCTACTGTTGGGCGGATGACCGCCGGTCTCCTTCCCGTCGTCACGTCGTCGACCGCCGAGCTCGGTGGGCTGGTGGGCTTCGCGGCGACGCTCCTCGACGGCTTCGGTGAGCTGGGCGTTGGCGTGCTGGCGCTGCTCGAGACGGTCTTCCCGCCGATCCCGAGCGAGGTGGTGCTGCCTTTGGCCGGGTTCCTCGCCGCTCGGGGGGAGCTGAACTTCGTCCTCGTGCTCGTCGCCGCCACCCTCGGCGGCTATGCCGGAGCCCTGATCCTCTACGTGCTCGGACGCACCCTGGGGGAGGAGCGGACGATCCGGCTCCTGTCGAAGCTGCCGCTCGTGGACCGCGAGGACTTCGAGAAAGCTGCGGGGTGGTTCGCCCGGCACGGCCGGGCCGCGGTCTTCTTCGGCCGCCTCATCCCGGGCGTCCGCAGCCTGATTTCGCTCCCGGCGGGGTCGGCGCGCATGCCGGTGGCCTCGTTCAGCCTCTTCACCATCGCGGGGACGGTCGTCTGGAACGGGGTGCTCGTCTCGTTGGGATCCCTCCTCGGCAAGCAGTACCGGCTGGTCGACCAGTACTCGAGCGTGCTCAACATCGCAGTCGTCGTGGCGCTCGCTCTCGTGGTCCTCGCGCTCGTGATCCGCCGGCTCCGGCGCGGTCGGCCCGCGACGGCAGACGGCTGACCCCCGCGTCCGACGACCTGACACCCGCAGCGCTCCTCACACTCGCAGAAAGGCTCGAACGTGACTCCCACCCTCATCGGGTTCGTACCGACCGCGGACGGACCGTTCGGGATGCTCGTCCGAGACGGCCGCGTCCTGGCTTCCGGATGGACCGACGACGAAGACGCCCTTCTTGCCCGGCTGCGCGCGACCGCCCGGCCCTCCTCGCTCGAACCGGGGCTCGACGAGGACGTGGCGGCTGCCGTCGAGCGGTACTACGAGGGCGACCTCGGGGCGATCGACGACGTCCCGGTGGGGGAGCCGGGCGGGGGGTTCCGCAGCGACGCGTGGGCCGCCCTCCGCCGCATCCCCGCGGGTTCGCCGCTCACCTACGCGCAGTTCGCGGCCGCCGCCGGTCGGCCCACCGCGGTCCGTGCGGCCGCCTCCGCCTGCGCGACGAACCCTGCGGCCCTCTTCGTCCCGTGTCATCGAGTCCTGCGGACCGACGGCGGCCTCGGCGGCTTCGCCTGGGGCGTTCCCGTCAAGCGCGCTCTGCTGGCGCGGGAGCTCCAGGTCTGACGGCCGGATCCGCGAAGCCCCTGACGAGCCCGCCCACGCGGCGCGCGAGTCGGTGCGCGGGGTGCTCGACGACCCGCGCGAACAGCCAGGCGACCGCGATGCTGAGCGGGACCGCGAGCACGGCGGCGAGCGGCCACGCCGATTGCCCGACGAGGAACGCGACGGATGCCAGCAGTGGGACGTGCACCAGGTAGAGGCTGAACGAGATCCGCCCGAGGAGGCGCGAAACCGGGGCGGCGAGGGCGCGGGCGAAACCCGTCGGCAGCGCGGCGAGGACGACGAGTCCGGTCGCCCCGACGGTGGCGAGCCCGGTGAGGGCGAGTTCCGTGGTGGCGTCCGTCAGGACCGGGCGGAGCAGCCAGTGCAGGATCAGCAGCAGCGCGGAGATCGCGACAGCGAGGGCGGCGAGCAGCGGGCCCGCGGGTCGCGCGAGGAGGGCGCTGCCCGACGCCCGCACCGCGTCGAGGTTCGCCGCGACGAGGGTTCCGAGGAAGAACGCCGGCAGGTAGGAGAGGGACCCGTCGGCCGTCGCGAAGCCGACGATGCTGAGCGCCGCGGCGACGCCGCCTGCCGCGAACGCGGTCCACCCCGGCAGCCGGCGCGCGGCGAGCACGTAGAGCGGAAGCAGCACGGCGAAGACCATCTCCCACCGCAACGACCACAGGGTGTTGACGACGTCGTAGGAATAGCGGGAGAGGGTCGCCTCCGACAGGAGGATGGCGGGATCGAGCGTCGTCGCGTTCGACTCCGCCAGCCAACCCCCCGCGACGGCGCGGGAGAGCGGCCGGGGCAGCAGGAGGATGAGCGCGGACGCGAGCACCAGTGCACCCCAGACCGGCAGGAGGATCCGGACCACCCGAGAGGCGAGGAACGCCGCCCACGAGTAGGGCGCGGCGGAGCGGAACGCCGGTAACGCGACCACGAGCCCGCTGAGGACGAAGAACACGACCACGGCTTCCGGGCCGGCCGACAGCAGCTTGAGCGGGGTCTCGTTGATCCACCACCAGGCGCTGCCCGGGCCGGAACCCGCGTCGAGAAGACTCGGCTTCGCGACCTCGAGCACGTGGTGCAGCACGACGGCCACGGCCGCCCAGCCGCGGAGGCCGTCGAGACTGACGAGGCGGGCGCCGCCGGGCTTCGCTCGCTCCTGCTGCATCGGATCCACGGTACGCGGAACGTGCGGGAAGCCGAAGCCGAGCCGGAGCCGAGCCGGACCCTCCAGGCTCTGCCCAGCGATGCTCCCTAGATTCGAGGGAACCTCGATGAAGGGACTTTCCATGGGATTCCTCGACCGACTGCTGGGCCGGGAAGAGCCGGAACCGTTCCGCGGACAGCCGTATCCGGGCCGCCGGGATGCTCGCGGCGCGCAGCCCGACGGACGCTCGGAAGATGAGATCGCCGTCGAGCGGTACCGCTACCTGCTCCGCACGGCGCCGCCCGAGACGATCGAGCAGGTCCACGCCGAGGCGTTCGCCAAGCTCACCCCCGAGCAGCGACGGCTCGTCTACGAGGAGTTGAAGTCCGGCGCCGAGCAGCCCGCCGGTGATGATCCCGCCTCCCTCGCCCGCTCCGCGACGCGCGCGGAGTTGCGCCAGCCCGGCTACCTCGAGCGCTCGTTCTCCCGCGGTGGCATGGGTGGCGGCATGGGCGGTGGCATGGGTGGCCCCGGCTTCGGGTCGATGATCGGCGGCTCCCTGCTCGGCACCGTGGCCGGTTTCGTCGTCGGGTCCGCCCTGGTCTCGGCGTTCATGCCGGACTTCGGTGGCGACTACGGCGACGCCGGATCGGCCGACGCGGCAGGCGCGGACGGCTCCGACGGCTCGGACCAGGGCGGTGACGGGGGCGGCTACGACGGTGGCGGCGACTACGGCGGCGGCGATTACGGCGGTGGCGGCGACTTCGGTGGTGGCGACTTCGGCGGCGGAGACTTCGGGGGCGGGGGCGGCGACTTCGGGTCGTTCTGACCGGCGATCGCCGGGGCAGGTCCGCATCGCCAGCGGGCTCGGCGGCCGCGCAGATTCGGCTCAGCCGTAGCGGGGAGACTGGGGGCGTGTCGCGCGTCTCCGAGCATCTGCGTTCCCGGCTGCAGTCGACCCTGGCGGGTCAGCCGTCCGGCGATCCCGCCTGGGTGACCGCACTCGCAGAGGGCGACGACGAGGGTTACTTCGGTCCGGGTTCCGCCGCGTGGACCGTGCATGGGGACATCCCGACCCTCGTCGCGGGGATCCGGGCCCTGCTCACCCAGGCGCTCCACCCGGGCGCGATGGCGGGCGTGCACGACCACTCCCGCTACCGCGAGGATCCGTTCGGACGGCTGTCGGGCACCATCCGCTGGATCTTCACCGTCACTTTCGGCTCGCGGAAGGACGGTCAGCACGCGTCCGCGTGGGTGCTGCGGCTGCACGAGAAGGTGCGGGGGACGTATCCCGGCCCCGACGGAACGCCGGTGCCGTACACCGCCGGCGATCCCGCGCTCGTGCGCTGGGTGCACCTCGCCTTCACGGACGCGTTCCTCGGCGCCCACGAGGTGTGGGGGAGACCGATCCCCGGCGGCGCCGATGCCTACGTCGCGGAGTGGGCCATCGCAGGGGAGCTGATGGGCGTCGACGGCCCCCCGCGGAGCCGCGCCGAGCTGTCCTCGCAGCTCCGCTCGTACCTTCCCGAGCTCCGCTACGACGAGCGCGTCGCCGACGTCCTCCGCTTCCTCCGCCGGCCGCCGCTCGCTCCCGCGCTCCGCCCCGTGTACCCGCTTCTCTTCGCGGCCGCCGTCGCATCGTTGCCCGACGACCTCCGGAGCCTGCTGCGGCTCCGCAAGCCGCCGCGGTTCGTGATCCCGCTCACGCGCGTCGTGCTGGGGGCCGCGGCGCGCCTGCTCGAAATGCCGACCAGTGCCGAGCGCGCCGCGATCCGCCGCCGCGAACGGTTGGCCGCGGCGGCAGGTCCTGGTGCTGCGTCCGCTACAGCCAGCCCTTCCGCTTGAACGCGAAGTAGAGGCCTCCGGACAGGGCGACCATCAGGGTGAGGGCGAAGGGGTAGCCGAACGCCCAGTCGAGCTCCGGCATGTCGGTGAAGTTCATGCCGTAGATGCCGCCGATCAGGCTCGGCGCGAAGATGATCGCCGCGTAGGACGAGATCTTCTTGACCTGCTCGCCCTGCGCGAGGCTCGTCTCGCTGAGTCGCCGCATCTCGTCGTTCTGCTTCTCGGTCACGAGGGTGGAGCTCGTGAGCAACGCGTTCTGGAGGAGCGCCCGGAACGATTCGGCGCGCTGGGCGACGAGGATCGCGTGGTCGAGCACATCCCGGAGGTTGCGGCGGATCTCGACGTCGACCTCGTACTTCTCGAACCCGCGCTCGAGCGACTTGAGCATGTCGACGAGCGGAGCGGTGGCGCGCTGGAACGCCATGACCTCGCGGAGGAGCTCGTAGATGCGCCGGGTGACCTGCTCGGTCCCCGCGTCGCCGAAGAGCTGGTCCTCGATCTCGTCGATGTCGTTCTGCAAGCCGTGGATCACCGGCTCGTACTCGTCGACCACCTGGTCGAGCACGGCATAGAGGATCGCCTCGGGTCCGAGGGCCAGGAGGTCGCTGCTTCCCTCCATGCGGTGCCGCACCTTGCCGAGATCGGGTGATTCCGCGTGGCGGATCGTGATCGCGAAGTCCGGGCCGATGAAGAGGTGGACCTCGCCGAACTCGACCCTCTCCTCCTTGTCGAGATAGCGCGCGGGCCGCAGCACCACGAAGAGGACGTCGTCGTAGCGCTCCAGCTTCGCCCGCTGGTGACCGGTGAGCGCGTCCTCGACCGCGAGTGCGTGCAGGCCGAACTCGTCGGCGACCGCCTTCAACTCGTCGGGACTCGGCCGGTACATCCCGATCCACGCGAGGCCTTTGCGCTCGCGCATCGTCTCGAACGTCTCTTGGAGGCTCGGCGGGTTGGCGGTGCGGACGCCGTCCACATAGACGGCGTTGTCGACGATCGGCACGCTACCTCCCGGAGTCGTTCGTCACCCTAGACCGCCGCCCGCGCCACGGCGTCCGCGATGGGCGTCGGGCCGCTGACGAGCTCCCAGGTGGATCCGATGCTCGCAGGCTCGGCGAGGACGGCGAGCACCGTGGCCGCGACGTCCTCCCGCGGGATGCTGCCCCGCTCGGTGCGGGGGGCCAGCTCGATCAGGCCGGTCCCCGGATCGTTGGTGAGGCCGCCCGGACGCAGGATGGTCCAGTCGAGGTCCGATTCGCGGAGCGCGGCGTCGGCGTCACGTTTGGCGGCGACGTAGGCGGTCCACACCTCGTCGGCGTCCTCGCCCAGCGGGTCGTCGGCTCCCCAGGCGGAGATCTGCACGAAGCGGCGCACTCCCGCGAGCCCCGCCGCCTCGATGGAGAGGACGGAGGCGCCGTAGTCGACGGTGCGCTTCCGATCGGCACCCGACCCCGCGCCCGCACCGGCGGTGAAGACCACGGCGTCCGCGCCCTCGAATGCCGAGGCGAGCTCCTCCGGGGTCGCCTGCTCGAGGTCGAGGAGGGCGGCGTCTCCGCCGAGACGGACGATGTCCTCGCCCTGATCGGCGTTCCGGACGAGCCCGACGCCCTCGTGCCCCTCGACGTACAACTGGTTGAGGATCCGTTGGCCCACCTGCCCGTGGGCGCCCACCACTGCGACGCGTGTCATGGGCTCATTCTCCTCCTCGGCGTGCCCCCGTCCGTCCGCCGCCCTGGTGGCATGCAGCGGTCAGCACCGGGTGATACGTTCACGCTCGTGACCCGAATCGCCGCCGTCGTCGCCGCGTTGCCGGAGCACTCCTACCCTCAGAGCGAGATCACCGCGATGCTCGCCCCATTGATCACGAGCAGTGCGTCGAAGCAGGCCGTGATGCGCCGGCTGCACGAGGGATCGCACGTCGCCCGCCGCCATCTCGTGCTGCCGCTCGAGCAGTACCGGGATCCGAAGACGTTCACCGAGACGAACGACCACTTCATCGAGGCGGCCACCGACCTCGCCGAGCAGGCGCTCCGACAGGCCCTCGACGCGGCCGGTCTCGAGCCGCGGGATGTCGACCTCGTCATGTTCACGTCCGTGACCGGCATCTCGGCGCCGTCGGTCGACGCTCTGCTGGTGCCGCGACTCGGTCTCCGACCCGACGTCAAACGCATTCCGATGTTCGGGCTCGGCTGCGTGGCCGGAGCGGCGGGCCTCGGCCGGCTGCACGACTACTTGATCGGCCATCCCGACGATGTCGCAGTGCTCGTGTCGGTGGAGCTCTGCTCGCTCACGGTGCAGCACGACGACGACTCCATGGCGAACCTCGTCGCGAGTGGCCTCTTCGGCGACGGTGCTGCGGCCGTGGTCGCCGTCGGTGACCGGCGCGCGGCGGCTCTCGGGACGACCGGACCCGAGATCATCGCCGCGCGCAGCGCGCTCTACCCGGACAGCGGGCACGTCCTCGGCTTCAATCCCGGCTCCACCGGGTTCCGGGTGATCCTCACGGCCGGCGTCTCCGACGTGGTCGACGAGCACTTCGGCACCGATGTGCGGGCCTTCCTCGAGGACAACGGGACGGAGACCTCGGCCATCTCCCGGTGGATCGCCCATCCCGGTGGCCCTCGGGTGCTGGAGGCGTTCTCGCGCTCCCTCGACCTGCCCGAGGGAGCGCTCGAGCTCAGCTGGCGCTCGATGGCGGCAGTCGGCAACCTCTCCTCCTCATCCGTGCTGCACGTCCTCGCCGACTCGATCGACGGCGCCGCCGGCACCGCGGGCGAGTCGGCTCTGCTTTTCGCCCTCGGCCCGGGGGTCAGCGCCGAGCTCGTACTCCTGCGCTGGCCCGAGGACGTCCCGGCGGTCGCTGCGTGAGCCCGTACTGGGTCGGAGTCACCTGGTTCGGCGTCCTCATCCTCGCCACGGGTGCCGAACGCATCGCCGAGCTGATCGTCTCGACGCGCAACGCGCGATGGGCGTTCGGGAAGGGCGGCGTGGAGTACGGCCGCCGGCACTTCCCGTGGATGGTGGCCCTCCACACCGGGCTGCTGCTCGCGTGCGTCGCCGAGGTCGTGGTCGCCGAGCGGCCGTTCCTGCCCTGGCTCGGCTGGCCCGCGCTCGTGATCACGTTGGCGATGCAGGGCCTCCGGTACTGGTGCATCTACTCGCTCGGCCGCCAGTGGAACACCCGGGTCATCGTCGTGCCGGGTCTGGCCCTCAGCGCGCGTGGGCCGTACCGCTTCCTGCAGCATCCGAACTACCTCGTCGTGGTGCTCGAGGGCGTGGCGCTGCCGCTCGTCCACTCCGCCTGGATCACCGCTGTGGTCTTCACCGTGCTGAACGCCGTACTGCTGCTGCGGTTCCGGATCCCGATCGAGGAGCGCGCGCTCCGCGAGCTGGCAGCATGACCGGCACGCCGGACCTCCTCGTCGTCGGTGGGGGTCCGGTCGGCCTGTATGCCGCCATCCGCGCGCGGCTCACCGGGCTGGAGGTGGTCGTCGCGGAGCCTCGTCGCGGACCGATCGACAAGGCGTGCGGCGAAGGCCTGATGCCCGGGGCCGTCGCGGCCCTCACCGCCGTCGGAGTCGTCCCGGACGGCGTCCCCATCGCCGGCTTCCGGTACGTGAACGGCCGCGCGAGCGTGGAACACCGGTTCCTCGGCCGCCCGGGCCTCGGCGTGCGCCGGACGACCCTGCACGCCGCCCTCGGTCGGCGCGCCGACGAGCTGGGTGTGGTGCGGGTGTCCCGGCGGATCGACGAGCTGCAGCAGTTCCCCGACCGCGTGCGCGCCGGTGACCTGGAGGCGTCCTGGCTGCTCGCCTGCGACGGTCTCCACTCGACCGTCCGTCGACTCACCGGCCTCGCGATCCCGTCGCGGCGTAGTGCGCGGTTCGGCCTCCGTCAGCATTTCCGGGCGCCCGCCTGGACCGACGTCGTCGAGGTGCACTGGGGCAGGACAGTCGAGGTGTACGTCACGCCGGTCACGCCCGAGCTCGTCGGTGTCTCCGTGCTCGGGCCGCGGCGCACCCGCTTCGAGGACGCCATGGCGGAAGTCCCCGAGCTGGCCGAGCGACTCGCCGGGGCTGAGCCGGACGGTCCGGTCCGCGGTGCGGGGCCGCTCCGTCAGGAGACCCGTGCACGCACATCCGGCCGGGTGCTGCTCGCGGGGGACGCATCCGGGTACATCGATGCGCTGACGGGCGAGGGCATCCGGGTCGGCTTCTCCCAAGCGGAGGCGGCCGTCGCCGCGATCGCCGCCGGCGAGCCCGACCGGTACGAACTGGAGTGGACCGCGCGGACCCGCGACTTCCGACGGCTCACGGCCGGGCTGGTGGCGGCGGCGCGTTCCCCGCTGCGCGGGGCCATCGTGCCGACGGCGGCACTGCTTCCCGGCCTCTACGGACGCGTCGTGGAGCGCCTCGCGCGCTGAGCCCCGGGGCCGGCGAGGGCCGATGTCGGTGGTGTCCCGCACACTGACGGCGTGGCAGCTCGGGAGGAACAGAACCCGAGCGCACCATGGAAGGTGGCCTCGGATCCGTCAGGACTCCGGGTGCCTTCGGAAAGGGGACATGGACATGACCGATCCGCACATCACCGCGGAGTGCTCGCTCTCGGCCGAGGAGATCGCCTCGTTGGAGCTCTCGGACGCCTCCGCCGACTTCGGCCCGGGCGCCGTCGTCCTGGAGTGCCGTTGCGGCTCCTGGGTCATCGAGGACGAGGACGGGACTCTGCTCGCCTGGTCCACCCCCGCAAAGGTCGCCGAGCTCTACCGCGAACTGTCCGGCGCCGCCTGAACCACCTCTCCTCGACCGGGCGCTCCGCCTCGTCTCCCGGACCTCGGGGGAGAATAGGCACGTGAGCGTCAAGGGCGGCCAAGGCACCAGGCAGGTGTCGGCCGACGGCGTCGACAGTTCGAGCGCCACCGTGCTGCACATCGACATGGACGCGTTCTTCGCGAGCGTCGAACTGCTCGACCGACCCGAGCTCCGCGGCAAGCCGGTGATCGTCGGTGGCGAGGGCGGCAGGTCGGTCGTCACGAGCGCCACCTATGAGGCCCGCGCCTACGGCGTGCGATCCGCCATGCCGGTCTCGCAGGCCAAGCGGCTGTGTCCTGCTGCTGTGGTGGTACCGCCGCATTTCGAGAAGTACCGGCACTACTCGCAGCAGGTGATGGGGATCTTCCGCGACGCGACCCCGCTCGTCGAGCCGCTCAGCATCGACGAGGCCTTCCTCGATGTGGCCGGCGCACGCCGGCTGCTCGGGGCGCCGGGGGACATCGCCCGCTCCCTGCGGGCACGCGTGTCCGCGGAGACCGGACTCACCTGCTCCATCGGCGCGGCCTCGACCAAGTTCGTCGCCAAGCTCGCCTCGACCCAGTCGAAGCCGGACGGGCTGCTCATTGTGCCTGCGGAGTCCACTCTCGACTTCCTGCATCCGCTTCCGGTCGCCGCGCTCTGGGGTGTCGGCAAGGCCACCGCCGACTCGCTGAGGAAACGGGGCCTCATGACGGTCGGGGACATCGCGGCAACCCCCGCCGGCGTATTGCAGAAGTGGGTCGGCGTCGCGGCGGGGATGAAGCTGCACGACCTGTCGATGGGACGGGATCCGCGCCGCGTGAACCCCGAGTCCGCGGAGAAGAGCGTCGGGCACGAGAACACCTTTTCGATCGACACCGACGATCTGCGGATCCTCCGTCGCGAGCTCCTCGACCAGGCGGAGCGCGTCGCGGTGCGGTTGCGGCGTGCCGGGGTGGAGGGCCGGACCATCGCGCTGAAGCTGCGTTTCGAGGACTTCACCACCATCACCCGGTCGCGCACGCTGCCCGAAGCCACTTCCACCGCGCGCCGCATCTACGACCAGGCGGTGGAACTGCTGGAGGAGCAGGACTTCGGGGGGCAGCGGATCCGGCTCATCGGGGTCCGAGCCGAGCAGCTCGTGCCGGCGGGAGGCGACAGCGTCTCGCTCTGGAGCGAGGACGACGGCTGGCGTGAGGCGGAACAGGTGATCGATGCCGCGGCCGCCCGTTTCGGCTCGGGCGCCATCCGTCCCGCCGCACTCCTGAACCAGGGCAAGCGCCGCCCCTGAGTGCCCGCCCTTCCGTTCGCTGAGGAGCGGCGCCAGCCGCGTCTCGAAGCGCTTCGGAGGCGGTTCACCTGTGGTGTTCCGGCCTGCCTGGCGCTTCGAGACGGCCCTGGCGGGCCTCCTCAGCGAGCGGGTGGGAGGCTTACTGGAGCTCGAGGATGACCGCGGAGCGGGCGGGGAGGCGCAGGTCGCCGTCCGGAGCGGTTGAGACCGCGGGGTTGGTGGCGAGCAGCACCGTGCCCTCCAGCCCGAGGTCGACGGGGGTGTCCGCGAAGTTGATCGCCACCGTGATCGAACCGCGGTTCATCACGAGCCAACGGTCGTCCTCGTCGAAGTCGACGAACGTCTCACGGAACCGGGGGTCGGTGAGCTCCGGGACCTGGTGCCGCAGCGCGATGAGGCGGCGGTACAGGTCGAGGGTGCGCGTGTGCCGCGCGTCGGCCTCCCCGTCCGGGTAGGGCTCGGACCAGTCCAGCTTCGACCGGGTGAAGGTCTCCGGATCCTGCGGGTCGGGAACGACCGCCGGGTCCCAGCCCATCTTCTCGAACTCCTCGATGCGGCCCTTCGCGGTCGCCTCGCCGAGCTCCTTCTCCGGGTGGGAGGTGAAGAACTGCCACGGCGTGGAGGCGGCCCACTCCTCACCCATGAACAGCATCGGGGTGAAGGGTGCGGTCAGGGTGAGCACCGCGGCCAGCGCGAGCTGGTCCTCGTCGAGGGTCGCCGTGAGACGGTCGCCGGTGGCCCGGTTGCCGATCTGGTCGTGGTCCTGGGCGAAGACGACGAGCCGAAAGGTGGGCGTCCGATCGAGGTCGATGGGGCGGCCGTGCACACGCCCGCGGAACGTGGACTGCGTGCGCGCGTGGAAGAAGCCCTCCTCGAGCACGGTCGCGAGCGCCCGCAGCGAGTCGAAGTCCTCGTAGTACCCGGTCGTCTCGCCGGTGAGGTTCACGTGCACCGCGTGGTGGAAGTCGTCGCTCCACTGCGCGGTCATGCCCTGCCCGTGCGCTTCGCGCGGGCGGATGAGGCGCGGGTCGTTCATGTCGGACTCGGCGATGAGGAAGAGCGGCTTGCGGAGGTGCGCCGACAGTGAGTCGACCTCCTCGGCCATCTCCTCGAGCACGTGGACGGCGCGGTGGTCGACGAGCGCGTGCACCGCATCGAGGCGGAGACCGTCGACGTGGTAGTCGCCGAGCCACATCAGGGCGTTCGAGATGATGTAGTCGCGCACCTCGTCGGACTGGTCACCGTCGAGGTTGACGGAGGAGCCCCAGGTGTTCGCGCTCTGATCCTGCAGGTAGGGGCCGTACTCGGGGAGGTAGTTGCCGCTCGGGCCGAGGTGGTTGTAGACGACGTCCTGGATGACGCCGATGCCGCGCTGGTGGCAGGCGTCGACGAACCGCTGGTACGCCGCGGGACCGCCGTAGGTCTCCTGGACCGTGTACCAGAGGACGCCGTCATACCCCCAGTTGTGCGTCCCGTTGAAGCCGTTGACGGGCAGCACCTCGACGAAGTCGACTCCGAGGTCGACCAGGTGGTCGAGCCGGGCGATGGCGGAGTCGAGCGTGCCGTCGAGCGTGAAGGTTCCGATGTGCAGCTCGTAGATCACCCCGCCCGCCAGCTGGCGGCCGGTCCAGGCGCCGTCGCCCCACGCGTACGCCGCGGGGTCGAACGTGCGGCTGAGACCGTGTACGCCCTCGGGTTGCCGACGCGAGCGGGGGTCGGGGCGGGGGGCGTCGCCGTCGCCGAGCACGTATCCGTAATCGTGGTCCTGGCCGTCGGCGGCGATGTCCACCGTGTACCAGCCGTCCTCGGCCGGAGTCATCTGGTGCTTCTCCCCGTCGAGGACGAGGGTGACCTTCTCGGCGCGCGGTGCCCAGACGTCGTAGGGACTCGTCATGGCTTGCCTCCTTCTGGAATGAGCAGTGCGACCGGATAGTCGGTCAGGATGTCGGCGACCCGCAGCACGCCGCCCTGATGGCGCCGACCGCTCAGCAGGTCGGCGACCGGGGCGGAGCCGAGGTCGATCGTCGTCTCGCCCCAGCCGCCGGCGGCCTCGAGGCCGATCGGCAGCCGCGTGGCGAGGGAGATCGCGCCTCCGCGGTCGAAGGCGACCAGGTGCTCCGCCGCGGAGCCGCTCGCCTCGAGCGGCGTGTAGCCCTCGAAGAGCTCGGGGCGGTCACGACGGAGTCGCAGCGCGGCGGCCACGACGAGGAGTTTGGCAGCCCCGCTCTCGTCGACGGCCGGACGGGCGCCCGCGTCGATGTCGGCGAGGACCCGGCGACGCTCCGCGAAGTCCACCTCGCGACGGTTGTCCGGGTCGACCAGCGACTGCTCCCAGAACTCGCTGCCCTGGTAGACGTCCGGCACACCCGGCACCGTGAGCTGCAGGAGCTTCGCGGAGAGCCCGTTCGACCAGCCGGCACCGGAGGTCCGGGCGACGAGCCGCTCGATGACGGCGGTGACCTCCGAGTCGTCGAATGCGGCGTCGACGGCGGCGTGCATCCGCTTCTCGAAGTCCTCGTCCGGCTCGGTCCAGGTGGTGGAGTTGCCGGCTTCGCGGGACGCCTTCTCGGCGTAGGCGTGCAGCCGCTCCCGGCTCGCGGGCCACGCCCCGACGATCGCCTGCCAGAGGAGGCTCTCGAACGGGCCGTCGCCGACGGGGGCGAGGCGGCGCAGTTCGGTGAGGGCGTCGCGCCACTCGTCCGGGATCTCGGCGAGCACCGAGATGCGGGCTCGGGTGTCCTCGCCGCGCTTGGTGTCGTGCGTCGAGAGGGCGACCATCGACGCCGGGAAGGACGACAGCCGGCGCTGCTGGCGCTCGTGGAAGGTCGCCGCATCGATGCCGAACTCGGCCGGATCGGCGCCCACCTCGGTGAGGCTCGTGAGCCGGGTGTAGCGGTAGAAGGCCGAGTCCTCGACGCCCTTCGCCATCACCATGCCGGAGGTCTGCTGCAGACGCCGGGCGGCCGGCTGTTCCACGTCCCCGAGGACCGGGAGGAGGAGGTCGATGGTGTCCGCGAGGTCGGGCCGGTGCTTCTTCGCCAGGTCGGCGGCCTCCTCGAGGCGCTCACGCCCCTCGGGGAGGTAGGAGCGGTAGACCGGGAATCCGGCGAGCAGTTCGCCGATGGCGTCGGCGATCGCGCCGTCGGAGAGCGCCGACCGGTCGACGGCGTCGGCGACCTCGCGGTCGAGGCGGAGCACCTCGGAGTGCAGGATCCCGTCGGCGACCGCGCGCTTGCTGACGTGCACCATCTCGTGCCAGTCCGCCGGCTCGCCGCCGCGCAGCTCGCCGTCGAGACGGTCGAGCGCGGCTTCCCCGGCAGGGTCGACCAGGATCCGGTCGATGTCCGCGAGGGCGTCGTAGCCGGTGGTCCCGGCGGCCTTCCAGGAGGACGGGAGCTGCTCGTCGCCTTCGAGGATCTTCTCCACGAGGACGTAGACCCCGCCCGTCGCCTCGGCGAGGTCGTCGAGATACTTACCCGGGTCGAAGAGGCCGTCGGGGTGGTCGATGCGCAGGCCGTCCGCGAGGCCCTCGCGGACCCAGCGGAGGATCTCCTCGTGCGACTCGGTGAAGACCTGGGGCACCTCCACGCGCACCGCCGCGAGCGTGTTGACCGCGAAGAACCGCCGGTAGTTGAGGTCGTAGTCGGCGCGACGCCAGTCGACGAGCTCGTAGCTCTGCCGCGCGTGAACCTCGACCGGGTCGTCGCCGTCCGTGGCCGTGCCGGCCGCGACCGGGAAACGGTGGTCGTAATAGTGCAGTTCGAAGCCACCATCCGCCGGTACGAGCTTCAGCGCGGGCAGGTCGTCCCCGGAACCGAGCACCGGCAAGCGGACCTTGCCGCCTCCGAAGTCCCAGTCGATGTCGAACGCCTCGGCGTACCGGGAGTCGCGACCCTTCTCGAGCACGTCCCACCACCAGCGCGTCTGCGCCGGCGTCGCAACGCCCACGTGGTTCGGCACGATGTCGATGAGGACGCCCATGCCGTTCGCCCTGGCGGCCTCCACCGTGCGGGCGAGGCCCTCGGCTCCGCCCCGGTCCGGGTCGACCCGCGAGTGATCGACGACGTCGTACCCGTGGTCCGATCCCGGCTCCGCCGTGAGGATGGGGGAGAGGTAGACCCAATCGGCGCCGAGGTCGTGGAGGTAGTCCACGACCTCGGCGGTCGCCTGGAGGTCGAAAGCCTTCCGCACCTGGATGCGGTAGGTGGAGACCGGTTGCTTCGTCATGGTGTTCCTTCTGGCGTGACGGCGTGCTCAGTCGAGAGGAGGCGACACAGCCGGCGTTGTGGTGCCGCTCGGGATGGCGGCGGTGGCGGCGAGGGACGCCGCGACCGAGTGGTCGGGCTCGGTGACCGGGGCGGTGTGGGCCCGCAGTACGAGGAGGGACTTCGAGGCCACGGTGACGGTCGAGGACGCGTACTTGACGCCCGTGTCCGCCGCGCTGCCCGCGGTGTCCACGACGACGTCCCACGCCGACTCGAGGTCCTTCTTCGGCAGCACGAAGTCGACGTCCTCATCATCCGCGTTGAAGTAGATGAGGAAGTCGTCGTCGGTCATCTCCACCCCGCGCGAGTCGCGCTGGCGGATCCCATGGCCGTTGAGGAACACACCGACGCTGCGGACGAACGCCTCGTCCCAGTCGCTCGGCGACATCTCGGAGCCGTCCGTCTTCAGCCACATGATGTCGGGGACCGGGGCCCCCTCCTCGCGCTCGACCGGACGCCCGTCGAAGAACCGGCTGCGACGGAAGATCGGGTGCTCCTTGCGGAGTCGCGCGAGCGCCGAGGTGAACTCGATGAGCGGCTCGTCCGCGCGGTCCCAGTGCACCCAGCTGATCTCGCTGTCCTGGGCGTAGCTGTTGTTGTTGCCGCCCTGGCTGCGTCCCATCTCGTCGCCGTGCAGGATCATCGGGACGCCCTGCGAGAGAAGCAGCGTCGCGAGGAAGTTCCGCTGCTGCTTGCCGCGCAGGGTCAGGATCGCCGGGTCGTCGGTCGGGCCTTCGACGCCGCAGTTCCACGACCGGTTGGTGGATTCCCCGTCGTTGCCGTCTTCGCCGTTCGCCTCGTTGTGCTTCTCGTTGTAGGAGACGAGGTCGGCGATCGTGAAGCCGTCGTGGGCGGTGACGAAGTTGATCGAGGCGACCGGCCGGCGGCCGCTGTTCTCGTAGAGGTCCGCAGAGCCGGTGAGGCGGGCGGCGAACTCGCCGAGTGTCGAGGGCTCGCCGCGCCAGAAGTCGCGGACGGTGTCGCGGAACTTGCCGTTCCACTCCGTCCACTGCGGCGGGAAGTTGCCGACCTGGTAGCCGCCGGGACCGACGTCCCAGGGCTCGGCGATGAGCTTGACCTGCGAGACCACCGGGTCCTGCTGCACGAGCTCGAAGAAGGTGGAGAGCCGGTCGACGTCGTAGAACTCGCGGGCGAGAGTCGCCGCGAGGTCGAACCGGAAGCCGTCGACGCGCATCTCCGTGACCCAGTAGCGGAGGCTGTCCATGAGCAGCTGCAACGAGTGCGGGTGCCGCACGTTCAAGGTGTTGCCGGTGCCCGTGTAGTCCATGTAGTACTGCGGGTCGTCCTCGACGAGGCGGTAGTACGCGCCGTTGTCGATGCCCTTGAAGCTCAGTGTGGGGCCGAGGTGGTTGCCCTCCGCGGTGTGGTTGTAGACCACGTCGAGGATGACCTCGATGCCCGCGGCGTGCATGGCGCGGACCATCGACTTGAACTCGGGCACCTGCTGGCCGAGGTCGCCGGCGCCGGCGTACTCGTTGTGGGGCGCGAAGAACCCGATGGTGTTGTAGCCCCAGTAGTTCCGGAGCCCCTTGTCGAGAAGGGTGGAGTCCTGGACGAACTGGTGCACCGGCATCAACTCGATCGCGGTGATGCCGAGCTTCAGCAGGTGGTCGATGACGACGGGATGCGAGAGGGCCGAGTAGGTGCCGCGCTGCTCCTCCGGGATGTCCGGGTGGAGCTCGGTGAGCCCCTTCACGTGGGCCTCGTAGATGACGCTGTCGGCGTAGGACGTGCGGGGGTGACGGTCGCCCGCCCAGTCGAAGAACGGGTTCACGACGACGCTCAGCATCACGTGGCCGGCCGAGTCGTCGTTGTTGACCGAGTCGGGGTCGCCGAAGTTGTAGGAGAAGAGGGACTGGTCCCAGTCGTAGGAGCCGGCGGTGGCCTTGGCGTAGGGGTCCAGCAGCACCTTGTTGGGGTTGCAGCGCGCACCGTGCTTCGGGTCGTAGTCGCCGTGGACGCGGAACCCGTAGCGCTGGCCGTCCTGAACCTGGGGCAGGTAGACGTGCCACACGTAGGCGTCGACGTCCGACATCTCGACGCGCGTCTCGGTGCCGTCCTCGGTGAAGAGGCACAACTCGACGCGCTCGGCGGCCTCGCTGTAGAGCGCGAAGTTCGTTCCGCTCCCGTCGAAAGTGGCCCCGAGGGGGTAGGCGGTTCCGGGCCAGGCTTCCATTGGTCCTCCAGTTGTGACGGGCGCTCTCAAACTAGCGAGCGCCGTGATGTGCGGTGCGAAAAGGGGTGCCCCCTGGCGGAGCCGAGGAGTGTTTGGTAGGCGCGAGGCGCAGCCGCGGGGTCTGGGCGGTCAGGCGGTCTGGAACGGCCGCAGCACCTCGGTTGCGAGGAGCTCCAGATGCTCCTCGTCGGCGAGGTCGATCACCTGAAGGTAGACCCGCGCCGCGCCGAGTTCCTGATAGCGCCCGATGCGGTCGACGACCTCCTGCACCGTGCCGCCAAGGTTCAGACGGCGAAGATCCGCAGGATCGGCGCCGATGGTCGACGCGCGACGGCGGAACTCGTCCTCGGTCCGCCCGACCACGGTGGGCTGGGCCACCGAGTAGCGGAGGTCCCCGGGCTCCCGACCGAGGACCTCGGCCGCCGTGCGGACCCGGCCGAAGGCGGCCCGGACTCCGTCATCGTCGATGAAGCCGATGTTGTATTCGGTCGCGAAGCGGGCGGCGAGCTGGGGCGTGCGCTTGGCGCCCGCGCCGCCCACGATGACGGGGATGCGCTCCTGGGCGGGCTTCGGCAGGGCGGGGGAGTCGACCAGCGTGTAGTGGCTGCCCGCGAAGTCGTAGGTGGCGCCGTCGGGTGTCGACCAGAGACCGGTGACGATCTCGAGCTGCTCCTCGAGGATGCCGAAGCGCTTCTCGGGGAACGGGATGCCGTAGGCGCTGTGCTCGGCGGCGTACCACCCGGTGCCGAGACCGAGCTCCGCCCGCCCTCCCGACATCTGATCGACCTGCGCGACCTGGATGGCGAGGACGCCGGGGTGCCGGTACGTGACTGACGAGACGAGGGTTCCGAGCCGGAGGGTGGACGTCTCGCGAGCGAGGCCGGCCAGGGTCGTCCAGGCATCCGTCGAGCCCGGCCGGCCGTCGAAGAACTCGCCCATCTTCAGGTAGTGGTCACTCCGGAACCAGCCGTCGAAACCGAGGCGTTCCGCGGCCTGCGCGCTGCGGAGAAGAGTGTCGTAGCTGTAGCCCTGCTGGGGCTCGGTGAAGAGGCAGAACTCCATCGTCCCAGCCTAGGAGTAGCCCCGACCGGGCTGCGAGGGCTCTAAGATCGCATCAACACGGGAGTCCGGTGAGCCGGGCTGAGAGGAAGCTTCTCCAAGCTTCGACCGTCGAACCTGATCTGGATCATGCCAGCGCAGGGAGGCATCTCCATCCCGTGCCCTTCTTTCCGCCAATCGAAAGGGGCACGTTTCGTGACCATCCGCACCACCTCCACCGGCGCACCTCGTCCGCTCGTCCGCAGCCGTCTCCGCTGGCGCATCGTCGACATCGTCGTGGCCGCCGTCCTCGGCGTCGCCGCCGGGCTCGTCTTCCTCGCGTGGAACTTCGGCTACCAGGTCCCGGGCGCACTGCTCGAGGCCGTCCTGCCGGGTCTGCAAGGCCTCGTGAACGGCGTGTGGCTGTTCGCCGGCGTCCTCGGCGGCATCATCATCCGGAAGCCGGGCGCGGCACTCTTCACCGAGGTCGTCGCTGCGGTCGTCTCCGCACTGGTCGGCAATCAATGGGGTGGGTTCCTCACCATCGAGGCCGGCGTGGTGCAGGGGCTCGGCGCGGAGCTCGTCCTCGCCGTCGTCCTCTACTCGCGCTGGAACGCGATCATCGCGATCCTCGCCGGAGCGGCCGCAGGCCTCTTCGGGGCGATCAACGACCTCGTCATCTACTACCCGGGCTCCGGGCTGACCTTCGCGCTGGCCTATCTGCTCACGTCGGTGGTCTCGGGCGCTGTCATCGCGGGTCTGCTCTCCTGGCTGCTCGCGCGCGGGCTGGCGCGGACGGGGGCGCTCGACCGATTCGCGTCGGGCCGCGATGTCGCGCAGCGCGTCTGACGCCGCGCTTCTTCCTCCCGCTCGGGTGACCGCCCGCGGCTGGGGGTGGCGGCACGGGTCCCGCCGCGCCTTCGCGGTCCGCGGGCTCGACCTCGACGTGGCGCCCGGCGAGCGGATCCTGCTCCTCGGTCCGTCCGGGTCCGGCAAGTCGACGCTGCTCCAAGGTCTCGCCGGGCTCCTCGGCGGCGCCGACGAGGGCGAGGAGGAGGGCGAGCTGCTGCTCGACGGGGCCGTGGCGGAGAGTCAGCGCGGTCGGGCCGGGCTGCTGCTGCAGGACCCCGAGGCGAGCGTCGTCCTGTCCCGCGTGGGAGACGACGTCGCCTTCGGCTGCGAGAACCTGGGCGTGCCCCGCGACGAGATCTGGCGCCGGGTCGGGGAGGCACTC
>Ga0210040_10003797_pt1 | contig 20185 bp, 17 predicted proteins | sample CryGeyCG12114_NA_FD_185462 | JGI IMG/M metagenome (GOLD analysis project Ga0210040, IMG submission 185462) | Groundwater microbial communities from aquifer - Crystal Geyser CG19_WC_8/21/14_NA (SPAdes) (version 2) | ecosystem: Environmental > Aquatic > Deep subsurface > Groundwater | place: USA... | reverse complement strand
GAATGCGGTAGGTTTTCTCATTTACCTCTTTCTGCTGCACCGTTAAGGTTTCCTGCAAGGTATTGGATTGCGTTTTCTGACTGGCTAAAGCTTCTTCTAATTGGGTTATATCTTCGGCCAGGTTTTTCTTTAAGTTGTTTTCGGTGGTCAGGTTTTGCTCCAGCTTTTCTAAGGTTTGCTGATGATGCGATATATTGCGGCGGGCATATTCCAGGCTTAAAGTTTTATATTCATCTTTCAGCTTTAAATATTTCTCCGCGGTTTTGGCCTGCCGCTCCAACGATTTTAAGTTTTTACCTATTTCAAACAGCACATCTTCCAGGCGCTCCAAATCCGCATCGGTTTCTTCCAGCTTCCGCAGGGTTTGCTTCTTGCGCACCTTAAACTTAGATATACCAGCGGCTTCTTCAAATAATAAACGGCGGGAGTTTTCCTTATCGTTCAAAATCTCATCCACCATTTTTAACTCAATAATGGCGTACGAGTCGGAACCAATGCCGGTGTCCAGAAAGAGATCGGTAATATCTTTTAAGCGGCAGGGCACACTGTTGAGCAGGTATTCGCTATCGCCGTTCCGGAAGTACTTGCGCGTAACCATTACTTCGGAGTAAGCGCTGGGTAAAATATTTTTGGTATTGTTAAAGGTAAGGGAAACTTCGGCCAGTTGCTGGGGTTTGCGGTTACGGGACCCGTTAAAAATAACGTTCTCCATTTTTTCGGAGCGTAAGTTACGGGTTTTCTGTTCGCCCAAAACCCACCGGATGGCATCCACAATATTGGATTTGCCGCAGCCGTTCGGCCCCACAATACCAGTTATCCCCTCGTCGAAATTGATAACAACTTTATCGCCGAAACTCTTAAAACCTTTTATTTCTAGTTTAGATACTTGCATTCTTTCTAAGCACTACGGCCCTATATCTTACAAAAATAGGCATTTTAGTTAAGAGAAAGAACCTTAAAATACTTAAAGAATAGCAATAGGATAAGGTTAAGATATCCGGGTTTTCACTTCAGGAGGATTTAACATAACTTTTATTCAAAAGGTAAAATGAGCTAAGTACAATGACCGAATGAATGAATGAATAAATGTGTGAATGTGTGATTTTTTTTGATTTACAAACTTTTACAAGCTTATCTAACTTAAACTATAGACCGCGACAAAACTTGTCGGAAACCAATCTAAGAAAAACAACCACCCTTAACCCCTCCTTAACTAAGGCGGGGAACTAAGTTACCTTTTTCTCCAGTAGTTAATTCCGATAAGTTTTGTCGCTGTCTATAATTTTGTCCATTTACTTATTACTTTATACCTTCAAAAAGGCGCATTGGCGGCACGTTCATAAGGCAAAAATTGGTATGTACTTTAGAAAAATATTTATCCAGGTAAGTTTTCAAGTAGCGGTCCATCTGGAAAAAGGTCTGGTAGGCCAGAAATTTACCGTTTTGGCGCAAACATTTATAAGATTTCCGTATGATGTCATCCCGTAAGGCGGGAGGCAGAAAAGAGAAAGGAATACCCGAAAGCACATAATCGGCCTGCGACTCTTTACTTTTTTTGAGTACATCTAAAACGTTTTCAGCGCTGTCGTAATAAATATAAAGGCGGGGATCGGAGAAGGTTTGTTTTAAAATATCTACAAAGTCCTGGTTGCGTTCAATCAAAATTAAAACCGAATCGGAAGAAAGGTGATCTAATAAATAACGGGTGAAAACACCGGTGCCGGGACCAAATTCTATTACAACATTTCGCTTATTAAAATTTATTTTGCTGCAAACTTTTTTTATGCCTACGGCCGAAGTAGGCGTGAAAGAAGCAACGTTTTTATCGCGAAGCATTGTTTTTAAATACACCAGTGTATCCATATTTTACTTATGAGCCTTATAGTTTTTTAGAATGGGCAAAAAATAATTGTGTGCTCTTTTTAATTAAAGCAAAACCAAATAAGAAACACGGTTTGTAAATACGGCTAAATCCTGGACAAGATTAGTAAAAAGAAATATAAATTATTCATATTGGGAAAGAGCATAAGTTAAAATGTTTGCGCCCATGCGCAACGCTGCCAGCCGTAATTCTTCCGGATCGTGGTAAACTTCCTGATCTTCCCAACCATTGCCTAAATCGCACTCGTACGAATAAAAGGCAACCAGCCGGCCCTTATATATTAATCCGAAACCCTGCGGCGGCTTGTTGTCGTGTTCGTGTACTTTGGGCAAGCCGCGCGGAAACTGATATTTTTGGTGATAAACCGGATGCGTAAAAGGCAGTTCCACAAATTCCAGTTCCGGAAATATTTTTTTCATTTCGGTCCGGATAAATTTATCCAGGCCGTAATTATCGTCGATGTGCAAAAAACCGCCGCCAATAAGATATTTGCGCAAGTTTTCCGCTTCCGCTTCCGAAAATACCACGTTGCCGTGGCCAGTCATGTGCACAAAAGGGAAACTGAATATTTCGGAGCTGCCCGCTTCTACCACGCCTTCTTCCGGATTAATGTTCATGTGCAATTGCTGGTTACAAAACCGGATCAGGTTAGGTAAAGAAGTTTTATTCGCGTACCAATCGCCGCCGCCATTATACTTTAACTTAGCAATCTGAAAACTAGGGCTTTGAGCCTGGATATTTAAATAAATAAATAAAGATAGCAGGAGAGACAAGATGTATTTCATACGCTTTAATACGTTATTTATCTTTTTTCATTTCGTGCAATAAATTTAAAGTATGGCAGGCAGCCAAAGCGGCCGTTTCGGTTCTTAGCCGGCTGCTGCCCAAGGTAACCGGTTTTATACCGGCCGCATACGCCAATTCTATTTCGGCCGGTGAAAAATCGCCTTCCGGGCCAATTAATACACAAACCGAAGTTGTCGGGTTAACCTGGTGCAAAGGCAATTGCTGGTGTTCTTCCAGGTGAGCAATATACGTATCCGTACCGGTTATTTGCTTTATGTATTCTTGAAAAGAAATCATATCCTGCAAAACAGGTTTATAAGCTTTAACCGATTGTTTCATTGCACTAACGATAATTTTATCTAAACGGTCCAGGTTAACGGTTTTGCGTTCCGAACGTTCGCAAAGCAAAAAAGAGATTTCGTCAATACCCATTTCGGTGGCTTTTTCTACAAACCATTCCATGCGGTCCAGGTTTTTAGTAGGCGCAACGGCTATTTTTATCTTGTAAGGTTTGTAACCATATTCTTGTTTACGGGAAATTATTTTTAAAAGGCATCTTTTGGGATGAGCCTCTATAATAACAGCCGCGTAAAAACCGCCCGTACCATCTAGTAAACCCACCCGATCGCCCTGATTCAGTCGCAGTACCCGTAAGGCATGTTTCGATTCTTCTTCTGAAAGTTGAATTTTTTCGGAGTTAATATTCGCTATATAAAAAAGATGCATGCCAGAGATAAGTTTGCCCTAAAATAGAAAAACATACATGATAAGCTTAAATTTTGTTTATATATTTCAGTTATCATAATCTTTAAACGCAAGCAATTTTTACAAAAGCCAGCTCATTTCTTATAGTAAACAGATAATATTTGGGAATATGTTAACCAGGTTGTAGATTTACTTTAAGTAAATAAGATAATTTTACCTTTAACGAATGCAAACACAAACAAGACAAATTACGGATACCACAGCTACGCCGTTTAAACACCCTGCCACCCTTTTTATATTATTTTTTACCGAAATGTGGGAGCGGTTCAGTTATTATGGCATGCGGGCTTTATTGGTTCTTTTTCTTACTTCCTCTTTTGTAAAAGGTGGCTGGGCCTGGAACCGCGAAGATGCCCTGCAATTATATGCGGCCTATACCGGTCTGGTTTACCTAACCCCCATTCTGGGCGGGGTAATTGCAGACAGATTGCTGGGTTACCGGAATGCGGTTATTCTGGGAGCTTTGATTATGACGCTGGGTCATGCCAGTATGGCTATGGAAAGTACCTTCTTTTTTTATTTAGGCTTGGGCTTAATAATTATCGGGAATGGGTTATTTAAACCAAATATTTCTACGATGGTCGGCCAGTTGTATCAGAACAACGCGGATAAAAAAGATGCGGCTTATACTATATTTTACATGGGAATTAATTCCGGTGCTTTCCTGGGTATTTTGCTTTGTGGTTATATCGGTGAAAAAGTAGGCTGGAGTTATGGCTTTGGCTTAGCGGGTATATTCATGTTTTTAGGTATGATGCAGTTTAGTTTTGCCCAAAAATTATTTGGAACGGTTGGCCTTTCACCCAAACAAAAATCTGAGCTAAACAACGCAAATAACCCGGCCAGTGCTGCTCCTATCGAAGAACTACCCGCCCGTATTGTTAACGACCGGGTTATTGTAATTGGTATTTTTGCTTTTTTTACCATTTTTTTCTGGATGGCTTTTGAGCAGGCTGGCGGCTCCATGACCATTTTTGCCAACGATTATACCAACCGGGTTTTATCGGGCAGCAGTGCTACTATTTTCCGCTGGGCCAATACCATTCTGGTGGTTGTTCCCATGATTATCTTAACCTTTGTATTGTTTAACCTGTTCCGGCAAACCTTTAGCAAGATTGCTTTATCTAATATATTTCTGGGTTCCAGCTTTGTTATTATCTGGGGCTTGGTGATCTGGATGCTCCAACGGGAATTTTCGGCGGATACCACCGAAGTGCCGGCTTCCTGGTTCGGGATTTTAAATTCATTTTTTATTATTTCTTTAGCTCCGCTTTTCTCTAAAATCTGGGAGAGCAAACTAAACCCATCGGGGCCCATGAAATTTGGAATCGGCTTAATCTTAGTAGGTATTGGTTTTGCCCTGCTGGCTTACGGCGGCATGGATATTCCGCAAGGCGCTAAAACTGCTTCGGTAAGTATGGTTTGGCTAATTCTGGCTTATTGTTTTCATACCATGGGCGAACTTTGTATTTCGCCGGTAGGATTATCGTACATCAGTAAACTGGCTCCGCTAAAATGGGTAGGCCTAATGTTTGGTATCTGGTTTACCATGACAGCCATTGCCAATTACCTGGCCGGATTTACAGGAAGCTACATCGACCCCATAATAGAAGAACACTCCATGTCTATTTTCTTTTTAATATTTACCTTTGTTCCGGCCATTGCCGGATTAATTATCATGAGCTTAAACGGCATGATGAAACGGAAAATGCACGGTATTGATTAACCTGCTTGGCTAATGCATCATAAAAAAGCCGCTGCTTAAAAAGCAGCGGCTTTTTTATGATGCTTTGGGGTATAAACAAACGGATAAACAACCCGAAAAGGATTGTTCCGTTAATCAGAAAAATATTAAACATCCGACTGCTACTTATGATAAAACAAGGACTATCTGCTTTGCTGTTTTTGGTATTTATAGGTTGTACTTCTAACACCAGGCTGCCGCAAGGCCAGTATTATTCTTCCCGGGCAAGTAACTTAAACTTGAATTTTCCGGGGCAAACCAATGATCATTTAGAATATGACAAATATGGCAGCCTCACCAAAAAAACTTACCGGAAATACTTAAATAAAATTAAGCCCGATCAGAACGATAAGCTTATTTATTACAGCCATTTAGTGGATGTGCCGGAAGAAACGCCTTACACCGCACTGGGTAAAATAGTAGGAGAGGTGGATACTACCAAAATAAAAGATCAGGGTTTTGTAAACCGGAGAATCAAAGATCAGTCCTATTTATATAAAGGGTATGTAGACCGGACCCGTAAGTTTATTTCTTCGGAGTATTTAATGAAAGTAGACAGCGGCTATTTTTATCTTTTCTCTTATGCCCCCATCCGGCACCTAATCCATAATGAAGAAGATATTATTATTGCCCAGGATAGTTTAAACCGCAAGCATGCCGCGCTTATTGGTTCTATCCAAAAATAAATTTTATTATCCAATCAGAAATTTATACAAGCTTAGATAAGCCATAATAAAAAAGCCTCAGTTTTAGCTGAGGCTTTTTTGTAAGTATAGGATTGAACAGAAATTACATCATGCCACCCATGCCGCCCATGCCACCTGGCATACCAGCACCGGCACCAGCTTTCTCTTCTTCCGGCTCGTCAGAAATTACGCAGTCGGTAGTTAATAACATACCGGCAATGGAAGCCGCGTTTTCTAAAGCTAAACGGGTTACTTTAGTAGGGTCGATGATACCAGCGGCAAACATTGGTTCGAAACGGCTTTCACGCGCGTTATAACCAAAATCGCCCTGGCCTTCGCGAACTTTCTGGATAACCACTGAACCTTCGCCACCAGCATTAGCTACGATAGTACGTAAGGGAGCTTCTGCAGCAATACGAATGATGTTAACACCGGTTAATTGGTCGTCGTTATCAACTTGTACATCGTTTAATGCTTCGATTGCGCGCACTAAAGCTACGCCACCACCAGCTACAATACCTTCTTCTACAGCCGCGCGGGTTGCGTGTAAGGCATCATCTACGCGGTCTTTCTTCTCTTTCATTTCTACTTCGGTAGAAGCACCAATGTAAAGAATAGCTACCCCGCCGGATAATTTAGCTAAACGCTCTTGTAATTTTTCTTTATCGTAGTCAGAGGTGGTCGTTTCCATCTGCGCTTTGATTTGGCCAATACGGCCGGAAATTTCTTCTTTGGTACCTTTACCATTAACGATAGTGGTATTGTCTTTATCGATAATGATTTTTTCAGCTTGACCTAAGTATTCTAAAGTAGCGTTTTCTAATTTAAAGCCGCGCTCTTCCGAAATAACCTGTCCGCCGGTTAAAATAGCAATATCTTCCAGCATAGCTTTTCTGCGATCGCCGAAGCCAGGAGCTTTAACCGCCGCAATTTTTAAAGAACCACGCAGTTTGTTTACTACTAAAGTTGCCAAGGCTTCGCCGTCAACATCTTCCGCAATAATAACCAGTGGTTTACCAGTCTGAACTACTTGCTCTAATACCGGCAGTAATTCTTTCATGGTAGATACTTTTTTGTCGTAGATTAAAATGAAAGCGTTATCTAAATCAGCTTCCATTTTCTCTGGGTTGGTTACAAAGTAAGGCGACAGGTAACCGCGGTCGAACTGCATACCTTCAACTGTTTTTACTTCAGTTTCCGTACCTTTTGCTTCTTCAACAGTAATTACACCATCTTTACCAACTTTATCCATGGCATTGGCAATCATTTTGCCAATTTCGGTATCGTTGTTAGCCGAAATAGTACCTACCTGGGCAACTTCAGAAGAGTTTTCGATTTTGCGGGATTGCGTACGCAGGTTCTCTACAATAGCATGTACTGCTTTATCGATACCGCGTTTCAAATCCATCGGGTTGGCACCGGCAGCTACGTTTTTAGAACCGGCCGTGTAAATAGCCTGAGCTAACACGGTAGCCGTGGTAGTACCATCACCAGCCTGGTCGGCAGTTTTAGAAGCTACTTCTTTTACCAACTGAGCACCCATGTTTTCGATGGGGTCTTTCAGTTCAATTTCTTTAGCTACCGTAACACCATCTTTGGTGATAGAAGGAGCACCAAATTTTTTGTCGATAACGACGTTACGACCTTTGGGTCCTAAAGTAACTTTAACGGCGTTCGCTAATTTGTCAACGCCAGACTTAATTTTGTTACGGGCATCGGTTTCGAACGAAATATTTTTAGCCATGATCTTTATTTTTAAATTCTTGTTTTAATTTTTAAGCTGTGGCTGCTAATTATTTGCAACCACCTTCATTCCATATTAAATTACAATACAGCAAAAATGTCAGATTCCTTCATGATCAGGTAATCTACACCATCAATAGAAATTTCTGTTCCGGCATATTTACCATATAATACCTGGTCACCTGCTTTTACCGAAGGTTTTTTTCCTTCACCATCTTCTTCCGATACCGAAATAACGGTTCCTTTTTGTGGTTTTTCTTTCGCGGTGTCAGGAATGTATAATCCTGAAGCCGTTCTTTCTTCAGCACGGGCTGGCTCTACAATTACTCGATTAGCTGTTCCGGCAATTGGTTTAATGTTTAATGCCATAGTTTTTACTTATTTATGTATGTTAGATAAAATAATATTGAAATTGCTTTAATGCTTATGGTTTTAACCGTAGTGCAAGCACAACATTTCTTATGCCATTACTGATTTACTGCCAGATTAAGTCAAATTTTCAGGACTTAACATCTTCATACTGCCATTTCAAAAGGAAATTCTGTCATTAAAATACGCTATACTTTATGATGGTACAAAAAAAATCCGGTGATCAGCAGTACTTGTTTCACCGGATTTCTTTTAAAGAACTAAAGTTTATCGCTGCAAAGTGTCGCCGATTACGGGAGTAGTTTTATTGCCGGAAGGAACCTGACCAGCACCAGCCGGGGGCGTAGTTTGAGGAACAACCGGTGCCGGAGCGGCCGCCGGAGCCGCACTTTGCTGGCTGGCCCGTTGTTGCGATGCACTTCTGCCAGCTGCACCACCGGCATTTTTATCAATCAGCATATTAGCCGAAAGCGCCAGAATCACTAAACCAATAGCCAAACCCCAGGTCAATTTTTCTAATAAATCACCTGTCCGTTTAACTCCTATCAGATTGCTGGATCCGGCTCCAAACTGGTTAGATAAACCACCGCCTTTGGAATTTTGTGATAGTACTACCAGAATAAGCAGCACACAGATAAAAATAATAATACTGATAAGAGCAATGTACATGATGAAGTTAAAAGTTAATAGTTTAGGGTTTAAAGTGTTTTCGTATTAACCTATCGGAGATTTCTTATTTATTCCTTGAAAATATAATTGAAAGATTAACTTGACAATTGCAGTTTTTCAATCTGAGACGCAAAGTAAGCTTTTTTTTCCGGGATTTTCAATATAAGATGCTCATATATTTTTATGGCTTTCTTTATTTTACCCTGCTTTACCAGAATGTTTGCTAGATTTTCCGAAACTATGTTTTTCTTAATTTTGGTACTCCGGGATGATAAATCTTCCTGGGGTTGGAAACTTATTTTGGCGTTAGCCATTGACTTTAGCTTCGGATTTAATTTTAAAAACTGATCGATAATATCTAACTGGCGGGTTAATATACTGGCGGGCGGCGCTTGGTAAGAAGTTAATTCGTGATGCTGGCTGTACTCCAAAAATAATTCGGGACTAAAATAATATGGCTGGGCCGTGGCCAATTCATTTTTAACCAGCAAGGTTTCGCCTAAGCGGCTGGAATCCATCCAGTAACCCAGTTCATTGGCATCGAAAACTTTATATATAATTTCTTCCTGGTAATCCGGGGCTACCGTATTCTGTTCTGCCGTTTCTGCTTCTTTTTCCGGCGTAAACAAATATTCATCAAACCGGGTCAAGGTCTCCTGCTCATCCTGTAAGTTTGTTGCTGCCGTATTTGCTACAAAGCTATTTTCTTCGGGTAAGTCCGCATCAATAGGGTCTTGCCGCGCCAAAATATCCTCAGCAATTACCCGATCAGTTTCGGTGTTTATATTGGAGGCCGTTGCTGCAAAATCAGAAGCCGGTAAATTTATTTTTGTTTCTGCTGCGGTATCTTTGGTCTCGGGTTCAGCTTCGCCAGCAAGGTCGGCAACAATATCACTGCTAATAAAAGCGGTAACCGGATCGGTCAGGAGCGGCAAAGCCGGGTTTAACTGATCTACAATAAAAAGAGCATCATATTCATCCAAAATATCAACCAGCTCTTCCGGCCAAACAGAGGTGGCAATTTCTTCAGTTAATTTAATTTCCTCCTCCAAATCAGCTTCTTCTTCCGAACTTTCTTCATCCATTGCAACAGTTTCTTCTTTTGCAATGATCTCTTCCTCTAAGATTGTGGTTGATTCCGGCAGCAAAGCTTCAGCAACTTCCTCGGACAGTTTTTCCGGGTTTGCCTCCAAGGTATTTTCCGGAACCGGTTCAGAAGCAAGTTCCGCCCCAATCGTTTCGGCTGGTTTTGCCGGTCTTTCTGCGGTTGCTGATATTTCCGGAGTTGGTTCGGTTTGTTCAATTTGTTCGGCAACTGGTTTTAATTCCAGCTCAACCTGAGGCTCAACCGGAGCTTCAGGCTTTAGATTTTCTTCGGGAGTGGCAAGGGGAGTTACTACCAAGTCGGTACCCGAAGTATAAATCAATTTTTTAAGTAATTGCCGGTTTGTAGCACAAGCCGCTGCCCGCCGCAACTTTTGGTTCGAAAGCATGCTACCCTGGTCGTAAGCGGCTTTGGCCAGCAATAAATGGGCCGACTGGCAATAAGGAAAATTAAGAGCTAGTTGTTCCAGCTCGCTAATTTCCTGATCGGTAATGGCAGAAACATGGTGCAGAATATCTAAAAATGCCGCTTTGTTCATGCTGGCAAGGTACGAAAATTAAGAATCTTTTCAGATTCAGGCTTTACTTTTAAATGAAATTACTATTCCGGTAATATGCCGTTTACTAATCTCAATAAATATAAATAGAACAGCGCTATGTTCGTTTAAAACTTAAGGTTGAATTAATTAAAGCTTTTATTACCAGTTGGCTAAGCTTTTGTTGAAAACGTCCTGCACCATACGCTCGGTAATTTGCCGGATGGAGCTTTCACTAATTTGGGAGGTATTTTGACTCTGGGGAAAATCGGCGTAGCTGGAAAAAGATTGTTCGAAATCCTGCTTCGGATCTTTGTTGTTGCGATAGCGCACCTGCAAACGGATGGTTAAGCGGTTGGCGCCGGCAATATCGCCGTTTTTAGGATCGTTTTGAATGGAAGCCGGGCTAAAGTTGTAAGACAAAATTTGTCCTTCTATCTCAATATCGCCGGTATTAGGTACCAAGTCCAGGTTAGAGTTACGCTGAAAATAACTCCGGAACTCCTCACTTACCAAGTTGGTCAGAAACGAAGGTCCTTCCCCGGAGTTGTTCTCAAAATTGTTGATGCTCATGGTATGTACACCCGGCATGGGTGTGGTGCCGGTAAAAGAATAATGGATGCAACCGGGCAAAACTAGGCTGATGGCAAAAAGCCAAAAGAAAACCAGCAACCTATACTTCTTCAATATCATATTGTTTTAATTTTCGGTATAAAGTTCTTTCGGATATTCCCAGGTCCTGCGCAGCGTATTTACGTTTATTATTATGCTTTTTCAGGGCTTTCAGAATCAGTTCTTTTTCTTTGCTTTCCAGCGAAAGCACTTCATCTTCGGTTTCGTGCGAAATATCTTCTACTTTATGGTGGTCGTAATCCTGCGCATCGTTAACCGACCAGATGTAATTATCATTGTTTTCGGGGTGATGCTGAAAAGGACGCGGCTCATAATTATTCATTTCTCCGAATAAATGGCTGTGTTCTTTCAAGAAATCACCTTTGGTATTGGTATCGTGCGGATTGATTAAATCGAAAACAACTTTTTTCAATTCGTTCATATCCTTTTTCATGTCGAATAATACTTTATACAACAGATCGCGCTCCGAAATATTGTGATCATTTTTATTATCGCTGCCCAAAAGCATCGGTAAGCGGCTGTTTTGTTCCTGGGGCAAATAACTTCTTAATTTATTCGCATCCAGTTCACGGTTTTCGTACTCCAGTACCGATATCTGCTCCACAATGTTTTTAAGCTGCCGGATATTACCCGGAAACTGAAAGCGCAGTAATTCGGCTACCGCGTCGGGGGTTAAAGAAATAGGTTTAACCTTATATTTTTCGGAAAAGTCGGACGCAAACTTCCGGAAAAGCAAATAAATATCTTCGCCGCGTTCGCGTAAGGGTGGTACGCTGATGGGCACCGTATTTAAGCGATAATATAAATCTTCGCGGAAAGCGCCTTCGCTTACGGCATTCATCAAATTTACATTAGTTGCTGCCACTACGCGAACATCGGTTTTCTGCACTTTAGAAGAACCAACTTTTATAAATTCGCCGTTTTCCAGTACCCGGAGCAAACGGGCCTGCGTGCCCAAAGGCATTTCGCCAATTTCGTCCAGGAAAATGGTACCGCCATTAGTCACTTCAAAATAACCTTTGCGCAAGTCGGTAGCGCCGGTAAAAGCGCCTTTTTCGTGGCCAAATAATTCCGAATCGATGGTGCCTTCCGGAATGGCCCCGCAGTTAATGGCAATAAACTGGCCGTGCTTGCGCGGGCTTAAATGATGAATAATTTTGGAAAACGATTCCTTACCGCTGCCACTTTCGCCGGAAATTAATACGGTCATGTCGGTAGGAGCAACCTGCGCCGCTACCTGAATAGCATAATTGAGCAAAGGTGAATTGCCAATAATACCGAACCGTTGTTTTATGCTTTGTATTTCTGAAGGATTCATTTATTAGTCCATCGTCCATGGTCCATAGTCCACAGAGGAATTTTGGTTGTATGGTTTATTTTGTCCGGACGCTTTAGCAATCAGGTTAAATATTTTACAGTCAATTACCACTAAAAATAAAATTGATATTTAGTGGAATGTGGCCTGTAGATAGCGGACTAGTTGCTAAAAGATTGGTTCTCCGAACAGGGTGCCTACAGAACAGGATGTGATCAGTACGTTTACGTAATCGCCTTTTTGGAAATCTCCTTTCGGGAAAACCACTACTTTATTCTGGTCGTTGCGGCCGCTTAACTGGTCTTCCGATTTTTTGGAGAAATTCTCTACTAAAACGCGGTGCACCTGGCCAATAGCTAACTGGTTGCGCTTATAAGAGAGTTCGCGTTGTTTTTCAATTATTTCGGCCAAACGTCTTTTCTTAATATCCACCGGAATATCATCAGTTAGTTTACGGGCGGCTAGTGTGCCGGGGCGTTCCGAATAAAAGAACATATAAGAATAATCGTACTGCACATAATCCATCAGGGATAAGGTATCTTCATGTTCTGCTTCGGTTTCGGTACAAAAGCCGGCAATCATATCAGAAGATATCGCACAATCTTCCCCCAGAATACGACGAATAGCATCTACCCGGTTCACGTACCATTTGCGGTCGTACGTCCGGTTCATGAGTTCCAATACCCGCGAATTACCGCTTTGTACCGGCAAATGGATGTACTTGCAAATATTCGGATACTTCTGCATGGTAAACAATACCTCGTCGGTAATGTCTTTGGGATGCGAAGTAGAAAACCTTACTCGTAAATCCGGACTTATTAATGCAACTCTTTCCAGTAAGTTGGCAAAGTTTACGTATTCCGTACTGTCTGCCGAAGTCCATTTGTAAGAGTCGACGTTTTGGCCCAATAAGGTTACTTCTTTAAACCCGTTTTCTACCAGGTTTTTTGCTTCTGCCACAATGGAATGGGCGTCGCGACTGCGTTCGCGTCCCCGGGTAAATGGTACTACGCAAAAAGAACACATATTGTCGCAGCCGCGCATGATAGATATAAAAGCACTTACCCCGTTGGAATTTAACCGGATTGGGTTGATATCGGCGTAAGTTTCTTCGCGCGATAGCAAAACGTTTACCGAACGGGAGCCGCCGTCTACCTCACTGATCAGGTTAGGTAAATCGCGATAAGCATCGGGGCCCACTACCATATCCACCAGCTTTTCTTCGTCCAGCAGTTTAGATTTAAGGCGCTCCGCCATACAACCCAACACGCCTACAATCATACCGGGCCGTTTTTTCTTATGCGAATTTATCTGCGACAAGCGCATCCGTACGGTCTGCTCGGCTTTCTCGCGAATCGAACAGGTATTTAAAAACACCACATCGGCCTGATCTAACTCCGAAGTTGTATCAAAACCTTCTTTGTAGAGAATGGAAGACACAATTTCACTGTCGGAGAAGTTCATGGCACAGCCGTAACTTTCGATGTACAATTTGCGGCTCTTGCCGGTATTTATTTCGGCGGTTACCTGGGTAGCAGTAGCTGCTTCTGAGGGCCGGTTATCTATAAAATCTATATCCTTTAAAAGCGTATCCATGCGTAATCAAATTCAGGGTGCAAATATACAAAATATATCACTCTTAAATGACATAATGGCAGTAAATTCTTTGCATAAGCTTACATAAATAAAAAAACGTATTGCATTTGAAGAACAACACGTTTTTTCAAAGGTAATAACTTAAATATTACTGAATTTCAAATTTAATAGGTTCGGCCGTTAAGCTATGCAAGGTAATCAAGCCATAAACAGTTTGACCTGGCTCGATTCTTTTTCCCAATAAGTTAAATTTGTTTAGTTCTTTCCGGAAATTTTGGTTTGATGAATGGGCCAGGAGTAAATTACCAGCTGCTATGAATGGACCAATCGGGAAAACGGAAGTATTCTTAGGTTCTATATAACCGTAACTATTGGTAGTAGTTGAGCTAAAAGTTAAAGTTAAAGGGGTGTACAACAGGTAAATCCAAGTACCTTGTTTTATGTCTTTACTTACTATAATCGGATCTATAGGAGTGGCCTGATTGATACCCACAATTAATTTTAAATTTTCATTTAACTGTAAGGCTTGGGGTGAGTTGTTGGTTATACGTACGGCAACTACTCGCATACCATTTTTGATTTCTTTTTTTAAATACTTTTTATTTCCTTTCAGCGCTAAAACATCGTAAGCATACGAAAATTGAACATCAGCATTATTTTCGGTATAGCTGAATGGTATTTTTTGCGGATCTATGCTATGAAAAATAGAAGCGCAACTGGAAAAGAACAGGCATAAAGCCAGGTAAAAGATGGGTAAACTGTGTTTCATAAGTAATTTGACCTTAAAATGATGGTGTTCGTTTAGGGCTATAAATTACATATAAATTATAATATATTTATAATTTACAATATATTATTTTTGTAAAATTTTAAGAATTGCAGCAGCTTTTAATAAGCATTCCTGGTACTCCTGTTCCGGATCGGAATCGTAGGTAATGGCGCCGCCAACCATAAAAGATAAGTAGCCAGTTGTGGCATTGTACTGTAGGCTCCGGATTACGACATTAAAATCGAAATCGCCGTTAGGTAAGAAGTAGCCGAGGCTGCCGGAGTAAAGTCCGCGCCTGGTTTTTTCGTATTGTTCAATCAATTGCATGGCCCGGATTTTAGGAGCACCGGTCATGCTGCCCATCGGAAAGGCATTTTTAAGGGCATCTACCGGGTGACAATCCGGCCGTAATTGTCCCGAAACAGTGGTTATCATTTGGAATACCTGCTCAAAGCCGTAAATGCCAAACATTTCTTCTACCTGCACCGAACCAATTACGCAGGATTTACTCAGGTCATTCCGCACCAAATCCATGATCATCATGTTTTCGGCTATTTCTTTATCGTCGGTGCGCAATTTCTCGCGGTTATGTTCGTCCTGTTCCGGCGTTTTTCCCCGCGCAATGGTTCCTTTAATGGGTTGGGATAAGAGCTTGGTACCGGTTTTTTTTATAAAGCGCTCCGGAGAAGCACAAAGCAAGTATTTATCTGCCAGCTTAACATAACCGGCAAAGGGCATGGGCGATAAACTATTCAGGCTTAAAAAGAGGGGCAAAGGTTCTACTTTTACCTGTTCAGCAAAAAACTCCATACAATAATTCATCTCGTATATTTCACCGTTCAGAATATCGTTTTTTATAGCCGCTATGGTTTGTAAATAAGCCGCTTTACTGATGCGGGGTTGGATAGAAATGGTTTGGTTTGAAGTAGCCACGGGCAGGGGAGCGGCCAGAATCTGATCCAGAATTGTTTTACTTACTTCTTGGGGGCTAAATATTTGCAGATGATCAGGGTAAAACTGCAGGTAAAATTCGGGTTGAAAATAATAAATTAGCGGGAATTGTATATAATCCGGATGTTGGCTGTTTAGATTTTCAACCTGGTTTTTAAGGTCGTAACTTAATAAGGTACATAAAATATTGTTGTTTTGGTTTTGAACCGCAGCTTTTAATTCCTGGAAAGCATCAGCGGATTTAAAAGAAAGAAGCTGCGCGTTGCTGACTGCTAAAATATTCTGAAAGCCATTGTATTTATAGGAAGTCTGGTTGTTTTCATAAAAAGCAACCAACCGGAACTGATGGGCCCAGTTTAAAGCTTTTGCTTTTAGTTCGGCAGCCGAAACCAGCAATATTTCATAATAAAAACTTTGGCTAAACATGCCGCAAGATAAAAGGTAGGCCGAATAAAATTTTAGGAATAAAAGAGTTTTGCCGGGTAAATAACAAATTTCATAAAAAAAGGAATGGCAGATGACCATTCCTTTCCTATAAAGAATAAAAGCTAAGTTTTGCCGCTATTCAGATTAAGCTACTTTTTGCTCTACATCGGCGAAAATACGGCCGCAATGTTCGCAAACAATAATTTTTTTGTGCGAAGCGATATCGGATTGGCGTTGCGGAGGCACGGTATTAAAGCAACCACCGCAAGCATCACGTTTTACTACTACCACGGCCAAGCCATTCCGTACGTTCTGGCGAATACGTTTATAAGCCATTAACAACCGGTCTTCAATCGCTTTTACCGCATCTTCCCGTTCGGTCATTAATTGTCTTTCTTCTTCTTCGCTTTCACCTACAATTACCTGCAATTCGCCGTTTTTTGAATCCAGATCTTTCCGGCGTTCGGCTAATTTTTGCTTGGTACCGGCAATTTCCTGATTTTTTTGCTCTATCTGGTAGTAACCTTCTTTTATCTTTTTTTCCGAAATCTGAATTTCCAGGCGTTGCAGTTCAATTTCTTTCGTAATGGCGTCGTATTCGCGATTATTTCTGACGTTAGACTGTTGGTCTTCGTATTTTTTAATGAGGCTTTCCGAATCTTTGATGGCTTGTTTACGTGCCGCGATGATATCGTTTATATTTTGAATTTCTTCATCAAATTTATTTACGCGAACTTCGTACCCGGCAATTTCGTCTTCCAAGTCCCGAACTTCTTCCGGTAAATCGCCCCGAACCCTTCTTATTTCATCAAGTTGAGAATCAATGGTTTGAAGCCGCAATAAGGCTTCTAATTTGTTAGCAACGGTACTTTCCATGTAGTGCTCTAAGTGTATCTGACAGGATTGGTATTGACTTTCGATTTTAAGACTGCAAAATTAGTAAATTTTTTTATAATAATATCATAAAATAATTCCTTTGTAAAAACTTCGCTTTCGTAATGGCCAATATCGGCCAAAACTATTTTATCTTCCGCCGCAAAAAAGTCATGATATTTTAAGTCTGCGGTAATAAAAATATCGGCTTGTTGCCGCAGAGCATCTTTTATAAGAAAACTGCCGGCGCCACCACAAAGAGCAACTTTTTGGATAGGGTTGGATAATAAATTAGTATGGCGTACCAGGTTTAGCTCCATTTTTTCCTTTAAATAAGAAATAAATTCGGCAGCCGGTATTGGCTGCGGCAGTTCACCCAGCATACCGGAACCGGCTTCCTGGTTAGTATTTTCAAGCCGGTACAAATCGTAAGCTACTTCTTCGTAAGGATGCGCCATTAATAATGCCGAAATAATGCGGCTTTTTAAATGCTCCGGTAAAATAACTTCCAGCCGGTTTTCCGAAACATTTTCTTGTTTATGGGCTTCACCAATATAAGGATGGGCTTGTGCGGTGGGCGTAAAAGTACCCGTACCCTCCGTCCGAAAGCTACAGTTTTTATAATCGCCAATCTGCCCGGCTCCGGCCGCATATAAAGCTTCCAAAACTGATGTTGTATTTTCGATGGGGGCAAACGTTACCAACTTTAGCAAATCATGGGTTTTGGGTACTAATATCTGCTTTTTTATCAAACCTAATTTATCGGCAATGCGGGCGTTTACCCCCGGCAAAACATTATCCAGATTAGTATGGCAGGCGTAAATAGCAATTTGGTATTGAATAGCTTTTATAATTACCCGTTCTACGTCGTTGCTGCCGGTAAGCTTTTTAAGTGGTTTAAAGATTACCGGATGGTGCGCTATAATCAGGTTACAATTATTCGCAATGGCTTCTTCCAAAACGGCCGGCGTACAATCTAAAGTCAGAAGCACGCCCGTTATCTCATCATCCGGATTGCCCGTTTGTAAACCGGAGTTATCGTAACTTTCCTGGTAAGATACAGGAGCTAAAGCCTGTAATACTTGGGTAACTTCTTTTATTTTTGTCATGCTAATGCTCGAGTTATTAAAACAATAAAGTACAGCAGTATTGGTTCTTACTTTACCGCCTCTGTGCCGGAAGCTTAAAATTAATGCTAATTTTGCTCTGGCAAACAAACCGGCATGAACTTACTTCATTATCCGTTGATACCTTTTTCTTATTTATACGCCGGCATTACCCGCACGCGCAATTGGCTATACGATCAGGAACTGTTAAAATCGCATCAATTTCCGGTTCCGGTAATTAATGTAGGTAATTTAACGGTAGGAGGCACCGGAAAAACTCCGCACGTAGAGTACCTGGTGCGATTACTAAAAAATAACAAAGTAGCCATCCTGAGCCGGGGTTACAAAAGGCAGACATCTGGTTTTGTACTGGCATCAACTCAGGAATCGGCGGCTACTTTGGGCGATGAACCTTACCAGTATTATAAGAAGTTCGCCGACGTGATAGTTGCGGTTTGCGAAGACCGGGTTAAAGGAATTCATCATCTATTAAAGTTAAAACCAAATTTAGAAGTTATTTTATTAGACGATGCATTTCAGCACCGGCCGGTACACGCACATTTAAATATACTTTTAACCGATTATAACCGTTTATTTTTCCAGGATAAGGTACTGCCGGCCGGGCGATTACGGGAAAGCCGCCGCGGGGCGCAACGGGCGGATGTAGTAGTGGTAAGTAAGTGCCCGGAGCAGCTACCAGCAACAAAAGCTATTTATTTACAGGAAAATATTCACTGCTATACCCAGCCCGATGTACCGGTATTTTTCAGTTATTACTCGTATGCTGACCCGGTCTCTTTTGGTAGTACTTTGGTTTGTAGGAAAAAAATAATATTAATTACCGGTATAGCGCAGCCGGGCCCGTTATTAACTTATTTGCACGAAGCCGGCTACGAGGTGGTGAAACATTTTAATTTCCCGGATCACTATTATTATCGACAGCAGGATGTAAAGGAAATTTCTAATTTTGCAAAATTAAATCCAGACAGTAGCATTCTCACTACCGAGAAAGACTGGGTTAAGCTAGCTGGTCCGGAACTATTAACAGAGGTACAGCCGTTAGCCATATTTTATATTCCTATTGTGGTAGCATTTTCGAAAGATCAGGAAGCATTTAATAAGCTGATTTTGAATAGCGTTGCCCAATAAAACTTAAATTAAATAATTACCTGAACGAGTGAAGCAATTTCGTTTTATTTTCCTGTTATTTTTTTCAATTTTTTCCAGTACGGTGTCGGCCCAGATTCTGAATGATTCAACTCAATCTGTTTACAGCCCGGTTACGACCCGCACTTTTTTGGAGAATGATTTTTTACGGGGTAATTACGAAACCCGGGTAATAGATACCACGCTCAATAATTTAAACCGCACCCGCAACTGGTATCACGACACTACCTTTCACCAGGACCTGGGTAATATTGGTACGGCAGCCAAACCCCTGCAATGGCCTTATCCTACTCGAATAGGAGCCCGTTTGGGCAAAAATGTATTCGACCGGTATAATTACGATCCTTACAATATAACTTATTTCGACACCAAATCACCTTATACCCACTTGTTTTATGTACAGGGTGGGCAGGGTGAACAGTTATTTGAAGCGAAGCACGTACGCAGTTACAAAGAATTGGCCAGCTTTGGCTTAGCTTTCCAACGTATTTCGGCCGAAAAACAAATTGGAGTCGGCTCGCAGGATGCCGGGCAGGTAGATAACCTGGCTTTTAATTTTTTTACGCATGTGCAAAATAAGTCCGGCAAATATCACTTGTTTTCCAATTACACTATTTTCCGGCACGAAGTAATTGAATCCGGCGGCATTAAAGTGACAACAGACCTGGGTAAAAACAACGAAGATTCCTTGTATCGCTACAAAGATGCGCCGGTATGGTTATACGGCGCCACAAACCTGGAAAGAAGGAACAATTTCCATTTCACCCAATTTTATACGCTGGCCAAAGAATACATTAAATTATTTCATACCACCGATTTCCGCCGGCAAACCAACGTTTATTCCGACAGTCAGCTGCAGCTAAGGCAAGTTGATTCGGTAACGACGATCCCCTCTTTTTACCCGCGGGTATTAATTGATGCCGGCCAAACTCAGGATAGCACCGTCTATAAAGAATGGGAACATACTGTAGGTATTACGGGCAATCACCCGCTTTTCTTTTATAAATTATACGCCAAAAACCGGAATGTAAATGTGTTATTTACCGAACAAACACCTTATAAAAC
>Ga0210040_10003796_pt1 | contig 20186 bp, 14 predicted proteins | sample CryGeyCG12114_NA_FD_185462 | JGI IMG/M metagenome (GOLD analysis project Ga0210040, IMG submission 185462) | Groundwater microbial communities from aquifer - Crystal Geyser CG19_WC_8/21/14_NA (SPAdes) (version 2) | ecosystem: Environmental > Aquatic > Deep subsurface > Groundwater | place: USA... | reverse complement strand
CAACGCCGAGGGCGAGCGCCTCCTGCGCGAGACGCTGGCCGAAGAGGAGAAGACCGACCAGCTCCTCTCCGAACTCGCCGAGGCCACCATCAACGCCGCCGCCGAGCAGCAACAGGCGGCCTGAGGCCCCCTTCCGGGCGGGACTGTCCCGTCCTAGGCTCCGGGCGCCCCCTGCCCGGAGTCCCCGATGGACCGCCTCGCCTGTGACCGCATGTTCGCCGCCGTGGTCGAAGCGGGGAGCTTCGCCGGCGCGGCCCAGCGCCTGGGGACGAGCTCGGGCCAGGCGTCCAAGCTCGTCTCGCGGCTGGAGTCGGAGCTGGGCGTCCGCCTCCTCTACCGCACCACCCGGGCGCTCGCGCCCACCGAGGCCGGACAGGCCTACTTCGACCGGCTCCGCAACCTCCTGGACGAGTTCGACGCCCTCGACGCCGAGGTGCGCGACCAGGGACGCGAGCCGCGCGGGATCGTCCGGCTGACGGCCCCACTTACCTTCGGGACTCTGCAACTCGCGCCTCTCCTGGCGGATTTCGCCCGAGCGCATCCGCTGATCGGCCTCGACGCGCAATTCACGGACCGGCTGGTGAGCTTGGTGGATGAGGGCTTCGACCTCGCGGTGCGGGTCGGGCGGCCCGGCGATTCCTCCCTCGTCGCGCGCAAGCTGGGAGAGGCGCGAATGGTGGCCCTGGCCTCGCCCGCCTATCTCGCCGCGCGAGGCACGCCCCAAGCCCCCGAGGACCTGTCGTCCCACGACTGCATCCTCGACACCAACGCCCGCGACCCCCACCGCTGGAGCTTCAAGGGCGGCCGGACGGCGGCCGTCGCCGGGCGGCTCATCTTCTCCAACGCGGGCGTCTGCCTTACGGCGGCCGAGGCGGGACTGGGGATCGGCTACATGCCCGACTTCGTGGCAACCGAGTCCCTCCGGGCCGGCCGCGTCTCACGCGTGCTGGCGGCGCACGAGGACGCGCCACTCGGGATCTTCGCCCTCACCCCCACGGGACGCCACCTCGCCGCCAAGGTGCGGGTGCTGATCGACGCGCTGGTCCTGGGGCTCCGGACCGAGGTCTGATCCCTTCCGGATCGGATGCAATGTTCTTCTCGATGCCTGGATTATCGTGGGGTCCGGCATGGAGCATATCGGCAGGGCCAGCCCGAACGGGCCCCCATCCCAAGGACCTTCACCATGACCTACGCCAATCCCGCCGCCGCCCGCGCCGATGTCTCGCAGGCCGATCTCGCCGCCCTTGTCCTGCGCGTCGCCATGGGCGTGCTCTTCGTGCTCCACGCCTGGATGAAGATCTCGGTCTTCACTCCCGCCGGGACCGCGCAGTACTTCGTCTCCATCGGCCTGCCGGGCGTCCTCGCCTACCTCACCATCGCGGCCGAGCTCCTGGGCGGCCTCGCCCTGATCGCCGGGGTCTACACCCGCTGGGTGTCGCTCGCCCTCGTCCCCGTCATGGTGGGCGCGGCGTACTTCGGCCACGGCGGCAACGGCTTCTTCTTCAGCGCCCCGAACGGCGGCTGGGAATACCCGGCCTTCTGGACCGTCACGCTCCTCGTTCAGGCGCTGCTCGGCGACGGCGCCTACTCGCTGACCAACCGCACGGCCCGCTGAGGGCCTCCAAGGGAGACACGCCCATGTCCACCGCCACCGCTCCGCTCGAGATCGGTCGGGTCGCCCTGACCGTGAACGACCTCCCCACGGTCCGGGACTTCTACCAGGAGGCACTGGGCCTCCGGCCCCTCGGCGGCGACGGGGACGTGGCCCTCCTGGGCGCGGGGAGCAGCGTTCTCCTCGAACTCCGGCAGGACCGCTCGGCCCGCCACCGCTCCGCGCGCGAGGCCGGGCTCTTCCACACGGCCTTCCTCCTGCCCTCCCGTGCGGCCCTCGGGGCCTGGCTCCGCCATGCGGTCGAGACCAAGGTGCCCGTCCAGGGCGCCTCCGACCACCTCGTGAGCGAGGCCGTCTACCTCGCCGACCCCGAGGGCAACGGAATCGAGGTCTACGCCGACAAGCCCCGCGCCGCCTGGCCCCTGGAGAACGGGAGCCTCAAGATGGCGACCGAGCCCCTGGACGTGAACGGCGTCGCGGCCTCCGCGGACGGCCCTTGGCGGGGCGCGCCCGAAGGGACCGTCGTCGGCCATGTCCACCTCCAGGTGGGCAACGTGGCCGAGGCCGAGACGTTCTACCATGATACGCTCGGCTTCGACATCGTGACCCATTACCCCGGCGCGACGTTCCTGGGCTCGGGCGGCTACCATCACCACCTCGGCGCCAACATCTGGAACAGCCGGGGCGCCGCACGGCGGAGCTATCCCTCCACCGGCCTCGCGGATGTGGAGATCCTCGCCGAACCCGCCGCGCTGGAGGGCCTCCTCGCCCGCACCGGGGGCCAGCGGCACCTCGCCGACCCCTGGGGCACCTCGGTCACGCTGGCGCCCAAGGCCGCCTGACGTCGGCCCTCCGGGCCGGGCCAACCCTGCCCGGCTCGTCTGCGATCCGTCAGGCGTCGGCGGAGAAGCCCAGAACCATCTCGTGCCGATAGGTCTCCCCGGGCCGGAGAACGCAGGACGGGAACTGCGGGTGGTTCGGGCTTCCCGGGAACTTCTGCGTCTCCAGGGTAAACCCGCCGTAGGGGTGCTGCGTCGCACCCCGCTTGCCGGGCATCACCTCGGTGAGGTAGCCGCCGGTGTAGACCTGCACGCCGGGCTCGGTGGTCCGCAGCGTCATGCGGCGCCCCGAGGCCGTGTCTCGGATCTCGGCGCAGTCCCGCAAAACCTCTCCCGCGCCGCCCAGGCACCAGTTGTGGTCGTAGCCGCCCCCCTCGAAGACCCCGGTCCCGCCTACCGCCGCGATGTCGCGGCCGATGGGCTTGGGCGTCGTGAAGTCGAAGGGCGTGCCTGCGACGGGGAGGATGGCGCCGGTGGCCAGAAGCTCGGAGTCCACCGGCGTGTAGAACGGCGCCGCGAGCCGCATCTCCTGCGCCAGCACGTCCCCCTCCCCCGCAAGGTTGAAGTAGGAGTGGTGGACGACGTTGACGACCGTCGGGGCCGAGGTCGTGGCCGTCATGACGATCCGCAGCTCGTCGCCTTCCACCTCGTAGCTCGCCGTGATCTCGCAGCGCCCGGGATAGCCCATCTCCCCGTCCGGGGAGACCACATGGAAGGTCGCGCGCGCTCCCGTGACCTCGCCCAGCGTCCAGACCTTCCGGTCGAACCCCTCGCGCCCTCCGTGCAGGTGGTTCGCGCCCTCGTTAAGGTCTAGCTGGTGGTCCCGCCCCTCCAGGCGGAAGCGCCCCTTGGAGATACGGTTGCCGTAGCGGCCCACCGTGGCCCCGAAGTACGCCTTGGAAGCGACGTAGTCCTCCAGCGTCTCGTGGCCGAGGACCACGTCGGCCTTCGCCCCGTCCCGGCCCGGCACCCAAAGCTCCGTCAGCCGGGCGCCATAGGTGATGAGGCGCGCCCTGATCCGGCCGTTGTCCAGGGTGACGGCGCGCACGCTCTGGCCGTCCAACTGCCCGTAATGCTCGTCCACCGCCGTCCCCCACGCCTAGGTCGCGGGACTATTCGGGCCGGGGGCGGGGGAGTCAACGGGCGGCGGCCTCGGCACGGGTGGCGCGCGACTGGCGGAGCATGGACGCGGTGTAGAGCACCAGCGCCGCCCAGATCATCGGAAAGGCGATCATCCGGGCCCGACCGAACTCCTCGCCGAAGAGGAAGACCGCCGTCAGGAAGATCATCGTCGGCGCGATGTATTGCAGGATCGCGATGGTGGAAAGCCGCAGGAGCTTGGCCCCGTTGGCATAGAGGAGCAGCGGCACCGCCGTGACGATCCCGCAGCCCAGGAGGAGCGCCGTGTCCGAGGACACGCCCGCGCCGAAGTGGCTGCTCCCCGTCGTGGTGATCCAGGCGAGGTAGGCCAGCGCCGGCGGCAGGAGGATCAGCACCTCCAGGAGGAAGCCCTGGTTCGCCCCGATGGGCAGCATCTTCTTGAAGTAGGCGTAGAAGCCCCAGGTGAGCGTCAGGCCCACGGCCGCGACCGGCAGGCTCCCTGCGTCCCAGGTCAGCACCGCCACCGCCGACCCTGCCAGCGCCACGGCCGCCCACTGGAGCGGCGTGAGCCTCTCGCCCAGCAGCAGAGCGCCCAGGAACACGCTGAAGAGCGGGTTGATGTAGTAGCCCAGTGCGGCGTCGAGCGCGTGGCCCGAGCCGATGGCCCAGACGTAGATCCCCCAGTTCACCGAGATGAGCGCCGCCGTCACCAGCCCCATGCCGAGCATCCGGGGCGTGCGGAGCGCGCGGCGGAGGTCGTCCGTCCGGCCCGTCGCCCAGAGAACGAGGCCCGCGATGGGGATGGACCAGATGACCCGGTGGACGATGACCTCGGCGGGCGGGATGTGGGCCAGCGCCTTCATGTAGAGCGGCAGGAATCCCCAGAGGACATAGACGGTGGTCGCGAGGACGAAGCCCTTGAGGCTGTCTTCGTTGGGTCGCATGGCGGGATCCTCGCGTGGCGGCGGTGGCTCGGCTACCGTAACCGGGCGCGGCGTGCCAGCGCATTCCGGGTCCTGCGGGTTCACGCCCCGAAGGCCGCCTCCGCCTCCTCGCGCAGGGCGTCCGGGCGGTCGAGGTAGCGCGGCGAATGATGGAAGGTCGTGAGCCGCCGCGCGCCGGCATCCCGCGCCAGGGTGCCGGCCTGCCACGCGGTGAGGTGCTTGCGGGCCGCCGCGAGGGCCTCGTCCTCCCGAAGAAAGGCCGCCTCGATGTAGAGGTGGTGGGCGTCGCGGGCGAGGCCAACGATCCGACCGGCGTTCTCCGGCGTGAAGGCCGCGTCGGTGACATAGGCGAGGCGCTGGCCGGGGGCGGTCCGAAACGCCGCCTCACGTAGCGCGCCCAAGGGGAGCCTGCGCCCGTCCGGGAGATCGACGGCCCTGTCATCGGGATCGCCACGTCGCACGGCGGACTTCGCGGCCTGGAGCCAGGGGCCGGGGGTCAGGCCCAAGGCCTCCAGCCCCTCGGTCCAGACATTGACGCGCGCCCTCTCCTGCAACGCGAAGCCGAGGCAAGGCAAGCCGTGGTCCAGCGTCACCGCCTCGATCCGCAAGTCGTCCTCGGACAGCACCAGCCCGGGCGGCAGGTGGGAAGGGCCCGCCCCGGTCGGGCGGAAGGCGTCGCGGGCGCGGAAGGCGGTCCAGGGGCCCAGCCGGTCCCCTTCGAAGTCGGCGGCGAGCAGCGCGAAGTCGGTCGAGGTCTCGTCGAGAATGTTCCAGGAATAGGCCTGGAGCTTGGCCCTCACCCCCTCCGTCAGCCCCGGTGGCCCGACCAGCCGCAGCGGCTCCGGCCGGTTCAGGCGAAGCCGCAGCATCCGGTCGAAGCCCGCGAAGTGGTCCATGTGGCGATGAGAGACGAACGCGTGGGTCACGCGGGACAGCTCGCGGACAGGAACCCCCGACAGGTCTCCCAGGTCGAAGAGGATCGCCCGGGGCCGGAACAGGAACGACAGGAGGAGCCCGGGGTCGGCGAAGGGCGGGTTGACGAGCCGGCTCTGGACCAGCCAGCTCACAGGAGCCAGCGGAAGGATCGGCGAAGCTGCGCCGCGCCGTCGCGCTCGAACCAAGCCCCGTGCGAGAAGATCACCCGCTCGGGCTCCCAGGAGAGCATCCTCCGGGCAGCCTCCTTCACCTTGTCGCGCCGCATGTTCATGACAAGGCGGTAATGCGCCGCCGCCTTGCCCCCGGGCGCCAGGGCGCCGGCGGCGCGGATCAGCGGCCGGACCAGGGGATTCAGCTTCTCGGGCTCGAAGTTCTCCACGAGGTCGGTGAGGATCAGCGTCCGAGTCGGGCGGTGGTGGAAGGCCGCCTCCGTCACGTTCATGCCCCCGGGCACGAGGACCTGGTCGATCTCGGCCGCCCACTCCTCGGGCGGCCAGGAGGCGAGGTCGTGGTCGATCCGCAGGCCGGATCGCCTGACCTGCCCCCTGTCCCGCAGGCCCGGGGCGGCCCAATTGGTGGCCGTGGGACAAGCGGCCTGCCAGTCCTTGGCAAAGCTCCAATGCGCGAAGCTCGGCGCGACGACGTGGGCCACGGGCCCTTCCCGCTCCATCTCCGCGCGCAGCCCGGGGGTGCAGCGCGTGGGCGAGTGGAGCCAGAGCCCGCCCGAGGCAAGCCGCAGCACCGTCATGCGGATGGGGATCTGCACGCCCGCCTTGGGCAGCGCGCTGTCCACGATCCAGAGCCCATCGGCCACGGGCTTCAGGGTGTCGAGCGGCGGATAGGTCATCCGGTCGTGGTCATGGGCCATGGGGCGACTCCGAAGGGTTCCGCGCCCAACGGCCGAGGGTGGCGAGGAGGTCCCGCCCCCCGTTCCTTCGAGACGCTACCCCGGCAACGCCCCACCCCAAGTCCAGCGGCCGCGCAGAGCCCACGTCCCCGCCCCACACGACCGGCGCGAGGCCAGGAGGTCGGGCGCCCCCAGGCAAGGATGGTCAGCAAGGGATCAGCGACAGGTACTCGAAGTCGATCTCCGGGAAGAGCTCCTGCTGCCCGGCGATCTCCTCCATCGTCAGGAGGTCGACGTGGACGATGGCCACCTTGTTCACGAGGCGGAGCTGTTCGACCGTCTTGACGGGGAGGAAGGGCTCCTTCTCGTTCAGGGCGTCGCGAACACGCTGGCCCCATTGCACGAAGATGAGGCCCAGGATCGGCTCGCCGTGGCCCAGCACGACGCGCACCGGGATGCCGTATTTCGGCTGCTTCAGATCGTTCCCCATGGCCCTCCCTTCGACCGGCGGCAGGGCGCGATCCCGTCGCGCCACGAGGCCCGGCCCCGGCCCCTTCCGCCGCCCCCATGAGCAGTTCTAGCACCCGAACCTTAACGGCCGGTCAACGGCCCCGACGCGGGTCCAAGTCGGGATAACCGCACCCGCTCCCTCATGGACAGGGGCCGGGCCGCGGTGCGATCCTCCGGCAACATTCGTTGGGGGATTCGTCATGCGCCGCCTGCTCGCCGCCCTGCTGATTCTGGCCACGCCGGGCCTGGCCCAGGAGGCGCCGCCGGACGGGGTGCCCGACCGCCGCGTCGCCATCTCGCGCGACGTCGACTTCTACGGATCGGACCTCCGCCTGATCTTCGACGTGACGCTGGACGCCTGCCAGGCCACCTGCCTTTCGGACCGGTCCTGCGTGGCCTTCACCTACAACACGGCGGCCTCCTCCTGCTTCCCCAAGGGCGGCGTGGGCGAGGTCACGCCCTTCGCGGGCGGCATATCGGGCCGCGTCCTCGACACCGACCCGGCGGTCCTTTCGCAGGCGGCGGCGCGGGCGGCGCAGCTTCCCTTTCTCCAGCCCTATGACTTCGAGGCGGCCGAGACCCTGGGCCGCGACATCGGGCGGGAGCATTCCTCGGACGAAAACACCCCGTCGGACCTGATCGCCTGGGCGCGCGACTGGGAATCGCAGGGCGACCCGCTGATGGCGCTCCGGCTCACCGGCGCGGCGCTGGCACTAATAGACGCGCCGGACCTCTGGCGCGACTACGCCCGGCTCGCGCTGCTCCTCTCGCCCGGGACCGAGGAGGCCGACGCCGCCCGCGCCCGTGCGCTGCCCGCCGCCCTTGCCGCCACGCTGCGGGCGCCCGACCCGGCCGGACAGGCGCAGGGCCTCCTCCTCCTCGCGCAGGCGCTGGAGGACCAGGGCCGCACCCAGGAGACGGTGCCGGCGCTGCGCCTCGCTCTCTCGCTCGACCCCTCGCCCGAGGTGGAGGCGGCGCTCGACCGCGTGATCGGGCTCTACGGCTTCAACGTCGCCGAGAGCCGGGTGGAAAGCGACTCCGCCGAACCCCGCGCCTGCGTCCTCTTCAATGAAGGGCTGCGGCCGGGCTTCGACTACGCCCCCTTCGTCCAGCTTCCCGACGACTCGCTGATCGTGTCCGTGGACGAGGGCCAGCTCTGCGTCGAGGGCCTGGCCCACGGCCAGCGCATCTCGATCGCGCTCCGCGAAGGTCTGCCCTCGGCCTCCGGCGAGGCGCTGGCCAAGACCGTCCCGCTCGACTTCTACGTCCGCGACCGCTCTCCTGCCGTGCGGGTGCTCTCGCGCGCCTACGTCCTCCCCAAGGGCGGCCCCGCCGCGATCCCCCTGGAGACGGTGAACCTCGACGAGGTCGCGCTCCGCATCGCGCGGGTCAACGACCGCAATCTCCTGCGCTCCCTCGTGGAAGGCTCCTTCTCCGCGCCGCTCTACGAATGGGACCAGGACTGGTTCGAGAGGAACCTCGGCACCCCGGTCTGGGAGGGCACCGTCGAGGTCGCCTCCGGCGCCCTCAACGCCGACGTGGTGACGGAGGTGCCGCTCGCCCAGGCGCTGGAGGGCCAGCCCGCCGGGGTCTACGCCCTCGCCGCCGCCGTGCCCGGCGAGTCCCTCGAAGACGCCCCGGCGACGAGCCAGTGGTTCGTGCTCTCGGACCTTGGCCTCGCGACCTACCAAGGCTCGGACGGCCTCACGGTCGCCGTGCGGTCGCTCTCGGACGCCTCGGGAGTGCCGGGCGCGCGGGTCACGCTGCTTTCCCGCAGCAACGGTGAGCTTGGGACGTCGGAAACCGACGCCGAAGGCGTGGTGCGCTTCGCGTCGGGCCTGACGCGCGGCGAGGGCGGCGAGGCCCCGGCCCTCGTCACCGTCACCAGCGGCGACCCCGACGCACCCACCGACATGGCCTTCCTGTCGCTCATGGACCCGGCCTTCGACCTTTCCGATCGGGGCGTGGAGGGACGCGAGGCCGCAGGTCCGCTCGATGCCTTCCTGACCACCGACCGGGGTGCCTACCGGGTCGGCGAGACCATCCACGCGACGGCGCTCCTTCGTGACGACCGCGCGCAGGCTGTGGAGGGCGTGCCGCTGACCTCCGTCCTGACGCGCCCCGACGGCGTCGAGTACGCGCGCCGGACCTCTACGAACGGCGCGGCGGGCGGGCACGTCTTCGCCTTCGACGTGGGCTCCAACGCCCCTCGCGGCACCTGGCGGCTGGAGGTCCTGGCCGACCCCGACTCCGAGGAGGTCCTGGCCGAGATCCGCGTCCTGGTGGAGGACTTCGTGCCCGAGCGGGTGGACGTCGCCCTGACCGGCCCCGAGGACGGCCGCCTCAACGAGTCCCTGCCCGTCGCCGTGCAGGCGGACTGGCTTTTCGGCGCCCCCGCCGCCGACCTGACGCTCGAGGGCGAGGTGACGCTCTCGGCCGCCGAGGATGTCGCGGACTTCCCGGGCTACGCCTGGGGCCTCCACGACGCCCCCTTCGAGACCCGGATGGAAAGCTTCGGCGGCAGCACGACCGACGCCACCGGCGCGGCGCAGCTCCTCGTGCCCCTGCCCTTCTTGGAGGAAGGCGCGACGCAGCCCCTTGAGGCGCGGGTCGCGGTGCGCGCCGTCGAGTCCTCGGGCCGCCCGGTGGAGCGTCGGCTCACCGTGCCGGTCGCGCCGGACCGCCCGATCCTGGGCCTGCGGCTGCCGTCCGACGTGGTGGCCGAGGGCGGGACCGCCGAGATCGCGATCGTCGGCCTGGGTCCCGACCTGAAACCCACCCCCATGCGCGTGGCCTGGACGGTGAACCGGCTGGAGACGCGCTACCAGTGGTACTCCCTGGGCGGCCAGTGGAACTGGGAGCCCCTGACGCGCCGGGTCAAGGTGGGTTCGGGCGAGCTCGACCTCACGGGCGCCCCAGCGACCCTATCGGTTCCCACCGAGTGGGGCAGGTACGAGGTCCTCGTGGAGCGGCTGGACGGCGACTACGCGGCGGCCTCCGCGACCTTCTGGGCGGGCTGGTACGCCCCCGCCGACGCCGAGGAATCCCCGGACCGGCTGGAGGTCTCGCTCGACGCCGAAGCCTACCGCCCCGGCGACACCGCCACCCTGCGCATCGCCTCCGAAGGCGCGGGCACGGCGCTGGTCTCGGTGCTGTCGAACCGCGTCGTCGCCATGCAGGCCGTCGCCGTGCAGCCCGGCGAGACCACGGTCCAGATCCCCGTCACCGACGACTGGGGCGCGGGCGCCTACGTCGCGGCCCAGCTCCTTCGGCCCCTCGACGGGCGCGCGGCGGACGACGCCCGCTCGCCCACTCGATCCCTGGGCCTCGCCTATGCCGAGGTGGACCCCGGCGAGCGCCACCTTGCCGTGAGCATCGACGCCCCCGACGAGATGCGTCCACGCGCGCCGCTGACCGTGGGCCTGCAGGTGGAGGGGGTGGCCCCGGGCGAGACCGCCTACGTGACCCTAGCGGCGGTCGACGTCGGCATCCTGAACCTCACCGGCTTCGAGAGCCCCGACCCGGCCGGCTACTACTTCGGCCAGCGGCGGCTCGGCGTGGAACTGCGCGACCTCTACGGCCGGCTGATCGAGCCCGGCGGCGGCGCGATGGGCACCCTGCGCGAGGGCGGCGACGCCGGCGGCATGGGGATGCAGTCGCCCCCGCCCACCGAGCAGCTCCTCGCCTACTTCGAGGGGCCGGTGGCCGTGGACGCAAGCGGCCACGCGGAGGTCAGCTTCGACCTCCCCGCCTTCAACGGCACCGTGCGGCTCATGGCGGTCGCCTGGTCGCCCAAGGGCGTCGGCTCCGCCGAGGACGAGGTGATCGTCCGCGACCCCGTCGTGCTGACCGCGAGCCTGCCCCGTATCCTTTCCCCCGGGGACGAGAGCCGCCTGCGGCTGGACCTCACCGAGACGGAAGGAACAGGCGGCACCTATAGAGTGGAAGTGCTCCCCTCCGAAGGCCTGCTGATCCCCCAGACTCGCGAGGTGCCCCTCGTAGACCTCGCGCCCAAGGGGACGTGGCGACGCGACTTGCGCGTCACGGCCGCCGAGCCCGGCCCGCAGACGGTCACGGTCCGCATCACCACCCCCACGGGCGAGGCACTCGACCGCACCTACACCGTCTCCGTCGCCGCCCGCGACCCAGTCGTGGCCCAGACTCACCGCTTCACGCTGGAGCCCTCGCAGGCCTTCACCTTCGACCACACGGTGCTCACCGGCTTCGCGCCCGGCACCGCGGAGGCCTCGCTCTCGGTCGGCCCCCTCGCGCGGCTCAACGTGGCGGGGCTCCTCACCGCGCTCGACCGTACGCCCTACGGCTGCACCGAGCAGGTGACCTCCCAGGCCATGCCGCTCCTCTACCTCTCGCAGGTGGCCGAGGCGCTGGAACTCTCCTCCAGTGCCGACCTCGACCGCAGGATCGACGACGACATCGCGCTCATCCTCGCCAACCAGGACGAGAGCGGGGCCTTCGGCCTCTGGGGACCCTGGTCGGGCGACCTCTGGCTCGACGCCTACGTGACCGACTTCCTGAGCCGGGCCAAGGCGCGGGGCCACGACATCCCCGAGGTCGCGTTCGAGGCGGCGGTGAACAACCTCAAGAACCAGGTGGCCTACTACCCCGACCTCGAGGCCGGGGGCGAGGACCTGGCCTACGCCCTCCTCGTGCTGGCGCGCGAGGGCAAGGCGCTGGTGGGCGACCTGCGCTACTACGCCGACGCCAAGGCCGACCAGTTCGCCACGCCCCTCGCGGTGGCGCAGCTCGGCGCGGCGCTGGCGGCCTACGGGGACCAGCCCCGCGCCGACCGCCTCTTCGCGCAGGCCGGCGACGCGCTGGCCCAGCTGCCGCCCGACCCGCTCCAGTCCGTCTGGCGCGCGGACTACGGCACCCAGCGCCGCGACGCTGCCGCCGTCCTCACCCTGGCCGTCGAGGCAGGAAGCCGCGCCGTGGACGTGGACCGCCTCTCGGCGGAGGTCGGCGCCCACGTCAACGAGCCCGCCTCCACCCAGGAGTCGGTCTGGACCCTCCTGGCCGCCGCCGCCCTGTCGCAGGATGCGGGCGCCACCGGCATCACCGTCAACGGCGTGGCCCCCACGGGTCCGGTCGCCTGGCACATGGAGCCCGGGGCCGAGCCCGCGCGCGTCGTCAATACCGGGGACAGCGACGTGGAGCTCACGGTGACGGCGCTGGGCGTCCCTGAGACGCCCCAGCCTGCCGGCGGCACCGGCTGGTCCATCGAGCGGACCTACTACACCCTGGAGGGCGAGCCCGCCTCGCCCGACGGCGTCACTGTCGGCACCCGCCTCGTCGCGGTGCTGAAGGTCACGCCCATGGGCTTCCAGGCCGCGCGGCTGATGGTCAACGACCCTCTCCCCGGCGGCTTCGAGATCGACAACCCGAACCTCCTCTCGGGCGGCGACGTGGGCGGCCTCACCTGGCTCACCACCGTCCAGACCGCGAACACCGAGGCGCGGGACGACCGCTTCCTCGCGGCGATGGACTGGGAATCGCAGGACTCCTTCCAGGTCGCCTATGTCGTGCGCGCCGTGACGCCCGGCCGATACAGCCACCCCGCGCCCAGCGTGGAGGACATGTACCGCCCCATGATGCGGGCCCAGGGAGCGCGCGGCGAGGTCACGGTCGCGCCGTGACACGGCCCGCGCTCGCCCTCGTCGCCTTGGCGCTCCTTCTTTTCGGGGGGGCCGCGGGGCGCGACGCCGTCGACGCCTGGGTGGACGCGACGGTGCTCCCGCCGCTCGTCGCCGCCCAGTCGCCCGAGGTCGTGGACCGCGAGGGGCGGCTCCTGCGGGCCTACACCGTCGCGGACGGGCGCTGGCGGATGGGCGTCTCGCTCGACGCCGTGGACCCCGGCTACATCGACATGCTGGTCCGCTACGAGGACCGGCGGTTCTGGGACCACGACGGCGTCGACTGGCGCGCCATGGCCCGCGCGGCGGGGCAGGCGGCGCTCTCGGGCGGGGTCGTCTCGGGCGGCTCCACCCTGACGATGCAGGTGGCGCGCCTGCTGGAGGACAGCGGCACCGGGCGCTGGGAGGGCAAGCTCCGCCAGATCCGCGTGGCCCTGGCCCTCGAGCGGCGCCTCCCCAAGGAGCGCATCCTCGAACTGTATCTCGAACGTGCGCCCTTCGGCGGAAACCTCGAAGGCGTCCGCGCGGCCTCCCTCGCCTGGTTCGGCAAGCCGCCCACCCGCCTCACCCCCGCCGAGTCGGCGGTCCTCGTGGCCATTCCCCAGGCCCCCGAGTCGCGCCGCCCCGACCGCCACCCCGAGGCCGCCCACGTCGCCCGCGACCGCGTCCTCCTTCGCATGGCCCGCGACGGGGTCCTTTCGCCCGAGGCCGCCCAGGCCGCCCTGACCGAGCCCGTCCCCCAGGCCCGCATCCCCTTCCCGCTCCTCGCCGCCCACCTCGCCGACCGCGCGCGCTCCGAGACACCCCTCGCCCCCGTCATCCCGCTCACCCTCGACGCCCCCCTCCAGGCGCGCCTCGAACGCCTTGCGGCCGAGGTGGTGCGCGACGGAAGCGAGCGCCTGCAGGTCGCGATCCTCGTCGCCGACCACGCGACCGGAGAGATCTTGGCTTCCGTCGGCTCCTCCGCCTTCACCGACGACGCCCGGCGCGGCTTCCTCGACATGACCGAGGCGCGGCGCTCCCCCGGCTCCACCCTCAAGCCCCTCATCTATGGCCTGGGCTTCGACCGCGGCCTCCTCCACCCCGAGACGCGGATCGCCGACCGGCCCACCGACTTCGCGGGCTGGCGGCCCCAGAACTTCGACGGGCTCTTCCGGGGCGAGGTGCGGGTGCGGCAGGCGCTCCAGCTTTCGCTCAACATCCCGGCCGTGAAGGTCCTCGACGCGCTCGGCCCCGCGCACCTGATGGCCGGACTGCGCCGCGCCGGCGCCGATCCCGTCCTCCCGCAGGGGAGCGGCGGCACCCCCGGCCTCGCCGTGGCCCTGGGCGGCGTCGGCCTTTCCCTCCGCGACGTGACCGCCGTCTACGCGGCGCTGGCGAACGGCGGCGAGTCCGTGGACCTCCGCGCCCGCCCCGAGCCCTCGCCCGGCTTCGCGCCCCAGCGCATCCTGGGCGACGTCGCCGCGTGGGAGATCGCCGACATCCTACGTGGCACCCCCCGCCCCTGGGGCGTGCGGGGCGAGGGGATCGCCTTCAAGACCGGCACCTCCTACGGGCACCGCGACACCTGGGCCATGGGTTTCGACGGGCAGCACGTCGTCGGCGTCTGGATGGGCCGCGCCGACGGCACCCCCGTCCCCGGCGCCTTCGGGGCCGAGCTCGCCGCGCCCGTGCTCTTCGCCACCTTCGAGAGGCTCGGCCCCGTCGTTCCCCTCCCCCCGCCCCCGCCCGCCACGCTCCTCGTCGGCAACGAGGCCCTGCCCGCGCCGCTCCAGCGCTTCCGGGGCGACACCGACGCCGCAACAGGCGGCCCGAGCCTCGCCTTCCCGCCCGACGGCGCGCAGGTGGAGGGTCTCGCCCTCACCGCCCGCGTCACCGACGGCACGCCCCCTTTCACCTGGCTCGCCAACGGCCGCCCCGTCGCGACGTCCCGTCAGCGGGAGCGGCCCTTCGAGGACCTGGGCGAGGGCTTCTCCCGCATCACCGTCATCGACTCCGATGGCCGATCCGCCTCCGCCGGGTTCGAGCTTCGCGCGCCGGGCTGAGGCGGCGCCGACACCTGGGGCCGGGCTCCGTCCCCACGCGACGATCCGCAGGCGCGGGACGGCGAAGGTCCGCCCCCTGCTGGACGGCACGTGATCGCTGGCCGGTTGCGGCCGCCCCCGGATCGGGGCAGGACGGGCGAGTCCCCGAGAGGCCGAAGGACCGCCCCGCATGAGCGCCCATCGCCACGACCATGGTGCCCACGGCCACGGCACACATGCCCACGCACCCGACCGGGCCGTTCACGCCCACGACCACGCCGACGAGTCGCGCCTCCTCTGGGCGCTCCTTCTTACCGCCGGCTTCATGCTCGCCGAGGCCATAGCGGGCGTGCTCTCCGGCTCCCTCGCGCTCCTGGCCGACGCGGGGCACATGCTCACCGACGCGGCGGCGCTGGGCCTCGCCTGGTGGGCGGCACGGATCGCCTCCCGGCCCGCAACGCCCGAACGGACCTTCGGCCACCACCGCTTCCAAGTGCTCGCCGCGCTGGTGAACGGCTCGGCCCTCCTCGTCGTGGCGCTCTGGATCGTGGTGGAGGCGCTGCGCCGCCTCGCCGCGCCGGTGGAGGTCCTGGGCGGCACGATGCTGATCGTGGCGATCGTCGGCCTCCTGGTGAACGCCGCCTCCTTCGTGCTCCTGCACGGCGGCTCGCGCGAGAACCTGAACATCCGGGGGGCGCTGCTGCACGTCGCGGGCGACATGCTGGGCTCGGTCGCGGCTATCCTCGCGGCGGGCGTGATCCTCTGGACCGGCTGGACGCCCATCGACCCGCTGCTGTCGGTGCTCGTGGCCCTCCTGATCCTGCGGAGCGCCTGGGCGCTCGCCGCCGAGGCCTGGCACATCCTTATGGAAGGCACGCCCGAGGGCTTCGACGCCCGGGCGCTCTCCGCCGACCTCGTTGCCCAGGTGCCTGGGGTGCTGGAGATCGACCACGTGCATCTCTGGTCCCTGACGCCCGACCGCCCGCTGGTCACGCTCGACGCCCGCATCGCGCCGGGGGCCGACCATGAGACCGTGCTGCGCGCGCTCCGGGCGCGGCTGGCCGGGTCGCATGGCCTTGCTCACGCGACCATCGAGGTGAGCCGCCGGGACGACCCGCTGCCCTGTCCCTGACCACGGGCCGCCTAAGCGGCCTTTTCACGGCCGCGCGACGTTCTAGCTCCTGCAGCAGCCCGTCGGGCGCGGGAAGCTGGGGACGCAGGCGCGGTATGAATACAAGGCCATGACCGCGATCCACCCTCCCGGCCCCCGTCGTCGCCGGCCCCCCCTGCCGTGGGTCCTGCCATTGCTCCTGCTCGCGGGCTGCGATGGCCCGCAATCCGCGCTCCGACCCGGCGGTTCGGACGCGCTCCAGCTCGACCGGCTCTTCTGGGTGATGCTGGCGGGCGCCGTCGTACTCTGGCTCTTCATCAACGGGCTGTTCTTCGCCGCCACCCGCCTCCAGCACGGGCCCATGTCCCGCAAGCGGGCCGAGGCGCTCATCATCGGCGGCGGCATCGGCCTGCCCCTGGTCGTGCTCACGGTGCTTCTCGGCTACGGCCTCTCCATCATGCCGGACCAGCGCGCGCCGGGCGACGGCCTTCGCCTGCGCGTCACGGGCGAGGAGTGGTGGTGGCGGGTCGAATACTGGCCCCCTGGCGCCACCGAGCCCGTCGTCTCGGCCAACGAGGTCCGCCTCCCCGTGGGCCAGCGCACCGAGATCGAGCTCGCAGCGGCGGACGTGATCCACTCCTTCTGGGTGCCAGGCCTGGGCGGCAAGACCGACATGATCCCGGGCCGCGTCAACCACATGTCGCTCCAGCCCGTGGAGCCCGGCCTCTACCGCGGCCAATGCGCCGAGTTCTGCGGCCTCTCCCACGCGCTCATGGCCTTCCAGGCGGTCGCGCTGGAGGAGACGGAGTTCGACGCCTGGCTCGCGCAGGAGTCCCAGGGCATCGGCGACGCCACGCAGGCCCCGGGCTACGCGATCTTCGAGCGGGAGGGCTGCGGCGCCTGCCACGCGCTCCGGGGCACCGGGGCACGCGGCCAGGTCGGCCCCGACCTCACCCATGTCGGCGGGCGCGAGAGCCTCGCCGCCGGCATCCTCCCCATGACCGCCGAGGCGCTGGCCGACTGGATCGCCCATCCCGAGGCCTTCAAGCCCGGCGCCGAGATGCCCGCCTACGACCACATGGAGGAGGCGGACCTCCTCACGCTCGCCACCTGGCTGGAGGGCCTGGAATGACCACCGCCGACCCCGCCGGCTTGCGCCCCGCCCCGAGCCGCGCCGAAGGCTACGAGGCTCCCGCACCCACCGGCCCCTTCCCGCCCACCGAGGAGATGCTGGCCGAGCCCGTGGACCCCCAGGTCGCGGGCGCGCAGGAGGACCGCCTCCGCAAGGTCTGGGAAGGCCCCAAGGGCTGGCGCTACTGGTCGGACGTCAACAACTCCACCGTGGGCGTCTGGTACACCAACACCTGCTTCCTCTTCATGATGGCGGCGGGGCTCCTCGCGCTCCTGATGCGCGTCCAGCTCGCGGTGCCGGGGAACGACTTCCTGTCGGCCGACACCTACAACCAGTTCTACACCATGCACGGCTCGGCGATGATGTTCCTCTTCGCCGTGCCGCTTTTCGAGGCGGTCTCGATCCTCCTCCTTCCCGCCTTCCTGGGCGCTCGCGACCTCCCGTTCCCGCGCCTTTCCGCCTTCGGCTACTGGAGCTTCCTGATCGGCGGGGTCTTCGTCCTGGGCTCCGTCCTCTTCGGCGCGGGGCCGAGCTCGGGCTGGTTCATGTATCCGCCCGTCTCCATGCAGGAGGAGGGGACCGGCCCCGACATCTGGCTCCTGGGCCTCTCGTTCATCGAGGTCGCCTCCATCGCCGCCGCCGTGGAGCTGATCGTCGGCGTCCTGAAGTGCCGCCCGCCGGGGATGCGGGTGAACCTGATGCCGCTCTACTCCTGGTACGTCCTAGTGGTCGGCGGCATGATCCTCTTCGCCTTCCCGCCGCTCATCGCCGGGGACTTCCTCTTCGAGCTGGAGCGGGCCCTGGGCTGGCCCTTCTTCAACCCCGACAAGGGCGGCGACCCCCTGCTCTGGCAGCACCTCTTCTGGATCTTCGGCCATCCGGAGGTCTACATCATCTTCCTCCCTTCGATCGCCCTCACCGCCATGGTCGTGCCGACCTTCGCGCGCCACCCGATCGTGGGCTATTCCTGGATCGTCCTCTCGGCGGTCGGCACGGGGTTCCTGAGCTTCGGGCTCTGGGTCCACCACATGTTCACGACCGGCCTGCCGACCATGAGCCTCGGCTTCTTCGCCGCCGCCTCCGAGGCGGTGGTGATCCCCACGGGCATCCAGCTCTTCTGCTTCGTCGCGACGCTGATGGTGGGCCGCGTCAAGATGGGACTGCCGATGCTCTGGATCGCGGGGGCGCTCGCCATCTTCACGGCGGGGGGCCTCACCGGCGTCATGGTCGCCGTCGCGCCCTTCGACTGGGTGGTCCACGATACCTACTTCGTGGTGGCGCACCTCCACTACACGCTGTTCGGCGGCATGATGTTCCCGGTCATCGCCGGCGCCTACTACTTCTACCCGGTCATCACCGGCAAGGCCCTGTCTGAGCGCCTGGGCCGCTGGGCCTTCTGGCTCATCTTCACCGGCTTCAACGTCAGCTTCCTCCCCATGCACCTCACCGGCCTCATCGGGATGCCGCGCCGGGTCTTCACCTACCCGGAGGGGCTGGGCTGGTCCGGCCTCAACATGGTCTCGACGCTGGGCGCCTTCGTCATCGCGGCCGGGTTCCTGGTCCTGGCCTGGGACCTGATCCGGCCCAAGGGCCGCCAGCCCGCCTCGCCCCGCAACCCCTGGGAGGCCGGGACCCTCGAATGGGCCGCCAACCCGGACGAAAGCTGGGGCGCGCGCTCCGTCCCCCACGTCACCAGCCGCTACCCGCTCTGGCAGCAGGAGGGCTTCGTGGACCGCATGGACGCCGGGCGCTACTACCTCCCCGACGCGGCCGAGATGAAGCGCGAGACGATCATCACCTCGGTCATCGACGCGCGCCCCATCCAGGTGCTGCGGGTTGCGGGGCCGACCTGGATCACCCTCTGGGCCGCCGCCTTCACCGGGGGCGCCTTCATCCTGCCGGTGTTCCACCTCTACTGGGCGGCCGGAATCTCCGGCGCCCTGGCCATCGCCACGGTCCTCCTCTGGCTCTACCGCTCCGCCCGCCAGCACCCGGAGGCGGAGATGAAGGACGCAGGCCTGGGCCTCCGCCTCCCCCTCTACGTCTCCGGCCCCTCGGCGGTCGGCTGGTGGGGCATGTGGATCACCATGCTGGGCGACTCCACCGCCTTCGCGAGCCTCGTCTTCGGCGTCTTCTTCTACTGGACCGCCCGCCCCGACTTCCCGCCCGAAGGCGCGATCCACGCCGACCTGACGTTCGCGCTCCTGGCGCTGGCCTGCTGCGCGGCGGCCTGGGCGCTCACCCTGGGCGCACGAATGCTCAACTCGCGCGGGCGCGAGGGGCTGGCGATGCTGGCGCTCATCGCCGCGCCGCTCCTCGCGGTGCTGGGAGGCGGGGCGCTCCTCCTCGCCGTCTGGCTGCCCGGCCTCGACCCGACCTCGCACGTCTACCCGGCGACGATGTGGGCGCTGGTGCTCTGGACGGTCGGCCACCTGGGCGCGGGGGTGCTGATGCAGCTCTTCTGCCTCTTCGGGCTCCTCACCGCCGACTTCGACGCCCGCCACGACGCCCCGCTCTGGAACGTCGCGCTGTTCTGGCACTTCATGGGCCTGACCGTTCTGGTGACCGTGGCCGTCGTGGCCTTCCTGCCGAGGCTCCTGTGATGTCCGGCCAGAGCCCCGTCGGCGGCGAGCAGGAGTTCCGCGAGGAGCAGGCGAGCCTCGTCCGCATCACCTTCGGCCCCCTGGTCTGGGCCATCCACTTCATCGTCAGCTACGCCGGGACGGCCGTCTTCTGCGCCAAGCTCGACGCCCCCCAGGCGGCGATCCAGGCCCTCCGCTGGGGGATCGCGGGGGCCACGCTCCTCGCGCTGGGCCTGATCGCCTGGCTGGGGTGGCAGTCCTGGCGCCAGTGGCGCACCGACAACCAGGACATCTGGGAGGACCCCGCCGCCACGAGCGAGGACCGCCACCAGTTCCTGGGCCACGCCGCCCTCCTCCTCGCCGTGATCTCCTTCATCGGGGTGATCTACACGTCCCTCCCCGCCCTCCTGTCGGCGACCTGCCGATGAGGCGCGCCCCCGCCCTCCTCGCAGCCCTCGCGCTGGCCCTCGCCTGGGCCGCCCCCCTGGGCGCGTGGCTGGCCCCCTTCCCCGCCCATATGCTCGCCCACATGACGCTGGTCGCCATCGCCGCGCCCGCGCTGGTGCTGGCCTTTCCCTCGGCCTTCGACCGGCTCCACGTCCCCGCCCTCGCCGGGGCCGTGCTGGAGTTCCTGATCGTCTGGGGCTGGCACCTTCCCGCCCTGCACGGCGCCGCGCGGCTCGCCACCGGCTGGCATCTCACGGAGCAGGCGCTCTTCCTCGCGGGCGGCCTCGCCGTCTGGGCCGGGGCCCTGCGCGCGCCCGAGCCCCTCGCCGGAGCGGGCGCCCTCCTCCTCACCTCCATGCACATGACGCTTCTCGGCGCCCTCCTCGTCCTCTCCAACGCCGACCTCTACGCCGCCTTCTGCGGGACACTCCCTGACCTCTTCGGCCAGCG
>Ga0210040_10003794_pt1 | contig 20187 bp, 15 predicted proteins | sample CryGeyCG12114_NA_FD_185462 | JGI IMG/M metagenome (GOLD analysis project Ga0210040, IMG submission 185462) | Groundwater microbial communities from aquifer - Crystal Geyser CG19_WC_8/21/14_NA (SPAdes) (version 2) | ecosystem: Environmental > Aquatic > Deep subsurface > Groundwater | place: USA... | reverse complement strand
CAATGATCCCAAAATTTACTGACGTATGGCAAGTTTCTAGAATGTGATAAAGCAAAAAAACAAATATTTTAAAAAGTTTTAAGGCGTCCCTTTGCAGTCTGGCCATAGGCCAGTGGGCCCGGCTAGTTTACTATTAAAAGAATGAAATAAACTAAAGAATTCCCCACAAGCAGTGTCAGGTAGTGTAAAAAAAATCATTTCGATCCGTGAAATAGTCTGCAAGCTGTGTTGCGGAGAGGCGGACAGACGTAACTGATAGTGTGTTTTCATTATGTAGCTACCGCTCCAAAATGAATTCTCAATTGAACGAGTATGCATAGAGTTAGCGAAATCTTGATACATATCCTTGGTTTGATGGTTGGCCAAAACAATCAATTGATAAAGACAAAGTATCTATTCATTTTGTGTTATACAGCTTCTCGGAAACACTCCAAGTAAAAACCAAGAGCCTAAAGCCGTATGGTTTATTTACTTGTTTTCATGCTTGTGTAACTTGAGCCAGTTAAAAGTAAAAACGTATTCATGGAATTAGTACATTGCAGGAACTTCAGACTTTCTATAAATCGTACACATGGATTCTTTGATGAGATAGCACGAGTTTTCTTGGAAGAGCTAATTTAGCTCGGAATAAAGACCGTCTATCTAGAACTAGAGCACATCGCTCACTCAGCCCGATTGATTAGAGAAAAAAATATTTTGGCTACCATTCTATTGACTCTATTGACTCTACAACAAGAACTTACAAAAGAGCCAATAGGCTTCAAAAAGCTCAATACTGTCCTAAAAGTTAAAAGTTAGATTGAAAATATATTGGCATTGGAGCAATGCCACTTCAAAGCAGTCTTAATTTATATCTTCAAAAAGTTTGGTAATCCATTCAGACTTTCAATGCCATACAAAACTTGCACTAGTTTACTCAAGTGTCTTGTAATCTTTACAATGTGAACAAAAAGTTTTTTATACAGAATGCAGATACAAATCTTGAGCAGTATAAAATGCATCAGGGCGTAAACTAAAGCGCGATACTAAATCACAATTAAAAGCACAGCAAAAGTCCGTGACATTAAAACTTTTGTCACTTACAGGTCCTCCTTGATCTTCATGTGCACTTTGAGTCCTTCTGAGAAATCTGGATAACTTGAAATGCTTTTCCTTTTCCAGCTTTTTCTCTTCTGCAAAGCCAAAGTATTTATTTATATTCATAACTGCAGGCATTGCACAAATTGTTTGATATTATCTCATTACGTATTCATTTATATTTTACCTGCAGTTTTTTCATCAGAATCATTGGAATGAAATTCCTGGGAGCCAAACTGCTCAGATATTTTCGAGGTTGAAGGTACCAAAATGTGGGTATTCGGGGAGCTGCTGCTGTTTGTACTTCTCCCTTCTGAAGTTTCACTCAGAGCATCTGAACTACGGCTTATTTGCACAGCAGCCTATACAAATGCAAATAAATAAACATTCCCAATTAATAATATGAATAAATTAGCTTGATAAAATTTTGTATGCTTTGGAATTAGAGCGTGCATAATGTTTGTCTGTTATGAAGTGCTATAAATGTTTGATCCTATTTTCAGTCAAAACTGAGGAAATTCAAATGCATGACTGAACGATGCCTCACATGTTCATGCATACATCATTATTGTAATGCGACTCAACAAGCTCTTCCTGAAATATTGGGCGATAAAAACGTTCCCCTCATTTTATTTTTACAACAAGATCCCTCAACAGTTTCCTTACTCCCGAACTCCTACATGTTTTTTAACCTATCATATTGTGTAGTTAAAAGAAAGATTATTCTTGTTAGAAAATACATACAATACGGATAAGAGATGAAGCAATTTTAATCCAAGTGTAAAACATCTCGTTCAATCTAGTACGGTCATTAAAATTCAACCATAACAAACTTCCATAAGGATAAAAGCAATTTCAGATTCCCAATTTACATTTAAAAAAACCTAATGGCATTGAAAATTTGTTTTGCAGTTAGCTACACTTCGTTACTTTTTTTGCTCTTTAAATGACAAAACCATTTTTCTCATAGGTGATTTCGTGGTAGCACTTGCCCCCTAGATTATCCAGTTTGAATAGTGTGAGCCAGTTTTTCAACACTGTTGCGCAATAAAATATCAACCTGCTAAACCATGTTGCTGCACATTACCTGAAATCTGGAATTTAAATCTTCAATAGCTTGACTTTGAGTGAGATCAAAATTGAACGCTGTAGATGTTCGGGGCGTATTGGAAGCCCAGCTAGGACTGGACTCGCTCCCACTACTTTGAGCTGGTTCCAAATGTTCGTTCCTCATCTGAAAAAATACAAAAGACACTCTGTGATTGGCCCGCTCGATTTCCATGTAAATGAAAAATCTGAATTCAGAAAAGTCAGAAAAATTAACCATCATAGGACTTAGGCTTACAGCTATAGTAACATCAATAAAGTGATCTATATGATTGTTCAAGCTTGTTTTTCCCTTGTTTTAATAACTGGACTCAACTTTTCACATAATTACATCCAAATCCAAATTGGTTAGAATTTCTCACTACACGCTTTTCCCTGTGTACACAAAACTTGAATGTTTTAGCTACTTGTTGTCAGAAGTATCGGCGGCTGAATGAAAAGGTAGACCAAAGGTGGAAAACAAGACCAGTATGCATGATCCGACTATCTTGTGACTATGCTATATCAACTAACACAAATGTGAATATGTGTGTTCACTCCATCTCAGTTTTTAATTAATATTGAGCTCCATTCATGCGCGCACACACGCATACATTCCACACTCCAAGTTAACTGGATGGATATCAACTAATGTTTGCAAACTTTGACGTCAGCGTTTTTTTGCCAGCTATTCTTTGATCACATTTGCAGAATGCAAAGGTAGCGTAAGTAGCCAACAGACAATTGCAACAGGCTTTTTTGCTCCATGTCAAGACCGGATTCATGAGAGAGAATGCGAATTTATGACGATGCGGTACACACAGGTAAATGAGCATGACGTTATGAGTCTACATGATTCATTTGAAGAATATAGCTCGGTCCAGTCCTTATACTAATTGGATGAATGAACCATCACGGTCTAGAATGCATCATTTAAATGATATAATACAATTATTCATGCCATCATCCTTGTAGTATGAAACTTTTTTTTTGGTATTATCGTCGGTAGCATGCGTGTTGAAACTATTTTTGTCAATTTCCATTAAAAATGTTTAGAGCAAACTCACAAATACTCAAATTAATGTCCCAAAGCACTCATACTTGATCATTTCATGCATGCCACACGTTTACGTTATGTTATTGTTAGTCAAATGAACGAGAACATGTGCATGAATGTATTTATTTATTTAAAAGTTAGTAAAGTGAACGAAGGAGCAGATACTTTTCATAGAAATACATTTTCTGACAAAGACAGTGAGTGTGAGATGGACAAACATTCTGCATCTAGTATTGCATGCAAACCAAGCACGAGCTTAATATGCTTAGAGCATCAAGTTACGATATTGCAAGCAAGCATTTCTATTACTAGCCATCAACAAGTGAAAAACTGAGTTGGTTACACAACTTGCTATTGTAGTGACATTGAAGCAATGCTAATAATGGATTGAAAGCACACTTTACTTCGCACCTATATAGTTCTTGCGTCAAGTTATTCAATTGACTTGAAAACATTGAGTCAATTCGCCTACATGTAAGCAAACAAATGGCAACAAATTATTTAACACGGTCTTATTTCAAAGAAAAATTTCTAAAGGACAGTAGCTGTTCATTTTCTGAAGGCTTTGTTATTTTTTCCTTACATTTGTGCTTGCAGAGACATCGACATCAAATAAGACCGTATCATTGCAACAGAACATGGAGCACAATAAAAAATTGTTTTAATCGCAAATTGCATAAATTTTAAAAAGTTCCGTTAATCTGCGATTCAATTTTTTTATTATCCACACGCAGAATCCTAATCAACTAACATAAGTTTCATTCTGTCAACAGTCAATCTTATTATTTACTAACAAACCATCTAACGAGCATTACTAAAAAGAGTTCAACTTATATCTTCTAATAAACCTTTTAAAAAACTGACATAGTAAAACAAATTGCAGAGCAAATACTGGGAACCAGCAAAAGTTTATTTGGTAACCCAAAGATCAACAAAAGGGTAAAAGGGCTTCTACGGAACGTGACAATATTAGGTTTACATTGGCCCGTTTTAATAGTCTCGCCATTTGAGATTGTATATGAAAGATTCACATCTATTTTTTTTTCTCTTTCAGCAAAGCACAACTATCCAACTACCCAACTTGTATTTTATCTTATATTGTGTCCGTTTAAAGACACGTGTAAACTATTCTGCTGAGCCTGCATCCTTAAAAATACTATAGAATAGAGCTTGATACTTAAAAAATTCATTTTATGATTCAATACACGATCTTTGATTTATACACATGGAATAAGCAAAGGAAACTGGCTTTTGTTTTCCTATACAACGCAAGTGAGTCGAGAAAGCAAAAATTAAATGACCATAAAATAAATACTCAAACGGTACCCAAACAGATCAATTTACCATCATTGAAGATTTGACTAGAATCTCTGTGAGATTTCCCTGTGGACACAATATGTAGGATCGATTTTTTGCCCCACAGCTTCTCTCACTCTCTCAGAGTTACAATCAAGGTCATGAGAAACTCACTACAGCACTGCGGTATCCGACAATGTAACGCACAAGCTGATGATGACATAACGCTATGCAAAACGAGTGAGTGTGGGAACCATCCCGATTGTGCAAGAATGATATTCTCGTTTCTTATTTAGTAAATTAGCCAGCAGACCAGCAGTACAAAAAATGGTTGGTGGTCAACATTATGGTTCAGCAATTAATTTTTCAATATAAAGGATTTTCTACAACTTCAGGAGTAGGTAGGATTGAACAAAATGATAATAATAATAATAAATGTTTGCTTTTGTGGCTTTGTAAGAGTCAGGGAATAAGTTGTTCATCCTACTTAAATGCTGTTTTTTATATGCTCTTTATTGAATCTCAGTGTTTTTTTACTTCCCTAACGTATAATTTAACGCGACTTTTATGTTGTGTACATTGTACACTATGATGCTCAGATCCCCGCTTAAGCATTTTACATACGATGGATCTTTCTTCACACAGCTCACGGTACATTATGATGACAGTCATAGTAAATTTGCTGTCACCTTCATCCAGCTCATAAATAATGGAGCACACATAAAAGATGCTTATCTGCTCCTGGAATGAAAAGACGACGCATGTTCCAATGTTTGCTTTGATTGTGAGTAAAGGTTCACAAAGTTCATCATTGGTATTCCGTCTTTCATCCTTTTTTATGAACTCCTGTTTAAACAATGCCCATATCCATGATGTGACGTGCACATTTTTTATCTGTCTCAAGGTGTTGTCTCTTTTATTTGAAGTTTCGAAGGTTCATCTTCATTGTATTTTAATGAGTGCCAATTTTTCAGTGTCAAAAAAATTATACTCATTATCCATTGGAATAATCCTATGACTACATGTCTTTAGCTACTAATCATGGCGTCATTAGTAAGAAAAAATAACCTTTTATTTAGTGACGCTAATACAACAGTTTGATTTTGGAAACGCTATCCGCTATCCAAATCTGGAGACAGATAGTTGAAGTGCAAACTTTAAAATCAGTCACTTTCTCTCACTCAATATTCCATCAGTTGAGTAGTAAAAGCATTGATAAACATCCCAAAGGGAATTCTAACTGGGCTGACTTGCGCAGTTTTTTACCACTATGCCAACTAACTGCCAACTCTCTTCCGCTTTGCAAAATGATGATAGATTTCTAAACTCGAACAATACATGCGCGACCAACGTATGCAAATTTTCAAATCAATGCTCTGTACCCTTCCTGCTTCCTCCGCCAGACTAACTTAGATAAAAATAAATCCCGGATAAATTACAAACATCGTCCAGGAGCAAGGAAGGGGATTCTGTAAACAACCTGTCTAGGAAACCACAATCCGTCTTGTCTACCAAAACCCCTACGTATGACGCGAAATGAATCACCAAAAATGGCATCAAACTTTCCCTACTAACTAAACAAACTAACTATAGTTAGCTGACTCACCATGGAATAATCGTACAATCGCGTGCAAAATAAAATTATCCCATCAACGTCACACTATAACTAGCACATTAAGATCCCACTAATCCCACAAAATTGAAAAATAACCAACACCGAAATAGAGTGTGACTGTGACACCTACCTCAACCGTAGTTTTCAGCCCCTTGTGGTCTTTAGTCTTGTGTGCCACTGCCACGGCAATTATGATCTACTTCCGCTAAGAAATGACTTAATCCTTGGGACCAAATTACTCGCTTCTGTTAGCTGGTAAAGTAACTAATTGCGTCGCCACCTCAATCCAATTGCTAACAGTAATCTTGCCTGGATTTCCTTCTGTCGGGTAAACAAACAAAAACAAACTGCCCGTCACCACAATGTATACAAATACAAGTTTGTTACTATAACTAACAAACACTAAACCGCCAAAGTCAGTCCCAAGATAGAACCAGAGCGAATTAATATAGAAAAAATAACAACTCTGTCAACCCATCCTTCATCTATTTTCGTCTCCGTTACTCTATCCAACTGAGCTAATCTAGCCCCCACTCACTCTATTTTTAACCAAGGGGAAAAACCTTGCAGCTCAACCAACATAACTCTCAGATCAATTAATGAAAGGAAATGATCAATCTAAATGAATGCCAACTAACAAATCTAACTGACAAATTTTATATGCGGACCAGATAATGCACAACTATGAAACTTACCTCTTTTTATACAGACCAGTTGATATAAAGCGCTCGTCGCCTTACTCGTACGAAATGATAAATCCGTATGTTGTTGTTATTCCTTGTGCTCCGCTTTTTCCTCTATGATATTTGCCACCCGAGTTTGCACTGCAGAAACGCTTCAATGTGTGTGTGCATCCAGGTCCAGATTGGAGGGAAGAAATGGTTATTCCATTCAAGTGAGTGAAAAACGTGATAAACAAGAAATTTTGCTAGCTCGCTCTGCTAGACAGAAAAGTTAGTTTTACTACTACTGCCTTTACAATCTGTTTACAACAGGCTTCACGAGAAAGTGAATAAGTTTGGAAGCGATGGGATGAAAGAGCTATGTTTTAGTAACAAAAGTACGGCTTCCAATCATGTGAGTTTTTGAGCACACACACACACAAGTGAGTTGAGGTTGAGAGTAACCCTTTGATACAATAATACATTCAAGTCTGTATGTTGCAGGCATTTGGTTTTGCCTGTTACCAGTTACGCAAAGCTTGGTTCCCAAAATCGATGTAGCGTCCTAGACCCATGCGCTAGGATTTCAGATTCTGTAGGTACCCTATTATTATCATGGCCATGTTGAAAGCTTCGGTGAGCAAGTGTACACCAAGGGAATTGCAAGATTTCTTGCGAAATTGGTATTAGCTGTCTGGATATAATTAATAAATGTTTTCTGTTGTTAGTAAGTGTGGTCATCTCTAAACCACAGTAGTGTGTGTGAATATTGACTACTGGTTAGCTATTTAGTAGTTAACGTTAATGGGATAGTTAGGTGGCTGGAATGGATGGGACTCGTGATAAACGTTTTTTCCTCATTCGTGTTCTGTTGTATTACGCACATAATGAGGTACTAAGAACAGTTGTCTTATGGGGATACAAAATGTTGCAAATGGCTACGTCATAAGTTGTATTAGTTAGTTAGCTAGGGAGTAACTGAATGGTTGAGAAGGATAACTGAATACGGTGAACATTTTGCTAGTCACAATATTGGTCACCAGTTTCAATTCATAGAAAATGAGAGTTGCGTAAAATCATTGAGTGTTCATACTGGTTTTGACGTTTTAACTAACTAGTTTTTTGTGGTATTTCTGCATATTAGGATCAAGTTTTAGTTTCCAAGATGTCATTTACGAGGTATGAGTAAATCAGTAAAACCCCTTTTAAATGAAGGTTTTCTAGTGATATAAGCTGCATCTAGAGATGCTCAAGTGAATTTTATGGGGTTTAAAGTTTGTTTTCCTTAAACGGAATGGTCTAAAAGTATATGATTATGAAAATGTTGGTAGATTGGGATGTAGTCCGGAAAAATAAGGTAGTGATTTGGCACTTACAGAAATTTGCAAGGATATTAAACGTCAGAATACACAAGGTGATAGCCAGGAATAGGCTTAATGTTAGTTCGCGGAGCATAAATCTCAACTACATTAAATTCGTTGTAGTGCTGATGGCACAGAGCCATATTGGTCCTTGAATTTTCCTGTAAGAAAATCAGATAAGATCGCAGGAGAGTAAATCGATAATTTATCAAGGAAAAATTCACCGCCTTTCTAATCAAATTACATGAAGATACAAGTTTTTATACACATTTTAAGAGTTTTATTGCATGTAACAGTTTTGATCCCATAAAAGTTAATGAAAGTAGATAAAAAAGGAATAGAACCTTGGTTTTCCTAATACAAAATAACTAGCAAAGGGCATATGAACATGCATAGAAAAGAAAAGTGTAGAATAAGAAAATTATAATGCCCATGAAATGAACTTTTATTTTCTTGGATAGTTTATTTCATAATAATGACAACAAATGGAAATAACAACATAGGGCATTTTTATAGTTGGTTCCACATCATTCACTTATTAATACAGGCTATAAAATATGATCTAAAGCATACACACTATAGATTACCCATTCTAAACGGAAAATAGACAAAATTTTGCAAGCCTAATTTTTCACCTTAAACACATAACTACACAGTTAGTATCTAAATTATTACTAATAAAAATATCGGACAACAAAACTTTTTACCAACTAATGACAATAAAAATAAGTATAGGGATGATTGAATTTACATGTGTATATAATACATTATTTGCAAAGATCAGAATTTATTTCAAGATTGATAATGAATGACACATGCATGTAATAATATTTTGCACACGAGAAAATAATGCAACGTACAAGATAAAACTTTTCAAAACTTTCCCGTCATGTTTTTCAAACTTTGCTTAATTAAAAAATCTGGTATAGGAAATACATCTGCAATTGTCAAAGTTAAATTCTCCATATATAAAGAACCAAAGAAATCTCCATGAACTTGGCTCACTCTTTTCTTCAGTAGTTCAGGTACCTATCTTTGGCAGAAACTTGAGCACAATTACTCAAGTTTCCTTCTTCCCAGTCCAAATATCATGCTCGGCTTTCAAACCCAATGTGAAGTACGCAATATAAAACTTTTTGTTCCTTTTATGTTAACAAAGTTTGAGTGATTGACTACATTTGATTAATCCATTCCATACTAATGAATCTTGAATTTTGGCATTATACTTAACTTGTAAACACTAGTACAATACACTGCTATAGATGACGAGTGAGTAAGTATTATATGTGTTTAGTTAGTTAGTTAGACAAGGGAGAATTATGTGGTATAAGATTACTAAAATCCATTTGTCTGCAGTTTACTACACATTATAAAGCCTCTACAGCTAATGCTTAAACCGCTCCGCTAAACAATTACTGTTTCCAATCAAATCTTATTTCACAAATTAGTTTACTTTAGGTAAACTCTACTCGCAATACAGAAGACCTATTTATTTTTTATAATTTGCGTTCACTTAGCACCTATTTTCTAGTCTGATGAAAAAAATGTTTGTGTCAAAGTGAAACTAAAGAATTTTTATAGGCCTGAGTGAATGATACTTTTAGTATGCGAAATATTTGACTATAAATGGATTCAAAATCAATCCAAACCATTCAAATCGTTCTAGTTGAATTTCTTGCATGCAGATATTATGCCCTTGTCCTAGAAAAGCTTTATATGTTACGTTAACTTGGAATCCAATTGACAGTGCGAGCCTAAAGGCAGTAAAGGGATAAGAAGAGCTCAATTCAAGGAAAAGTCCTACAGGACTAGATAAATCAATATTTTTTAGAGTAGTCATCATATACTCATACATGATTATCCTATTACAGAATTCAAACGGCACAAATATGATTTTTTGTTCACGAGAAAATCGTATCCAATGTAAACCAACATCAAAGTGGATCATATTGGTTTTTTTCCCAGTAGCACAAGATTGAAAAAACATTATTTTTTCCAAGTATGCTCTGCGATTGTAATCACATTCTTTGGCTTTAGTAAGATTGATTCGTCTTCTACACAATGATGAAATGGAAGGTTTACATTATACGTAATAACATTACTTCATAACAACAAACGAACTTGAAAATTCACGGGTAAAAATGCGCACACGAGTTATATTTAGTAAACATACAAACATGCAATCATTGTCATCGTATATAACCAGTTCAATCAAACAAAACACACAAACATGTACTTTTTACCTCAGTATTAGTTCCATGGACGAATCTAAGGAGGGAAAACTAATGGACGAGTTTAAAACTGGACCGATCATAGGACTGTATACTTATAAACTTGGAAGTAAGTAAGTATGGAAATTCGTGATTTTGCGATCATTACTGCTTGCATCCACCATTTGTACACTTTAATAAATAACCTACAGTAATACACAAGATGGTAAATACTTGTAATCAGTCATCTTATTACAGAGCACACAAAATAAATAGCATAGCACTCATTCTGTACATGAACTACTCTCTAAAAGTAAGATGAAAAAGGATTTGTTCGTGTCTTGTAATAGTAAGTTGTCATATTCGCTACAATTACTTGAGTTCCCCTTAGGATTTTTTGAATGCAATACAAGGCATTCATTTTCTCTTTAGCTAAACTTTTAGGTCTCAACTTATGTAAAGTTAGTTAGCTAGTTGGGATCCATTTAGGAAACATATTTGTTTGTTTTTCAGGCAAAAAAGAAGTCATCACAATCACTGGTTTATTCACTCCATTCTCATTCACTCACTCAGTCAGCGAACTGGTAGAAAAGGATGTGCAGAAAACCTTGCAACTTTTTTCCACGACCCCATGCACACACACGGAAATGACGAGTTGTGAGTTTCAATTGCTCATTCCTTGTAAGCCCATTGCCGGTACCTAACCAAATAGAAGTCACAAACAAACACAAGAATATCACAAAACAGCGCTAGCCACTGGAACACGCAGGGTATCACATCCAAAGCCAAATGAGTGAATACACAATCTCATAGGTTAATGTGCTCAAAACTTTTCAGTCAGTTCAAGGTAATACGGGTATGAATAAAATATAACAAAAAAATAATACAACTCTAACTCACGTGACAATTTAAACTCACAAACAAATAGGAAGATAAATACAGGGCGACAAAATCTAGATTTACAACACATATAATTGTAAGCCACCAACCTTTTCTTGAGCCATAACTCTCGGATGATTTTCAAAGGACTTATTGAGCTCCGAGCATACATTGTGGCCAATCGGGCTAAAAGAAAACTGTTGTCCCCTGGAAGACTTGACTTGAAATTAACAGACAAATAATGTATGTTGTCAGTACACTCTCACACATTCATTCCAAACATTCATACAAGGTGTTAAATTAATTACATGGCCATTCTTAACCTACTTCATGTATTGAACTCAAGGGTCCACCATGGGGTCCAGGGTTGGCTGGGACCACACTTGTTGAGCAACTTGGACTTGTAGAATTGGCTCGGGACTCGTCATACATTTCGTCTTCGTAGTCTTCCTCAAGCAAAGGGGGCAGAGGACCAAGTCGTGATACAGCTACAAGGACACAAACATTACAACACACAAAGTAGCATCCTCAATTTAATCTAGCCAACCACTGCTGACAGTAAAAATATATATAATACAAGCAGTTGCTACTAAATACATATCTAATGCGGATTGTTCTATTTCTTTATACGACTCAAGTCACAAACTATAGTTACTATGTAGGATTCAAGGACAGAACATTACTAACTAACTAACAAACACACTCGTTTAACTCAGGATTAAAAGGATAACCGAAAATGCTTTACACTACCAGAGTAGACAACAATGTCTCTGGACTATGCTAATGAATGGAAATAGTAGTTGTATATGCAGTAGTACAAGGATAGGTCTCTAGTAAAGTAAAATGGCAAATAACTGACGGTACAGGAAGAGTACATCCATATACATAGCTATTAGCTATCATGTGACAGATAAAAGCATGCTAAAATCTAACTACTTAAATCAGTTTGCAAAAGTTCATTGATACGTTTTTTTAGACACTAAGGAAAACCCATTATTGGAGCCACCCATGCCGGATGTTAGTTTTCCATTTTTTTGCCCTTGACTTGATACTCTTACATCTGTTGTATGTTGCCCGTAACAAGGGAAGATAAGTCCAGAAAAAATTAGATACATTGGTAGTGCGGCTAAATAAATTGGATTGCATAAAGTCCTTGGTTTTGTCACCCATGATGTTTTTTCAACATTTTTATGCGCAATGCGGGGAGGAAAGAGAAAGTTGTTCTCATATGTGGCGTCCTGGTGGAGTTTACGTGCAAATCCCTGTGTATTCACTTTGAACATCAAGTTGTTAAATAAACATGATGTTTTCATATGATTAACCAACTACTACGAACTTCTATTATTTATTCACCGTAATTCCAGTACCTTTCCAAGCAATTCAGTCAATTTACGCAAAAATACTTTTTATACGTGGTATACACCTCCCACATTCAAAGGAAAAAGCTAGAATCACATGAAGCAACACTAGTTAGAACTTTATACTTTTCTCATCTAAACTAACTATTAACTGATTAGTAGCCGCAAACCACTGGACCAGCTGGATTCTAAACCAGCATAAAAATCAATATACCATTTCCACTAATTTATTCTGGAAGAGTATAGGAAAGCATACAATTCGTAGTAGTCATAGGCCATCAAAAAAATTCCGTTTTAAAAAAATTCACATATTTACACACGAGTTTTCATAATTTTCAACTAACCCAGCATGCCTTGAGCGAAATGATGAAAGGGAAAACGCTCAAAACTCTGTTAATCATCATCCCATGCGTTCCATACCAATCAACCAACTCAAACAAATCACCACTACAATTAAATTTACACAAAAAAAGCCAGGCATAACTAACCTTTCTCTACTGGAAATCTACAAAGGCATCACAGCAAACACTAAACAGCAATGAATGGAAAATGAGTCTCAAACCACTTACAGTATGTATTATCCTGAATCTGTGAGGGATATCTTAAACTAAAGTCGGAGTTCAAATCATCATCAAACCAGTCATCATCGTCCTCATCATCATCATCTTCAAAAGTGAATCTGGCTTTGGATCTCGGCATGGGTTTTGGGAAATCGGAAATCCCACCACTCCCTCCTTCCTCCCCATCTTCCAACTTCTCTAAACTCTCAAATGTCCCGTAGCGATTGATGGTCGCTACACTACAGTGGGACAAGTCTTCATCATCCTCATCCTCCAAATTGTAGTCATCATCATCCCCATAGTTCTCCACTGTCGAGTCATTAGAGGACACACGCAAAAAGTTCCTACCACTTGTGCCACTGCTGGACGCCACCTGTGGAGCAGCACCACCAGTGTTCTTTAAACCTTCCAAATGATCTTCCTCCTCTTCATAATCTGGCTCCTTTTGTTCATCCTCAGTAGAACACTGGTGAGCGCAATTTCTGCTCCTATTCACAACCACACTGTCATGCTCCTCATCCGTGCTACTGTACCCATTCATGTCGTGTGCAGCATTCTCAGGAGGAGTTCCCTGCGTCACCACGATGTCTGGACCTTTCTTACTAAAAGTAAAGTTGCGACTACGTGGCAACTGGTTCGGGACATAGTCCTCAAACTTATTAACATTATGATTACCACTACTATGACTACAGTTATTAGGTTTCTTTGTTGGAGGACTGGTGATACAGTCACCAGCTGAGCAAGACGTATTAGGTAAAACCACTTGATTATTCATCGCCTTCTCGTAACTACTCTGATGAGCGACGGAGGAAGACGAGCAAGTGGCTCCACCAGGAGTTGTAGTAGTGGTCAAACAAGTGGCAGTATCCTCTCTGGAACTTGAGTAACCTGTTAATGAACCTGTGGAAGAAGACCATGATGGATCTGTAGTAGCATTTTCTAAAGCGGGAGAGGCGGAAGCGGGATCTGAAGTCGTTGAGTCGTCCGAAGAATCTACTCTTTCCAGCCTCGCCGTTTTCTCCCGCTCAAGTCGTGTATACATGACTCGTTCATATGGAGAGGTAGTAGTAGCAGTACTAGAAGACGAATCCGCCTCCAGTGAATTGTTATTCATTGTGGAGCGTAAAGGTTCTCCATCTAGAATGCGTACTTTGAGGGGTGACCGCGTGGCCAAGTCGATGCTGGTAGCACTGCTATTGAATCGGGATTGCGGGCAGCAGTGGGAAGATGATGATGATGAGGAGTATTGGGAGAGTGCAGTGAAAGCAGAAGAAGCAGGCGAGGAAGCAAAACATGTGTGATAGCTGATTTTATTGTTGTACGTGAGGTTCCTATTGTTGAGAAAAAAGGCTTGTCGCCTCTCCGCTAACAAGGATTTGATACACTTTTGTTGCTGCTGTTGTGGTGTTGACTCCATATTGACTCGTCGGTAAAAATCCTCCTCGTCCTCCTCCGTGCCGATCCCCTTGTCCACTTTCAATACCACCATTGTCTCCACTGGAGCTGACGGCGGGTTTGGTGAAGTGCCTTCGAGAAAAGAGTCAGTGTTTGTCAGCTTGGAGTACGTTTGCGCCTGGCAAGATGTATTCGCAGCATGGGCAGTAGTATTAGTATTGCGCTTGCCAGCTACTTGGTGCTCACCACGTTGTGCGCTTAACAAACTTTGTTTACAAGACGTTACCTCACTACTCTCCTTGATGGTGGTCCCATCAGGCATCTCGTCCCCGTGATTTTTTCCACTCTTCTCTGTCGTCATTTCGTCACTGATTCCTGAGTCGTTGGAGGACTCTTCCGGACTTCGACGTCTTTGGATCTGTGTACGGATGTCATGGAGGACGGACAATTCGTCGGAATCTTCCTCCAGGTCCACTGTGCAGGTGCCATTATGGTGGACTAGTTCCACCGTAGCTCTTTCTTTCTCACTCATCTTACTATGTGTGGAGCAAGAAGGAGAATCAGAATTTACATGCTGATGGGTAGAACTACATTCCACTGGATCATCTTGTTCATCTTTGTCTTCATCATGGGCATTATTGATTGCCATTTTAAAGGGTGAAAAATCTTTGAGAATTGCTTCTCGGAATAAATCATCTCTTTTCCGTTCCAAAGATGTTTGGCTAGATGATTTTTGAGACAATTTCGTCAACATTCGAGGCACTGGGAGAGGTGAGCCGGTCCAGTAGTAGTATGGGGCAATTAGCCCTTTTCCATTGGGAGATTCTTTTTCAGCCAGTCGCTTGATAAAGGACCTTCTATCCCTTGGGGTAATCCCAAACAACTCTGGATAGTCTTTTTGTACTTTATAGTCGTACAAAAGTCGACGACGAGTTCGTTCTGAGCTAGGTCCACTCACAATCGGAGAATTCCCAGCCATATGTCGTTTTTCAGGATGAGGGGTATGCTGGATATTTTCAGAGTTCGCTGTGAACCTTTGGCTATTAGCTGATTCATTACTCGGATCATTCATGCTATGCTCTGTCATTCCATAAGAATCGAATAAGCTCCGGGGTTTACTACTATACGGGCTATTAGAAGAAGGCTGAATGTGACGTTTCACAGGGCTGCATGTCAATTCCCCAATTTTAGTAGTAGGCAGAGGTGCTGAAATTTTCTCCGTTTTCATAGCCAGCCCAGTAGTATCTGTAGAGCTATTATCCACAGAAGCAATGCGAGTTTTTATCCCAGACTCTGTTCGAGGTTTTATGGAAGCATTTGTCATAATTTTGGGCCCTGGTTTTTTTCCTTTGTTTGAAGGACTCAATATGGGGCTGGAATAACATTCCGATGAATACGGCACTCCATCAAAATCTGTCTGTGAAGCTTTTGCTGAGCACATTGGAGTTGCTGCTACCGAGAGCTCTATTGTTCTTAGCACAGTTGTTTTCAGGACCATGTTGTTTGCATCAGGAACGATATCGATTTCCACAGTACTAGTGCCCACGCTTGCTACCTTTGATTTCTCTCCAGTACTATTACTTGAAGTTGATTTTTTTGGACTGGAACTAGCATTGTGATCGTGAGGAGTCATCACATTGGGTTTCCTTTGATCAGACTGTGAACTAACTTTCCCTTCTCCACATGGACAAGTTGATGAGCTATGGAGCTCAACTTTGGTGGAGCCAATGCTATTATTATTGTTGTTATTTATATAGTTTTTAATATTGTTGTTTATATTGGCTTTACATGCCACAGACGTGGTTTCCCCCTTTTGAAGAATGGGACTATCGTCATTGCAACTACTACTATTAGTACTACAAGCCATTTTGTCAAATTCACTTCTCGAAGTTTCTTCATTGTTTGTGAAGTCAGTAGATTTTTTGCGAACGAAATTCCTATTGGGTTTCACGGGAAAATTTTCCTTTGACATTTTCGCCACAGCTTTCGGAGAATCGGTTGTCACAGCGTGTGCTTTTGTGTTGGTGACATGTTGAATTGTTTTAGCTTTAGGAATATCATTATTGTTACCGGCTAATGAATTGGATAAGTTCAGCTGTTGTGGCTTATCTTTACGGATTGCAGTTGATGGCTGGCCTTCAATTCGGTCATGTGAATTTGTAACCTTGCTTGCTTCAAGGGGAACTGTGGAACAAAGTTCATTGTGCTCCTTTCTGGTAATTTCCGGCCCATTCTCCATTTTGGAATTTACTGAAGAATTTTGTGGCTTCATGGCAGTGGAAGGGTTAAATAAGTTGCCAACTGTGCTTTTTCTGTCGACATTTGAATTAGTACTAGAGGACGCAGGGGGGCATGATGAGACAGTATTCAACAAGTTCATGTTCGCTTGTATTTCTTTGGCGCCCTCCGCTAAAGCGTTATTTTTATTCTCGTTCATATTAGTAGTTTCTTTGGAGAAATTTTCATTATCAACGTCATCTTTCTCTCCTGTGATTTCGTTTTCTGGGAATTTTTCACAGAACTCGGAGATGGAAAAATTGGATGAGGAGGATTTTGCCAGGCGTGTGTTTATTGTAATTCTGTATAGTAGAAAGGAAAATCACAAGTTTTTTCACGGAATTCTTCAACATATACTCAATTATTCTAGCTTTATGGGTTCATACTGCATTATTATTTAAAGTAAAAACGAAAATCCAATGCATAATAATAGCTTCAAGCCCATATTTTGCCCAACTATTTCTTACACTATAGAGCATAATGTATCGTAATTTCATTTTGTGTTTGCTTTTTGATGTTTAAATTCTCATGAAATTGCTTCAACTTTGGCTTTCTCTAATGTATATTTCTATTCATTACACCCTCAAAGACACCAAAACCACAGAATTCCCTTGAAAAAGTCAATTGCATAGTGGAATTTTATGAAGAAAAGTTAATCTTCATATTTGCGACCTTAAATGGAAAAGCTGAATGGAATGGATTTAAAAATTAAGACGAAGCAAATACTACGGTTCCCTGAACCTATGGTTTCGTGCGGTAGTCTTGTAAAACGTATTTCTATTCTTCGTCTCATTCTTAAAAATATAATAGTGCTGAACTGAACTTTGTAACATTGCAGATTCCGAACATATTTTCTCGAAGCTTCAAAAGTAACCAATTGCAATATTCGTGACAAACTCAACATGCTTACATTTGTCGTTGCAAAAGCAATTTCCAAACACTTTTTAGCTGTGAGTTGGAAGTTCGCAGGACGATTTGATTAACTTTTTTGCTCCGATGAAGTGGTAAAAGCTTGTCAAGCCGATTTTGAGGCTGCGGCGGCTCCGGTCCAATAACTAAGCGGAATTCGTTTTCTGCAATAATCATACATAATCATACATTCATTAGTATCGGAAATACTGATCAAACACCAATGTTTTGCGCTTTTTATCGTTAGTTATGGAATCAATTTCTGAATAAATAAAAACTCCTACGTGAGTTTTATGTTTAGCCTTTGAAAATGTAATTTTTCGAGATGAATATTAATTCAAAGAGACTAAAATATGTGGTTCTAAGTACTGAAATTGAAAACGACTAGTTCTTGAAATCAAAACCAATCCTTGAGTGGGAATTAGATACTCGTTGAATAAAAAGTACGCAGCAAAAACAGCTAACGATTGTAAATAATACACTGCCCATCAGGTATTAGTTGGTGGAACGCAAACAACACTTGCCATGCTTCCGAGATTGGTTGTTGAAGTGAATTGTTGCCACATCCTCCAACCTAATTGGAGGCTCTTTGACAAAGAATACCCTGTCACGGGTAGTGTGGGATGTGAGAACGATTATGTCACTAAATAAGAAGGCCCAAACTGGAATCCAAGAGCCGTCACTTTTCTGGCGATAAAGACGTCCACCAAACAGCCATTTTCTTCCTTTCTCGCAAACTTTCACTGCTTGCTGTAAATAAGTTGTAAAAGAAAAGAGTGTCTTCAGGTTATGGGATTCACTCTACCTACATAACTACACGCTGTAAGTTTTTTCCAAAGCATTTTACATATATACTCAGATCGCAAGTATAGACTTACCTGAAAATTCGTAGAAACAATTCTCTTCTCGAGATCACGGACGGACAAAAGAGGATTCTTTTTCATGCTAATATGAGAAATCGGTTCCATAAAATCTGTTTGACAGACGATCTCGGCATAGCACTCCTGTGAAGCAATAATTTACTTGTTTAATAATCTTATTTGAACAGTATTCTTTACAGTAGCGCTTTGGAAGTGTGAAAGGCCACAAAAGTAGAAGTAGAAGTACCCCTGTCTGTTCTCACATTTCCTTTAAGACAAACGTTTCCAATTCACAAAGGGTATCAAAACAGTATTATACAAAATGGACATTTTATTGGCATCGAAGTGGTTGTCAGAAATAGCTCTCATGCTACTCAAATTATTGAAAATTGAAATTTACCTTGAGTTTCAGGGAAAAGCGCACCCAATCTTCTCGACTGTGAGTAATCTCTTCTAAAATCTCGCATAAGTTTCGAAGATGCTGTAAGTACAAAATGGACGTTAAATAAATATCCCCTGTCCAGAATATGAATGTTACCCGTCCAAAATATAAATACTTTTTGCATCGTTATCGTAGCTAACCTCAAAAGGAGCAAATAATAATGAGGTCATATCCAAATGTCCTTTTGGCACCGTGGTTTCTAACACAAATCGAGCAAAGGGCTGCAGCGTCATCTTTTGAGACAATATTGTAGCCGACTGACATAATCCTTTGGCGTATGCTGTGTACTCATCCATCATCTCCGTAAGCTGGCAAAAATTGTGCGTTCATTGTTTTTAACGATTGTTTTCATAATATATATAAATAACGTTTTAATTCCCAACAACTTCTGCTTACATGATCAGTGTGAGTGGACAAAAGAATGGCACCAAGTTTCCAAGTACAACTAGATGCTTCGTTAGCGACACATTGTAGAATTCGTTTGGTCATTGTAATAATCTAAATGAGAATATCCAGACAGAATTAAATAATATTTTGCTCTGCCATTTTCTAGTCCATTTACGATATATCTTTAAGTTAGCACAGTGTTTTTCAATATCAAACATACCTTAATTACATGTGCAAAAATTAAATGTATCTCTTGAGGAGTGAGCAAATGGTTGGCTTGCGCCGGAATCAAATATCTATCCAATGCGGCAACAACTTTACGGAAAAATTTGAGCTCACAGATGAAAAATTGCTTCAAGGAGTCGTCTTCATTGTTCAAGAGCTGTCAAATTTTAAGTTTATGAATCATTATGATGTCATTTTTTCTAAATGTTGTTTCTGTACAATTTGATTGGATAATAAAGACAAAGCCAATCATATTTGCAAAAAAGCCAATGGCCTACAACTTTAGACATTTCATAAGTGTACACACATTTACAACTTCACACACAGCCAATACTTTAAAAAAAACAGGATGCGCCGCAGACTTAGCAGAATTCAGAAAACTGGAAAAACATAGCAATTTAGCAACAGAGACAGATTTTCTTTTCGTCATTCTCAGACTCGAAACATCTGGAAGCTGGGGAGAAAATGTGAGAAAGCTATGGTTTCCGAGATTGAGTCAAAGATGCAAAGAAGTTCTGGCGAATTCCGTCC
>Ga0210040_10003793_pt1 | contig 20188 bp, 19 predicted proteins | sample CryGeyCG12114_NA_FD_185462 | JGI IMG/M metagenome (GOLD analysis project Ga0210040, IMG submission 185462) | Groundwater microbial communities from aquifer - Crystal Geyser CG19_WC_8/21/14_NA (SPAdes) (version 2) | ecosystem: Environmental > Aquatic > Deep subsurface > Groundwater | place: USA... | reverse complement strand
CGAGGGAGACCCTCGACCGGCGCAGGCGGCCGTGTCGCGCGACCGTCGGCACGGACGCTTTCCGCGAACGGCGTGTGGCCTCGCCCATCCGTTTCCCTTTCGTTGGAGCGCGGTCGATCTGGTTCAGGGCGCACAGGACAGCGCCGGAACGAAAGGCTACGTGACCGGTCTCGCACCGTGAGCTCGCCACGCGCGACCTAATGTCGACTTCACGAAGGGCGTGCTGGCCGGAATTCGTCTGCCCGGCCGCGTGCGAAGACGTGGACCACAGATCGGCTCGTCATAACGAAGGTGCCGATGATGCGGAGGGCGTGGGATTCGAACCCTAGCGAGTGGCCCCGAGGTTACGCGGTTGCCTGCTAGATCCGCATGATTCCGGGGTTACTGGGGTGCGGTTGAGTGTGCGTGAGTGACAACAGTTGCGGGCGGTTGTGGGCAAATCGTGGGTGAATCGCCTCCGATACACAGGCGGTTGATGCAGGTGGACCACTGCTGCGACAGCCGTGGCCGTCCTCGACCTTCGATGGGGCCCTGGCTACATGACAGCCGAACGACAGCGGCGCAAGAGGTAGGAGGAAGGCCCCGAGACAGAACAAGTGTCTCGGGGCCGACCCTCCTACTTGTAGCAGATGCAGGCTTTCACGAGGCGGCCCGTTGTAGAGAAACTAGGGTCATGGAGCCCGGTGAAGTTGCGGTCGATCTGAAGGAGATGGCTCGACTGATGAGCATCTCGGCGTCGACCCTGAATCGTTATGCGGCGCAAGGGCTAGTCCCCTCGTTCCGTGTCGGCCGGTCGTACCGCTTCTTTCCGTCCGAGGTGGTCGAGCACCTGCGGACACCGGTGCTACCGAAGCCCGCAAATCCCTGGGGCCTCTCCGAGAGGTCGCATATCCTCCGACCCAATTCTGATTCCTGGGCACGATCCCCCCGGTCACGGGCCGCGCGACGACGCAAGGATTAGGCTCACCGTTCATGCGGTACTTGGTAACTGCGAAGCGTTCCCGCGACTGGTGGGTTCTGCAAGCAGTCGATGCTCCGGGAGCGATCTCCCAAGTCGAGGATCTGGACGGCGCAGAAGCGATTGCGGCGGAGGCGATCTCCTTCGTCACTGAGAAGCCGGCCGACGAGATCCAGGTGGCTATCGTCGTGGTCCCTGGCGCTTTCGAGATCAGTGTCGCTCGTGATGGCAAGTTCTGGATGGTGTCCATTCCCGCGGTCGATGGCCTGACGCAGGCTCGCACGAGAGACGAGGTGAAGAGGGTGGCGGCGGAGTACATTGCGGTCACGCTCGATACCCCGGTTTCAGAAGTCACCATTGCTCCTGGTTGGGACGTCAGCTAGTCCCGCGGGAAGTCGGGCGGCAGCACCCTCGCGTGTTCGCCAGAGTCGAGAAGAACCATGCAGTCATGCCCGTATTGCGGCGACCGGCCTGGTGTTCCGGGTTGACAGGTGCATTCGACGTTCCACCGGAAGCGGTAGAGGTGTTGGCGGGCTCGTTCTCGTTCGTGTAGCCGAGGCCATGTTGAAGCCATTCGGGGTAAGGATTGAGCAACTCATTGAATGCTTCGCTGCGCTCGTGTTCGATTTCAGCGCTTGTAGGTCACGGATCGCCTTGTGCGCGACTCATGCAACGCGGGCTAGCTCTTCACGGAGCGCTTCCACCTCATCGACGCGGTTGCTTTCAGCCTCGCCACGGCTGAGCGGGGCATAAGGAGACCCAGACGGCGAGTGATTAGCCACAGACGCGATGCTCGACGGGGTTTGGTCGCCCCCTGTTGCGTCTAGTGGCGCCGCCTATCTAGCGAAAACGCGGCCCTGAAGGAGCCGACTGTCGGTGGTTGGTGTCTAAACTTGGCCTATTAAACGAGGAGCCAGCCATGTCACCAGTCATCGAAGTAAGTCGCGAGGAACTTCTTACTCGGCGGGACGAGATCTTGGGAAGACTGAGAGTTGATCTTAGCGAGTACCGCCAGCACGCTCGCGAGCACAGGCTAACAAGCGACGAGTGGGCCGTTCGGGACGAGCTGGACGGATTGCTCTTCCTCCTTGGCGAGGAGTCGCTCGCAATCTGATGGAGGAGAACACAGCCCTCGCCGATCAGGCGAGGGCATTCGCTTCCACACTGCAGGACACAATCCGGCGTGTGCTTCCGTCGGAGGCGGTGATTGGTGCGCGTTTCACGCCCTCTGCCAACGCACTCCTAGTCACTCCTCTGTCTGGCAGCTCGGTAGCGGAGATTCCGTTGACTGTCGGTGGCGAGCCGGTGGCCTTCTGGTCGTTCAGCTTTCAGATGACCCTCGACAGTTCGGGTGCCTTCCTCAAGACCGTGAAGTCCGCGTTCGCGCTGCGATCAACCTTCGAGGACATACCGTTGGCGCGATTGGAGTATGACGGCAATATGAGGACCGCGCCGGTGTCACACTGGCAGTTCCATGGCGAGAGGGGCGCTTTCTCGCATCTCCTCGCTCGAGCTCATGCCATGAAAAAGTACGTGACCGATCGTCCCCATTCACTGTCCTCGGTTCACTTCCCGACCGGCGGGGAGCGCTTCCGTCCAGGGATGGAAGATTTCCTCGAGTTCCTTGTGCGCGAGTGCGGAGTGGACCGGGTGGACGGTTGGCAGCGGGCTATCGAAGAGGGACGCGAGATCTGGCGTCGATTTCAGATGAGGACCGTCACCCGTGATCTCCAGGCTGAAGCGGCACAGACTTTGCGTGATCTCAACTGGACCGTGACTCCGCCAGCCGATTTCGAGGAGAGCGTCGGACGGGCAATCAAACGCTGGTAGCCCTGGAAGATTAGAAGTTATGAAGCACCCGTTCTCGGATGGCAACGGCCGTGTGGGGCGCTTGATCATCACCCTCCAGCTGATCGCAGAGGGGAGAGCTGACGCACCCAGTCCTCAATTCCGCCTGGTTCCAACCTCGCAAGGACGACTACATCAAGGCGCTCAAGGCGGTTAGCGCGACAGTCGACTTCAATGCCTGGACACAAATCTACTGCCGAGCTCTGTCAGACCGGTCAGGTAGGACGCTGACCCCGCACACGCTCCGTCACACGGCGGCGTCGTTGACGATCGCGTCGGGTGCGAACGTGAAAGCGGTGCGGCGGATGATGGGCACGCGTCGGCCGCGATGACGGTGGATGTGTACGCGGACCTGTTCGATGACGACCTAGACCCGGTCGCAGACCGGCTGAACGATGGTCTCGCGGGCACGGACGCGGGCAAATGTGGGCTAATCGTGGGTGAATGTCTCATTTGGGGCACCTTAGACCAGGCCTTTACGTCCGAATACCTAATGCGGAGGGCGTGGGATTCGAACCCACGAGACATTTCTGCCCACCAGTTTTCAAGACTGGCTCCATCGGCCGCTCGGACAGCCCTCCCGACGCGCATGAGAGCGCGAAGCGCACAGAGTCTAGCCGAATAATCGCCGCCTCGAAGGGGCGGGCGCGCGCTTACCGGGCTTGAGCGTCGCTCGTTCCGACGGTGGCCAAGACCACCGCCAGCCCGTCCTCGACCACACTCTTCGTCACCTCGGACGCGGCCGCGACAACCTCCTGGGGCGCCTGACCCATCGCAACCCCTCGGCCCTCGCGTGACGCCCACTCGAGCATCTCGATGTCGTTGCGCCCGTCGCCGACGGCGACGACATTGCTCGCCGAAAAGCCGAGTGCTTCGCGGACCCGCTCGAGCGCCGTGGCCTTATTCACCCCGTCTGGTGCGATATCGAGCCACGCGGTCCAACCGACCGCATAGCTCACGCGGTGCAGACCCATTCGCTCGACCACGCCGAGGAAGTCCTCGACCGCATGGTCGGGCGAGATGACGACCACTCGGGTCGCGGTGGTGCCGAGCAGCTCCTCGAATCCGACCCGCTCGCTGGCGAGACCGAGCACATTGTCGGGGAACGCCTCGGTGTAGCGGTAGAAACCGACCTCGTCCTCGACCGCATATCGTGCGCCCTCGAGATAGGAGCGAATCGTCGTCAGCACCGAGGTGGGGTCGAAGGTCTCGACGAACTCGCGCCGGTAACCGGTCGGCGCCGCCGCGTCGCGACGCAGTGTGATGGCGCCGTTCGAGCAGACGACGTACTCGGGGGTGATACCCAATTGCTCGAGAACCGGCATGGTGCCCGACGCCGAACGTCCGGTCGCGAGCATCACCTCGTGACCCTCGGCGACGAGACGTCCGACCTCGTGGAGGATGAGGTCGGACAGTCGACCGTCTTCATGCACGACGGTGCCGTCGATGTCGAGCGCGATAAGCATCCGAGCCTCAGCCCCCACGGGAGCAGCCGTGCTCACCGGCTCACCGTCGGCTCGAGAACTTCTAGTCCTCCGAGATAGGGGCGAAGCGCCTCCGGCACAGCCACCGATCCGTCAGAGCGTTGATGCGTTTCGAGCAGCGCCACGATCCAGCGGGTCGTTGCGAGAGTGCCGTTGAGTGTGGCGACCGGTTCGGTCTTGCCGGACTCCCCTCGCACCCGGATGCCCAGGCGCCGGCCCTGGAAAGTCGTGCAGTTCGAAGTCGAGGTGAGCTCACGGTAGGCGTCCTGCGTGGGCACCCACGCTTCGACATCGAACTTCCGAGCGGCGCTCGTGCCCAGGTCACCCGCGGCCGTGTCGATCACTCGATAGCTGAGGCCCAGCGCCTGCAGCATCGCCTCTTGCAACTCGAGAAGACGCGCATGCTCGGCCTCGGCGACATCTGCGCCCGTGTAGACGAACATCTCGAGCTTGTTGAACTGGTGGACCCGGATGATGCCACGGGTGTCTTTGCCGTACGACCCGGCCTCACGGCGGTAGCACGTCGACCAGCCGGCATAGCGAATAGGACCAGCCGAGATGTCGAGGATCTCGTCGGAGTGGAGCCCCGCGAGCGCGACCTCACTGGTCCCCGTGAGATAGAGCTCGTCGTCGGGCAGGTAGTAGACCTCATCGGCGTGCTCGCCGAGAAAACCGGTGCCCTCCATGATTTCGGCGCGAACCAGCGTCGGCGGGATGACCGGCGTGAAGCCTGCTGCGAGCGCTCGGTCGAGAGCCATGTTCATGATGGCGAGTTCGAGCCGCGCCCCGATGCCTTTCAGGAAGTAGAACCGTGCGCCGGAGACTTTGGCGCCTCGCGCCATGTCGATGGCGCCGAGTCCTTCGGCGATCTCGAGGTGATCGCGAGCGGTGAAATCGAAGGACGCACGATCTCCGACTTCGCGGAGGACTTCGAAATCATCCTCGCCGCCCGGAGGGACGCCGTCGAGGACGATGTTCGGGATGCGGCGAGCAAGGGTCGCGAATGCGTCATCCGCCTCGGTCGATCGAGCCCCCGCGGCCTTCACATCGGCTGCGAGCTGCTGAGCCTGCGCGACGAGAGCCGCTTTCTCGTCTTTGGGCGCTGCAGCGACCCTCTTACCGAAGGCATTCTGTTCGGCGCGGAGAGACTCGAACTCACTGAGAGCAGCTCGACGCTCGGCGTCCGCCGCTCGAGCCTCATCGACGAGGGACTCGGAGGCCCGGCGCGACACCTGCGAGCGCTTGACGACATCGGGCTGATCGCGGAGCAGAACGGGGTCAATCACGGCGATAAGCCTAAGTGCTACCCCTGACCGGAAGGTGCTTCACCGAGGCGCTATCAACGCCCAGGCCTACTGCATTACCGTGAGCGAATGGCTCCCGAGCAGGCTCAGCGCACCGCCGCCGTCGTCTACAACCCGATCAAAGTCGACATCGACGACTTGCGTGCTGCAGTGAACGCTGCGGCGAGCGAGGCGGGATGGGGAGAGTCTCACTGGTATGAGACCTCTGAGGAGGACCCCGGCGGAGAGGTGACCAAGAAGGCGGTCGCCGAAGGGGCCGATGTCGTGCTGGCTGCGGGCGGCGACGGAACCGTGCGTGCAGTCGCTGAAGCACTGCGGGACACGGGTGTCCCCATCTCTCTTCTCCCGTCCGGAACCGGGAATCTCCTCGCCCGCAACCTCGACCTCACGCTCGACCACCTCGAAGAGTCCGTAAGAACAGCATTCACGGGCGCTGACCGCAAGATCGACCTCGGTGTCGTCGAGATCGAACGGGCCGACGACGCCCGCGACCGGCACGTCTTCCTCGTCATGGCCGGTCTCGGTCTCGACGCGAGGATGATCGCGAACACCAAGCCCGAACTCAAGAAGCGGGTCGGCTGGCTCGCCTACGTCGACGCGATCGTCCGGTCTCTCAAAGGTGACAACCGGGTGCGGGTGCGGTTCCGTCTCGACCGGGGCTCGGTGCGGTCGCTGCGCGTGAACACCATCCTCATCGGCAACTGCGGCTCGCTGCCCGCGAACATCCTGCTGCTGCCCGAAGCGGCCGTGGACGACGGAGTATTCGACATCGTGGCGCTACGCCCCAATGGACTGTTCGGCTGGGTTCAGATCTGGGTGAAGATCGTGTGGGAGAACGGGATCCTCCGCCGCACCACGGTGGGCCGTAAGTTCATGGGCAAAAGCAAGGAGATCCGCACCCTCCGTTACATGAAGGGCAGCGAGATCGTCATCCGCCCCGAATCGCCGCAGGAGTTCCAGCTCGACGGCGACACGTTCGGGGAGGCCGCCGCCATCCGCGCTTGGGTCGACCCGTCCGCGCTCACCGTGAAGATCCCGGCCGATCAGGCCGACATCCTTCCCACTCGCGACTAGCTCTGTTCTGCGGCGAGGATCTCGTCGAGCCAGGATCGGGCGGCGATGAAGTTGTCGTCGGAGTACTGCTCGACCGCGTCTATCGCCGCGCCGTCTGCGCGCGGGTACGACCCCAGGAAGATCACCCGGGGGCTGAAACGGCGGACGCCGAGTAACGCGTCCGCAACCCGCTCATCGCGTACGTGACCGTCGAGGTCGATCACGAAGCGATATCTGCCGAGGGCATCGCCGATGGGCCGCGACTGCAGCAGACTCAGGTTGATGCCGCGGGTCGAGAACTGCTCGAGCAGTTCGAGCAAGGCACCCGACTTGTCCTGAGGCAGGTCGGCGACGATGCTCGTCTTGTCGGCGCCCGTCTGCTCGGGTAGCGCCGTCGTCGTCGAGACGAGGACGAACCGCGTCACGGCGTTGGGATTGTCACCGATGTTCTCGGCAAGCACCTCGACCGGGTGATGCTTCTGGATTCCGGGGGGTGCGATAGCCGCGTCGATCATCCCTCCTGCGGCACCGAACAGATCGCCTGCCGCCTGGACATTCGAGTTGGAGGGGATGTGGCCGTGGGTCGGCAGCGCCTGCTCGACCCACTTGCGGCACTGACCGTATGCGACCGGGTGCGCGCCGATGGTGCGTACTTCGGAGAGCGCAGTGCCGGGGCGCGCAACCAGGTCGAACCGAACGGGAACGAGATACTCGCCGATGATGCGAAGGCCCGGCAGATTCGAGAGCGCGTCCTGAGTCGCCGTCACACCGCCTTCGACCGAGTTCTCGATGGCGATCATCGCGGCCACGCTGCGACCGGTGAGGACGTCGGCGAGCGCCTCGCCGACGTTGTTCACCGACCGCCACGCTTTGCCGCGGGCCGCTTCCACCTGTGCGAGAGCCGCTTCGGTGAAGGTGCCGGCAGGGCCCAAATAGCTGTAGCCGTGCTCGGAAAGGGCTTCGGGCGAAGGCATGGAGTAGAGGATAGCGCCCGGCTACCGCGAAGATAGGGGAATGCACGACCGCGCAGGCACCCCGGCCATCCCGTCCGATCTGATCGATACCGAAGCTCTCGTTCACGCGTACTTCGAGTTGCACCCGGATGTCGAGATCCCTGAGCAGAGGGTCGTGTTCGGAACCTCAGGCCACCGGGGCAGCTCTTTCGACTCGGCGTTCAACGACGACCACATCGCAGCGACGACGCAGGCGATCGTCGATTACCGCACCGAGCAGGGCATCACGGGTCCGCTTTTCATCGGGCGCGACACCCATGCGCTCAGCCGGCCGGCGGAGACGACGGCCCTCGAGGTGCTGGTCGCCAACGGTGTCCGCGTCCTGTCGGACGAATTCGACGGGTACACCCCTACCCCCGCGGTTTCGCACGCGATCCTCAAGTACAACAATGCCGGGAACGACGATGAGGCCGATGGCATCGTCGTCACCCCCAGCCACAATCCGCCCCGTGACGGCGGCTTCAAGTACAACCCTCCGCACGGCGGCCCCGCCGACAGCGACGCCACCTCGTGGATCGCGAAGCGCGCGAACGAGCTGATCGCCGGTGGGCTCGCCGAAGTGAAACGAGGCGAGGCGTCGGCCGTCGAGACATACGACTTCCTCGGTAATTACGTCGACGATCTCGAGAACATCATCGACATGGCCGCCATCCGTGACGCGAAGATCCGTATCGGCGCCGATCCGCTCGGCGGCGCGAGCCTCAGCTACTGGGAAGCCATCCGCGACCGGTATGAGCTCGATCTCACGGTCGTGAACCCCGAGATCGACCCGGCTTGGTCGTTCATGACGCTCGACTGGGACGGCAAGATCCGAATGGACCCGTCGTCGGCATCGGCGATGGCCTCGGTCGTGGCTCGACGGAACGATTTCGACATCCTGACGGGCAACGACGCCGACGCCGACCGACACGGCATCGTGACCCCCGACGCCGGGCTGATGAACCCCAACCACTACCTGGCCGTCGCCATCCAGTACCTCTACGCGAACCGGCCGGATTGGCGCGAAGACGCCGCCATCGGCAAGACCCTCGTGTCCTCGAGCATGATCGACCGAGTCGCCGAGTCACTCGGTCGGCGCCTTTGGGAGGTGCCGGTCGGCTTCAAGTGGTTCGTGCCGGGCCTCGTCGACGGATCCGTCGCCTTCGGTGGTGAGGAGTCGGCCGGAGCCAGCTTCCTCCGCTTCGACGGAACGGTGTGGACGACCGACAAGGACGGCATCATCCTGGCCCTCCTTGCGAGCGAGATCATCGCGAAGACCGGCAAGTCGCCGAGCCAGCACTACGCCGACCTCACGGAGCGTTTCGGCTCACCTGCCTATGAGCGCGTGGACGCGGTCGCGACCAAGGCGCAGAAAGCTGCGCTCGCGAAACTCGACGGGAACGCCATCGCCGCCGATGACCTGGCGGGCGAACCGATCACAGCCAAACTGAGCAGCGCACCCGGCAATGATGCAGCCATCGGTGGCGTCAAAGTGGTCACGGAGAACGCGTGGTTCGCGGCTCGCCCGAGCGGCACCGAGGACGTCTACAAGATCTACGCTGAGTCGTTCAAGGGCGAGGAGCACCTCCGCGAGGTGCAGACGGAAGCGAAGAAGATCGTCGACAGCGCGCTCTGAGGTCCTACTGGCGGCTGCCGCCACTCCGGTGGCGGGTTGCCAGCTGACAGCGCTTGTCGAAGGAGCGGGCCGCCCGGTCAGAGGGTTGGGCCGAGCTGGGCATCCATCCACGTCAGCGTCGGCCAGCCGGCGTCACGCTCGGCCTGGACGAAAAGCGTGAACTCATGGTCGAGAGGGAGGCGCTCGTAAGGGAACTCGATCCCCTCCTCTGCGAAAAGCTCGATCACCTGCTCGACCCGGTCACCGTTGAGGTTTCCTCCGACGGTCGTTATCTTCGGTTCGTCGGCGCGCACGCGGTCTAAGAACTCGAGATAGTCGGTGGGCTCGCGGCTCATCGCCCCGTCGACGACCCACACGGCCGCGAACATCTCCGGATGCTCGATGCCGAATCGGAAGGCGCCGTGACCGCCCATGGACCAGCCGACGAGCAGCCGGTGGGCCGGTCCGGTCTGTACACGGTATGTCTGCTCCACGTGCGGGATGAGCTCGTCGACGAATGCGGTGTCGTATCGGCCTTCCCAGCGACCGTCGACGTTGCTGTCGGGAGTGACGATCACGACGTCGTCGAGCACCCCGTCGTCGACGGCCCCGCGCAGCTCCTCGGCCTCGGGCAGGAAGGTGGCGTTGCTCTGGTCGCGCCCGTGCAGCGCGAACAGCACGGGGTACTCCCGGCACTCGGTGTAGTAGTCCGCGGGCAGACTGACGCTATACGGCACGGATCGCCCGTCGCTGCCGATGAACTCGGTGTCGAAGCGCATGCTGCCGTCTGCCGCGTCGCAGCTGCGCGGATCGCCCTGACCGGATGACGTGCCCGGCGGTATCGACGGAGGACCTGCGGTCGGCACAGGGTCCGTGGTGGTCGCGCCCTCACCTCGCAGGAAGCTCGCGAACAGGAACGCACCCACCACACCCGCCAGAACGACGATGCAGACGGCCACAACCAGAACACCCGTGCGGCGATGCTTGCCGCGTCGCTGTCCAGGTCTACTCGGGGGGAAGGAGTCCGGGCTGGTCACTGCTGCCTCTCAGTCGTGGGAGCGGTCCCGGAGCAGGTACCTCCGGCGGAAGACGCGGACGGGGAGAACGGCGCAGTTCGTCGGTTCTGCGTTCGTCAGACGGGCAGATGCCAGTAGTAGACGCTGCCACCGGGGTGGTCGATGGTTATGGCGTCATCGACGCTGCGGAAGTCGGAGTCGGTGGTGTGGCCGGCGAAATAGATCTTCGTCTCCCCGTCGAGGTACTCGATACGGGTGACCACCCCGGTGTGATCGCGGTCGCCACTGTTGTCCCAATCGAACTGCACGACATCACCGAGCGCGACCTGGTCTCGCTGGGTGTCATCGAGGGCGACGAGGTCTGATCGAGTTGAGAAGTACTCGTTCATCGCTGTCGAACTGACCCAGGTCGGCGAGCTGTCCCACACGGATGACTCGCCGTAGTACCACTCGGAGGTCTGGTTCCAGCCGCGCGCGACGAGGCTCTGACTCGTGAAATTGACGCAGTCCGTGCCGGTCACCACCCCGTAGTCGTCGTTGTAGTCCGACCAATAGGCGAGAACGTAGTCGAGCTGAGTCTGTACCGCCGCGTTGGCGGGGGTGGCCGTTGCGGGCGCCGCTTCCGCGACCTCCACCGGCTCGGTCGTGGCCGTCTGCGGCGCGGCAGACGACGCTGCCTCCGATGCGACGGGCGACTGCGCGCCGGACTCATTCGCGCCAGTCGAGCAGCCGACGAGCAGCATGGGCACCAGAGCCAGGGCGGCGATGCGGGTCACGGTCGCAGCAGAAGACACAGTCACCATCCCAAGCGTAGGCAACGTAGGTATGTACGGGCCCAGAAACTCCGGAAGCGCCTGGTCACATTGGGGCGGCGGGGAGCTCGAAGAATTCTTCGAGCGTCGTCACCCCGGTGGTGTGCATCTCGGTTGCCAGTTCGACGCCGATGTACCGGAAGTGCCACGGTTCGAACGTGTAGCCCGTGACGTCGATCTTGTCGGCCGGGTAGCGGAGCAGGAAGCCGAAACGCCACGCATTCGCGGCAAGCCACTGCCCTTCCGGCGTATCGGCGAAACACTCCTCGATCGAGCAGTACCCGGACCCAGCGCCGATATCGATCGCGAGACCGGTCTGGTGCTCGCTATGCCCGGGCGGTGCAGTGGTCGGGTCGTCAGGCGAGAACAGCCGGACCTGCGTCGAATACGACCGGTACGCGCTGTTCGAAGCGAGCACGAGCGCAGCTTCCGTCCGAGCGGCGGCGAAGAGAGCCACTGCGGCGTCCGATGCCTCCTGGCGCAGCATCGGGTCCCAGGTGTGCTCGACCGGCACGTCCACGAGGTCGCCCGGCGAGTAATCCTCCGGGTTGAGCGCGCGGGCTCTGTTCACGACGACCCAGATACTGGACGGATCGTCGATCGACAGGGCTGCTTTGTCGAACGACGCGACTGTGGGCTCTTGCGTCGGTGTCACGGTCCGGGTCGGCACGGAGATCGCGGTGGGGGCGCCCTCGGCGCCCCCAGTCTGCGGTTCCTCCGCGGCGCATCCCGAGACGAGGACGAGCACCGCGGCGAGCGCACCGAAGACCGATGAACGGCTGCGCGGGGGTCTCACCCGGAAAGCCTACGTTCGGAACTCGAATCGGGAACGGAACGCCGTCGGTGAGCCAGAGCCCCCGTGGCGAAGAACCCGGAGCGCCCTACGGTCGCCCGGCTCCGATAACCTCGTAGCGATTGCCTGGAGGCAACTCACACCATGAGCAACGGACTCGGTTCCAACGGCGCGCCGACCCTCGAAGAGGTCGCCGCGCTGGCTGGCGTGTCTCGATCGACCGTGAGCAGGGTCGTCAACAACTCGCCGAAAGTGAAGGACGATGCGGTCATCGCCGTCCAGCGAGCCATTGACGAGCTCGGCTACGTCCCAAACCGGGCTGCGCGTTCGCTCGCGAGTCGCCGCACTCAGGTGCTCGCACTCGTCGTCCCCGAATCGACCGCGAAAGTGTTCGCCGACCCGTTCTTCGCATCGGTCGTGCAGGGTGTGGCACTGACTCTCGCCGAAACCGAATACACCCTCAATATGGTCTTCGCCTCCGAGGCGGCGCCCGAGAAAACGCGGCGCTATCTCCTGGGAGGAAACGTCGACGGCGCTCTCGTCGTCTCGCACCACAGCGGCGACCACTCGTACGCCCGCCTCGGGAACTCCCTCCCCATCGTCTTCGGCGGACGCCCACTCGAAGACGATGAAGGCCATAGCTTCTTCGTCGATGTGGCGAATGTCGACGGCGCCCGGACGGTCACGCAGCACCTGATCGATATCGGCCGTCGCAACATCGCCGCGATCGCAGGCCCTCAAGACATGCCGGCCGGTGCCGATCGGCTCGCGGGCTGGCGCGACGCGCTTCGCGCTTCAGGGCTCGACGACTCGCTGGTCGAGGTCGCCGACTTCTCTCCGCGCCAGGGTACCGAGGCGATGCGGCGCCTCCTGGATTCGGGCCGCCCCATCGATGCGGTCTTCGCCTCGAACGACCAGATGGCGGCAGGGGCGCTCACCGCGCTCCGCGAACGCGGCCTCTCCGTTCCGGAGGCCGTCGCTGTCGCCGGATTCGACGGCGACTACTTCGGAGAGGCGAGCGACCCGCCGCTCACCACGGTCGTGCAGCCGTCCACGGGACTCGGCGAGACGATGGCGAACGTGCTGGTCCGGCTCATCGCCGGTGACCCGGTCGACCGGGTGACCATCATGCCGACCGAACTCCTCGTGCGCGGGTCGACGGTACGCACCCGCTGAAGCCCGTCAGGGGACGCGCGTCAACCACTCCTGTGTGCTGAACTTCTCGGCGACGAGACGCTCAGCGGCAGCCAACTCGTCGGCCGTGATCTCGCCCACCGTTGCTCCGTAGAGATTCGTGAACGTATCGGTCATCGTGTCGATGATCTCGGCTCGAGGGAGACCGGTCTGGCTGCGCAGCGGATCGACCCGCTTCGCAGCGCTGGTCGTGCCCTTGTCGCTCAGCTTCTCGCGCCCGATTCGGAGGACCTGCACCATCTTCTCGCCGTCCATGTCGTAACTCATCGTCACGTGGTGCAGCACAGCTCCCCCGCCGAGACGCTTCTGCGCGGCTCCGCCGATCTTGCCTTTCGCGGACGTGATGTCGTTGAGCGGCTGATAGAAGGCATCGATTCCGAGCGCGCGCAGCGCCACGATCGTCCACTCGTCGAGATAGGCGTACGACTCGGCGAACGACATCCCGCGCACGAGATCTCCCGGCGCGTAGAGCGAGTAGGTGATCGCGGTTCCCGCTTCCATGAACATGGCACCGCCACCACTGATGCGGCGCACGACCTCGACCCCGTACTTGTCGGCGTTGTCGAGATCGACCTCGTTGCGCAGTGATTGGAAGCTGCCGATCACGATGGCAGAGCGGTCCCACTCCCAGAACCGCAGGGTGGGTGCTCGACGGCCGGCACCGACTTCCTCGGTGAGCACCTGATCGAGAGCGACATGCATCGCGGGTGAGAATGCGGGCGGGTGCACGATCTGCCATGGGTAGTCGCGCCAGCTCGTCGCGTTGCCGATGGAACGTCGGATGGCTGTCGCCACCGCCTCTGGCGTGAAGCCGAGCAGAACAGCATCGACGGGAAGCGCCCGGCGGATCGCCGACGCGATGTGCTGAGCGTCGGCATCGGCTGGAAGCCCGTTGACCGCGTCGTCGATGGCGACGAGCGCATCATCGGGCTCGAGGAAGAAGTCCCCCGCCAGCCGGAAATCGACGATGACGCCGTCGCGGACCTCGAGGTCGACGACGACGAGCTTGCCGCCGGGAACTTTGTACTCGCCGTGCATCTTTTCCCTCAGCTCTTCAGATCCGCCGAACCACGTTACCGCCCACCCTCGAGTCGAGCCAGGCGATCAGGTCGGCGATGACCTCATCCTTGTTGAGCTCATTGAAGACCTCATGACGGGCGTCCGTGTAGATCTTCGCCTCCACATCGCGCAAGCCGCTGCGCTGCACGTATGCCCTGGCGAGGCGGAGCGCGCTTCGCTCACCACCGAGAGGGTCATCGCCCCCGACTTGGATCAGCAGAGGAAGCTCGGCGGGAAGCCCCCGCGCGGGGCGACCGAACAGACGGAGGGCATCCGCGAACCCGAAGAGCTTGAGGATGTCTGCCGAGAAGTTGAGCGGATCCGAATAGAACGCCTCCGAGATCGCGGTGTCGCGACTCAGCCACTCCGCCCCCGTCGTGCCGAGATGTGCGTGCCGACGGTTGAGGTCTCCACCGTTCATGGAGCCGAACCAGCGGTAGGCGGTTCCCGTCAGGACGACCGCGTCGTAGAGATCGGGATGCCGGTTCAGCAGGATCTGGGCCATCAGGGACCCCCAGCTGTGCCCGATCATGACGAGCGGAAGCGCAGGATGGGCGGTGCGGGTCAGATCCGACAGCTGCCGCACGGCATCCACCGTCGCTCGCAGCCCACCCGGCCCCAGCTTGCCGAGGCGACTGCGGTCATCGCCGTATTGATTCATCCCGGTCTTGCCATGACCGCGATGGTCGTCCGCAACGACCGAATACCCGGCTGCTACCAAGGCTTCCGCCACAGCCCGATAACGTCCGGCATGCTCACCGACACCATGTGCGATCTGAACGACCGCTTTCGGCTGGTCGGCGTGCCACTCGTAGTAGGTGATCCGTACACCATGAGCGTCGATGTATTCGGGCATACGGTCATCATCCCGCACCCCGCGCGCGCAGTCGTCGCGAAGGTCAGAGCTCGCGGGTTATCTCGACTCGCACGTTGAGTTCCGACCGGAACGGGCCGGCGTAGACCCCACGGAGGGGCGCTACATCGTTGTAGTCGCGGCCGCGACCGACGAGGACGTGCCTGTCGCCGATCGGAATCAGGTTGGTGGGATCCCAGCCGGACCACTCGCCGCAGAACCACTCGATCCACGCATGCGACTCCCCGGCGATCGTCTCGCCGACGGCCGCGTCGGGCTTCGGATGCAGGTATCCGGAGACGTAACGGGCGGGTATCCCGACCGAGCGCAGAGCGCCGAGCGCGACATGGGCGATGTCCTGGCAGACACCCTTCCGCTCGGTCCATGCTTCGTGCGCGGTGGAATGCACGCCGGTGACGCCCTGCATGTATTCGATGGCCTCGCCGAGGGAGTGAGCGATCCGTTCCGCCGCCTCGCACGGGTTCGCCGAGTCATGGGCGATGTTCCTGGCGAGTTCCGCAACGTCTTCGGGAGGCTCGGTCAGCTTCGTCTGCCGGATCTGCTCGACGTACTGGACCTGCGAGCCAGCGACTCGCGGCAGGTCTTCCCAGGTCGTCTGTTCGCTGGAGTGTTCGCGATCACGCACCTCGACGAGGCTCGTGGCGGTGAGCGAAAGCTCGCTGTGCGGGGTGAGGATCTCGAACGAGCTGACCCGTGTGCCCCAGTAGTCGACGTAGGCGTGCTGGGAGGACATCGGAGATATGTCGACTTGGGAATGTAAGACGAATTGCCGTTCAGAACTGGCGGGCAGCATGCGCGCCTCGTTGTAGGACGCCGTCACCTCGCCGCCGTAGTTGAAACCGGTCTGGTGCCGGATCCGAAGTCGCTTCATACCGCCCTCTCCCCTGTCCACACGGGGTCGGCCTGCGTCGGGAAATAGCGCTGCCGAATGGCCTCCGACGCGGTCGAAGTGCTCGTCTGCACCGCATCCATATGTCCGGGCAGATCTTCGAGGATCTCGACGATGGGACGGAACTCGAGTTGGCTGCGGATGTGCCCGAGCAGGCGCTGGGCTTGATCGGAGACGCCGATGCGTCCGCTGCGCGGCTGCAGCTCGCGCAGACATTCCTCGGCGCGCAGCACCGAGAACAGGACCGAACGCGGGAAGAGCCGATCGAGTAGCAGGAACTCGGCCGCGTTGGTTGCCGACGGCACTCCACGGTAGGTGCGCAGGTACGCCTCGTATGCCCCGCAGGAACGGAGGATCGTGGTCCAACTGGGTCCGCTCGCTTCCGTGAGCGACCGGGTCGCCAGGAGCCGAGCCGTCATGTCGGCTCGCTCGATGCTGCGTCCGAGGGTGAAGAACTGCCAGCTCTCGTCGCGACTCGTGGCCGACTCGATCGTGCCGACGGCGAGCGCCGCGCGTTCGCGTACCCAGCCGAAGAACTCGTGCACCTTCTCGTTCGAAACCCGACGTGGCATGCGGGCCTTCGTCGTGTTGAGGCACTCCCACAGCTCGGTCGAGACGATCTCGCGCGCCCGCCGCGCATTCTCACGCGCGGCCCCCAACGAGTAGGCGATGGATGCAGGGTGGGTGCGGTCGAAGGCGAGGATCGCGAGCACGTCCGACCTGGTGAGCTCGGTGCCCTCGGGCGCCGAGCTGCCCATGACTGCGAGCAGGGAACGACAGGCGAGGTCTTCCTCGATCCACGGGTCTTCGAGCAGTAGCTGCAGGTGGACGTCGAGGATACGTGCGGTTCCGTCACTGCGTTCGATGTAGCGGCCGATCCAGAACAGGCTCTCGGCGATGCGGCTCAGCACGGCGTCCCCTCCTCCTCGTGCGAGTCCGCACGATCCGCTTCAGCGACCTGCTGCTGCTGCTGTTGCTGCTCGGTGTTGTCTTTCGGACGGTCATGCGGCGAGTGATCCGGTGAATGCTCGCGGATGATCGGGATCGACGAGGTGGGCGCGGCCTGACCGGCCACGAGGGTCTGCACGCTGCGGTTACCCGTGTAGAGCGGCTGGTGGCCGACCACCCAGGTGTCCTTGCTCCCGCCACCGCGACTGGAGTTGACCACCAGTTGTCCCTCGGGGAGAGCCACCCGGGTGAGACCTCCCGGCAGGACCCAGATATCGCGCCCGTCGTTCACCGCGAAAGGACGGAGGTCGGTGTGCCGTGGCCGCATCCCCTCGTCGACGAGAGTCGGGATCGTGGAGAGCTGGACGACCGGCTGCGCGATCCAGCCGCGCGGGTCGCGCAGCAGGCGAGTGCGTAATTCGTCGAGTTCCGCGGCGGATGCTGCAGGTCCGACGACGAGTCCCTTTCCTCCCGAACTGTCGACGGGTTTCACGACGAGCTCGTCGAGACGGTCGAGCACCTCTTCGAGCGATCCCGGGTCTTCGAGGCGCCAGGTCTGCACGTTCGGCAGAATCGCGTCCTCCCCGAGGTAGTAGCGGATGAGCTCGGGCAGGTAGGTGTAGACGAGCTTGTCGTCGGCGATACCGTTGCCGACGGCGTTCGCGATGGTGACATTGCCGAGCCGCGCCGCGAGCATGAGACCCGGCGAACCGAGCATCGAGTCGGCGCGGAACTGCAGCGGGTCGAGGAACTCGTCATCGACCCGGCGGTAGATCACATCGACCGGTGTGGGGCCGGCCGTGGTGCGCATCCAGACGCGGCCGCCGGAGCAGAACAGGTCACGTCCTTCCACGAGCTCGACGCCCATCAGACGAGCGAGCAGGGTGTGCTCGAAGTATGCCGAGTTGTACACACCCGGGGTGAGCACGACGACGGTCGGATCCTCGACACCGTTCGGGGCACTGGCCCGCAGTGCCTGCAACAGACGGTTGGGGTAGTCACCGACGGGACGCACCCGCATCGAGACGAACAGTTCTGGCAGGGTCTGCGCCATCACCCGCCGGTTCGAGATGACGTAGCTGACCCCGCTCGGGACCCGCACGTTGTCTTCGAGCACCCGCCACTCCCCCGCTTCGTCGCGGATGAGGTCGATCCCGGAAACCTGGATGCGCACCCCGTTCGGCGGCACGACCCCGGCCGCTTCACGGTGGTAGTTCGAGGACGAGCTGATGAGGGAGGCGGGGATGACGCCGTCGAGGACCGCGCGCTGGGGACCGTAGACGTCAGCGAGGAACGCCTCGAGGGCACGGACCCGCTGCTTGATCCCCGCTTCCACGCGGATCCATTCACCCTGATCGATGACTCGTGGCACGGCATCGAGTGGGAATGGCCGCTCTTCCCCGGCGAAGTCGAAGGTCACACCCTGGGCGAGATAGCTGGAGGAGAGGGCCTCGGTGCGCCCCCGTAGCTCCTCCTGAGTCATCTGCGCCAGCGCGGAATAGATCTCGCGATAGGGCTGACGCGCGTCGGCCGCCCCGTTCGTGCCATCCGCCGCGCCGAACATCTCATCCCACGCCGCAGTGGCGGGTTCGACCTTCGGCGCTGTGGTGCGCGTCGCATATCCGTCGAACAGGGCTCCCATGAACCGACTCTATACAGGCCCGTGTTGCCGGGGTGTTTCTGTGAACGTGGGAATCGTCGAGGCTCGGACGACGAGTTCCGGCTGGAACTCGACATGCCGGATCGGCGACGACCCCGCGATCTGCGCTTCGATCAGCTCGACCGCGGTGCGGCCGATCAGCTCACTCGGCTGACGGATCGATGTGATCGGCACGACCGCCGCACTCGCGAAAGCGATGTCGTCGTAGCCGACCAGCGCGATACGTTCGGGCACGGGAATGCGCTCTGTCATCCTGAATGCCTGTAACAGGCCCATCGCGACGAGATCGTTGCCCGCGAAGACCGCGTCCGGCCATTCCGACTCCGTCTCGCGCAAGAGCGCAACACCTGCCTCTCGCCCGTTGATGACAGTCAGCTGCGGGATCTCGATGACCCGCAACTCGATCCCCGCACGCCGCGCCGCCCGCCGAGCACCTTCTAGTCGGTCACCCACTTGACGAAGTCCCAGCGGACCACCGACGAAGGCGAGCCGTCTCCGACCGAGCCCGATGAGATGCTCGGCCGCGAGCTCCCCTCCCGCGACGTCGTCGACCGAGACCGACGCGAAGTCGGGCAGCTCCGCCTTCCGGTCGACGAGCACCGCCGGGGTACCCCGCAGGCGAAGCCGCTCGAGACGCTCCCCGATTTCACCGACGGGCGAGATCAAGATCCCGCGGACGCGCTGCTCCTCGAAAAGGTCGAGATAGTGCGCCTCGCGGGCGGGGTCCTGGTCGCTGTTGCCCATGACGACCGCGGTTCCGGTGCTCTCGGCCTCGAGCTCGGCACCGCGTGCCAGGTCGGTGAAGAACGGGTTGCCTCCGTCGAGGACGATGAGGCCGATGCTTCGGCTGCGGCCCGCTCTGAGCTGGCGGGCGGCGTCGTTGCGCACGAAGCCCAATTCCTCGATGGCTGCGCGGACTTTGACGACCGTGGCGGGAGGAACGGTTTCCGGCCGGTTCAGCACGTTCGAGACCGTGCCGACCGAGACCCCGGCGCGCGCCGCGACGTCCTTGACGCTCGTACCCGACACACGCACCTCCCCGATCACGTTGACAAGCTCCGAGTCGCAAGGATACCGTCGGCAGAGCCGGTTTGAATCGTTTCAGACGGTGAACGGCGGTGCTGTGCCCTGCAGCTCCAGCGATGATCCACGAAGGCGTCCGACATGACTCTGAACCAATCGATCCTCGAGCAGCTCGAGAAGCAGGCCATAGAACTGCCGTCGTGGGCGTTCGGCAACTCGGGCACCCGATTCAAGGTGTTCACGACTCCAGGTACCCCCCGCTCCATCGAAGAGAAGCTCGCGGACGCGGCGAAGGTCAATGAGCTCACCGCGCTCGCACCCTCTGTCGCACTGCATATCCCCTGGGACAAGGTCGACGATTATGCGGCCCTTCGTCGCCATGCCGAAGACCTCGGGGTCACGCTCGGCACCGTCAACTCGAACACGTTCCAAGCCGACATCTACAAGTTCGGCAGTCTCACGCACTCGGACCCCGCCGTCCGTCAGAAGGCGATCGACCATCACCTCGAGTGCATCGACATCATGGACGAGACCGGCTCACGCGACCTCAAGATCTGGCTCGCCGACGGGACGAACTACCCAGGACAAGGCGACCTGAGAGGCCGACAGGACCGCTTGGCGAAGTCTCTCGCCACCATCTACGAGCGCATCGGAGAGCAGCGGCTC
>Ga0210040_10003792_pt1 | contig 20189 bp, 22 predicted proteins | sample CryGeyCG12114_NA_FD_185462 | JGI IMG/M metagenome (GOLD analysis project Ga0210040, IMG submission 185462) | Groundwater microbial communities from aquifer - Crystal Geyser CG19_WC_8/21/14_NA (SPAdes) (version 2) | ecosystem: Environmental > Aquatic > Deep subsurface > Groundwater | place: USA... | reverse complement strand
TGTACCGGATCCTGACGAACACCTACATCAACAGCTACCGCAAGAAGCAGCGGCAGCCGCAGCAGTACCCCACCGAGGAGATCCAGGACTGGCAGCTCTACGCCGCCGAGGAGCACAGCTCCAGCGGCCTGCGGTCGGCCGAGATCGAGGCGCTGGACCACCTGCCGGACTCCGACATCAAGGAGGCCCTGCAGCAGCTGCCCGAGGACTTCCGGCTGGCCGTCTACCTGGCCGACGTCGAGGGTTTCGCCTACAAGGAGATCGCCGAGATCATGGGCACCCCCATCGGCACGGTGATGTCCCGGCTGCACCGCGGACGCCGCGGACTGCAGAAGCTGCTGGCCGACTACGCCCGCGAGCGCGGCTTCGTCCGCGCCGGAGCCGGTGAGGAGGCGAGCTCCTGATGGCCGACGACGCCCCTCAGGTTGACGAGCCGATCGAGATCAACTCCTGCGACGACGTGCTGACCCACGTCTTCGAGTTCCTCGACCACGAGACCAGCGACGCCCGCCGCGGCGTCATCGCCGAGCACCTCGAGGACTGTTCCTCGTGCCTGCGGGAGTTCGGCATCGAGCAGGAGTTCAAGGCACTGGTCCGCCGCCGGTGCGGCGGGGACGTGCCGCCACCGTCACTGCGCGAGCGGATCAAGATGCAGCTGACCAGCGTCTCCTTCGAGGAGGACGGCACGCAGGTCACCGTCGAGCGGATCACCGTGGAGCGCTCCGGGGACTGAGGAAGGACCTCCTGCCCCCCACGGCTCGCACGCTCGCCGCGGGGCCCTGCAGGAGGCCGGACGGCGAAGGCCCCGTTCCCGCAGCAGCGGGGACGGGGCCTTCGTGCGCCTGCCGCGAAGCGCTCAGGCGTTGGGGCGCTTGCCGTGGTTGGCGCCGCTCTTCTTGCGAGCGCGACGCTTGCGTCCTCGCTTGGACATCGCTGCCCTCCTCTCTCTGCCGGTGGGCCGCGGTGACCCGGTGGTTCGCGGACCCGGTCGACGGCGCACGTATCGTGCGCGGCGACGCCTGACCCGCCAAGCTGACAGACACCAGCCTCCACGGGGCGGCGGCGGGCATGCGCCTGGCGCGGGGGGAACGCAGGAGGAGCCGTGGCACAGGTGGGGATCGAGAGCGTGCTCGTGGCGGGTCGGGGGCCCGCCGCGTGCGGCGTCATCGCCTCCTGCGCGCGTCTGGGCGTGAAATCCGTGGCCGTGCACTCCGAGACCGAGCGCTCGGCGCGACACGTCCGGATGGCCGACGAGGCGGTCCTGCTCGGCCCCGCGGCGGCCGCCGAGTCCTACCTCGCCGTCGATCGCATCGTCGAGGCCGCGCGGCGCAGCGGGGTCACCGCCGTGCTCCCGGTGCCCCCCGCTCTGGCGGGCAACGCGAAGCTGGCCACCGCGGTCCGCGACGCCGGGCTGCTGTGGGTCGGCCCGGACCCGGACGTGCTGGAGCGGCTCGGCGGCGACGGCGTCGAGCCGGCCAGCGAGCGCGGGCTGCTGGCCTGGGTGACCGCTGCGGGTCTCCAGTTCCCGACGCCCGTCCTGCGCGACCGTGCGGCCGGCATCGCGCGGGTCTCGTGGACCCCGGACGCGTCCGCGCCGGTGCCGGCCGCCGCCCGCCGGCTGGCCGAGGTGGGCTGGCGGGGCCTGGTCACGGTCGGCATCGCACCCGACGGCGAGCTGGCCGAGGTGGCCGCAGGCTTCTCGCTGGACATCGCCGTGCTCGAGCGGGCCCACGGCGTGGACGCCGTCGAGCTGGCCCTGCGCAGCGCGGTCCCGCTCCGCGGCGACGTCCCCCGTCCCTCCTCGGCGCCGTGGCGGCCGGCGGTGGCCGTGCAGCTGCGCGCCACGCTCCCGCCGGGTGAGGCGGGGCGGATCACGGGACGGCTGCCCGGGACGGGGCGCCCCGCCCCGAAGCCGGAACCGGGGATCGACCTGCTCGCCGTGGGCGGCTACGAGCCCGGTGACCGGCTGGACGGCTGGTACGACGCGCTGCTGGCCACGGTCAGCGCCGGCGCCGCGGACACGGCCTCGGCGGCGCGCGCCGTGAGCCAGGCGTTGACGGGGCTGCCGGAGGTGGGCGTGCCGCACGACGGCTCGGAGGTCTGCGGGGTCCTGCAACGGCTCGCCGCCGGTCGGGACGTGCCGGGCGCCTGAGTCGGTCCGCCGTGCCAGGATGACTCCGGGCCCGCCGGAACCGCGGGCCGCCCGCGTACGAGGGAGGTCCGGTGGCGGTCGAGGAGATCCACGCCGAGATGGTCTCCAGCGTGTGGAAGGTCCTGGTGACGCCCGGGGCGCAGGTCGCGGCCGGTGACACGCTGGTCATCCTCGAGTCGATGAAGATGGAGATCCCCGTCCTCACCGAGCTGTCCGGCACCGTGCAGGCGCTGCACGTCGTCGAGGGCGAGGTGCTCCAGGAGGGCGACCTCATCGCCACCGTCGCGGGCTAGGTGCCCCGGAAGTCGTTCAGGAGAGCTGGCGGGCGTAGACCAGCAGCTCGACGCCCGGCACCGGTGACCAGTCGCGTTCGGGCAGGCGGGTGAAGCCCAGTCGCTCGTAGAGCCGGTGCGCCGCGCTCATCGACGTGCTCGTGGACAGCACCATGCGCCGCTTCCCGGCCTCCCGCGCACGCCGCAGGCACTCGGTCATCAGCAGCGCGCCGATGCCCCGCCCCTGCGCCACCGGGTCGACGACCAGCATGCGCACCGCCGCCTCGTCCGCGGACTCGGTGACCTCGCCGAAGTCGCCGTCGAGGACCAGGGCCACGCTGCCGACCAGCCGGTCGGCCTCGTCGCGGACGACGAGCAGCTCGGCCAGCTCCGCCCGCCCCGCCACGTCGGCGAGCTCCACGCCGTAGTCGGGGCCGGCCAGCCCGCCACCGACGTAGACGGACACGGTCAGCTCGGCGATGGCGGAGTGGTCCTCGGGCCAGGCGTGCTCGATGCGGACAGCGGGAGGGGCGGGGACGTCGACCACACCGAGCACCCTAAGCAGAAGGACCCCGTCCTCCTCCGCGCTCGCAGGCTCGGGCCGAGCCCGGGGCGGGGCCATAGGCTCGGGCGCACCATGAACAGCCTCTCCGAGCGCCTCACCCGGGGGTCGGCCTCCAGCCCGGCGCAGATCGACCACTGCCGCCGCCTGGTGGCCGACTGGCAGCTGCTGGCCGACCTCTCCTTCGCCGACCTGACGCTGTGGGTGCCGCTGGGCGGGGGCTCGTGGTGGTGCGTCGCCCAGGTCCGGCCGCTCACCGCCCCGACCAGCCGCCCCGAGGACATGGTCGGCGTCGAGGTCGAGGGGGAGGCCGCTCATCCCTTCCAGGTCGCCCACCGGGAGGGCCGGCCGGTCACCGAGGGTGCGCCCGACTGGTCCGGGCCCGCGCCGCGCCGTCTGGAGGTGGTCCCGGTCCGCCACGACGACGTCGTCGTCGCCGTCCTGGCCCGGGACACCAACCTGGCCGTCACCCGGGCGCCCTCGACGCTGGAGCTGACGTACCTCGACATCGCCGCCGACCTCTGCCTCATGGTGTCGGCCGGCACCTTCCCTCCGGAGAAGCTGCAGGACGCCGAGATGAGCCCGCGGGTGGGCGACGGGCTGCTGCGGCTGGACGGGCAGGGCCGGGCCGTCTACGCCAGCCCGAACGCGCTGTCCGCCTACCGGCGCATCGGCGTCGCCGGTGACGTCGTCGGCCGCGACCTGGCCGAGGTGACCCGGTCGGCGGCGCGCGAGCGGGTGGCCGGGGAAGAGGTGGCCGCCGGGATCGCCGCCGCCGTCGCCGGGCGCTTCCCCGATCCCATGGACGTCGAGGCCGCCGCCGCCACCATGCTCGTGCGGGCCCTGCCCCTGCAGGCCCCCGGCGCCGAGGCCGGCGCGCTCGTGCTGGTCCGGGACGTGACCGACGTGCGCCGCCGCGACCGGGCGCTGCTGAGCAAGGACGCGACGATCCGCGAGATCCACCACCGCGTGAAGAACAACCTGCAGACCGTCGCGGCGCTGCTGCGGCTGCAGGCGCGGCGCATGACCGAGCCGGCCGCGCGCGCCGCCCTGGAGGAGTCGGTGCGCCGGGTCGCCTCCATCGCCGTGGTGCACGAGACGCTGGCCGGCAGCCGGGAGGACGTCGTCGACGTCGACCAGGTGCTCGACCAGGTGATGCCGATGCTGGGGGACCTGACCTCCATCGGCCCGGCCGCCCGCACCCGGCGCACCGGCTCGTTCGGCGAGCTGCCGGCGGCGACCGCGACCCCGCTCGTCCTCGCCGTCACGGAGCTGCTGCACAACGCGGCGGAGCACGCGTTCCCCGAGGGAGAGCCGGGGGTCATCGAGCTGGTCGCGGAGCGGACCGGGGACGACCTGCTCGTGCGGGTGCGCGACGACGGCCGGGGCCTCCCGGAGGAGTTCGACCCCGCGGCCGGTCAGGGCCTGGGCCTGCAGATCGTCCGGACGCTCGTGGTGAGCGAGCTCGGCGGCAGCCTGGCCATGGGCGTGCCGCCGGGGGAGCGGGGGACCGAGGTCGTGCTCACGCTCCCCGGCGCTGGTCTGCCGCGCCGGTAGCGACCGGCGGCTGGAGGGACGCCGAGGCCGGTCCGGGAAGATTCCCGGACCGGCCTCGTGGCGATCGTCGGGCCGCTCAGCGGCCCGCGGTGCTCCCGGTCAGGCGGTGCGGACCCGGGTACGAGCCTGACGGCGCTTGAGGGCCCGCCGCTCGTCCTCGGAGAGGCCGCCCCACACGCCCGAGTCCTGGCCGGAGCTCAGCGCCCAGTCCAGGCACGACTGCACGACGGGGCAGCGCTGGCACACGGCCTTGGCCTGCTCGATCTGGACGACTGCAGGGCCGGCCGTCCCGATCGGGAAGAACAGCTCGGGGTCTTCGTCCCGGCAGAGCGCGCGGTGGCGCCAGTCCATGGCTGTGTTCTCCTCGGTGTCGTCGACGGGTGGTGCATCAGTCGCTGAACCCGGTCCGACCACGGGGCCGGACCGACGCGGCCGGACCGACACCGGAGGTCCCAGCGCCTTGACGGCAGCGACTGCCTGCCTTGTTACCGGCAGGTTGCGTTCTGGATGCGATGCTTTCACGAGACCGTCGCCTGTCAAGCGAAACCAGCTCGACGCCGACCCCCGCGTGAGCAAGCTCACCACGGCCGTGATAGGCCCGCCACTCGGCGGGGCGGGTCACCGTGCGCGGAGCGCGACGCCCTGCCCAGGGAGGTCAGGAGACGACGCGCAGGGCGTGCGGGACGGAGCGCAGCCGCAGCCCGGTCGCGGTGCCCAGGTGGTCGCCGTCGACCTGCCAGCCCTGCGGCCGGGCGGCGCTCAGCGACAGCTCCGCGAGGTCGTGCCGGCGGTGCAGACCGCGTCCCCGGAGCTGCGGCTGCGCGGCCAGTGCCTGGCGCAGCGTCCGCAGCATGCTCACGGCATGGGTGCGGCCCAGTGCGAAGACGTCGAGCCCGGCGTCGAAGGATGCCTCGGGCGAGGGATTCACCGGCCGGGCGCCCAGGTACGTCCACGGGCTCACGTTCGAGACCAGGCAGAGGAAGAGGTCCTCGACGTCGGGCTCCCCGGGGACCTGCAGCGTCATCGCCGGACGGCGTCGCTCGCGTCCGAGGAGGAAGGCGCTGGTCGCCTCCCGCACGTACAGCGCCCCGGTGGAGCGCCGGCCACGGGCCCGCTGGCCCTCGACCCGCGCGATGACCTCCGCGTCGAAGCCGAGCCCGGCGGCGAACACGAACCAGCGCGGCGGGGTCCACTCCGGCTCCGAGGCCGCCGCGTCGGCGACGGCGCTGCGGGCGGCGGCAGCCGGGTCGTCCTCGGTGAGCGGCGCCGTGCTGGTGCCCGTGGCGCTGGCCGTGCCCAGCGACACCGATCTCGTCCGGCCGGCCCGGATCGAGGCGAGGATCTCGGCGGTGGCCTCGACCGGGTCCCGGGAGCGGCCGAGCGCGCGCGAGAAGACGTTGGTGGAACCACCCGGGACGACGGCCAGCGTGGGCAGGTGCGGGCCCGGCCCCTGCTCGAGCAGCCCGTTGACCACCTCGTTGACCGTGCCGTCGCCCCCGAGGGTGACCACCAGGTCCAGTCCGTCCGCGGCGGCGCGGGCCCCCAGCTCCTGGCCGTGTCCGCGGTGCGTGGTCTCGGCGACGTCGACCTTCAGCTCGCTGGCCAGGGCGCCGACGAGCACGTCGCGCATCTTGGCCGTGGTGCTCGTCGCCGCCGGGTTGACCACCACGAGCGCACGCATGAACTCCAGGCTAATGGCGCGCCGGGGCCGGGCGGAGGAGGTGTACCCGGCCACGAGGCGGCCCCGGAGGAGGGCTGCCGCGTAATCTCGCCGTCGTGCCCGAGCAGACGCCGCCGCGCCGGCTGGCCGATCGCCTCTTCGGTGCGGTCACCCCCGCACCGGAGGCCCGGCCGCAGCCGCCGCGTCCCGACGCGCCGCGGTCGGTGCGCCAGGCCGCCGTCGCGGTCGCCGTGGAGGCCGCCGTCCTCGCGGCGCTCGCCGTGGTGCTGCTGTGGCTGACGCTCACCGGGGACCCGGAGAGCGTGCCGCGTGCGCTGGCCGAGGTGGTCCTCGCCGGGCTGACGGCCGGGCTCCTGGGCGCTGCCGCGGCCGGGCTGCGCCACCTCGCCGGCTGGGCGAGAGGGCCGGTCATCGCCCTGCAGATCCTCTTCGCGGCCTCGGGCGTCGTCGCCTTCCAGGCCGGCCGCCCCGAGGTCGGGGTCCCCGTCCTGGCGCTGGTCGCGGCGGTGCTCTACCTGCTGCTGACGCCCGAGGCCCGCCTGGCCTACCTGGACCGCTAGTAGAAGGACCCCCTTTCCCCCCACCCCTCGCAGGCTCGGGCCGGCACCCTGAAAGGGAGCCGTCAGACGAGGTCGATGACGTCGGCGATCGAGTCGAGGATCCGCCCGGGGCGGAACGGGAACCGGGCCACGTCGGCCGCCGCGGTCGAGCCGGAGAGGACGAGGATCGTGTCCAGCCCGGCCTCGATGCCGGCGACGACGTCGGTGTCCATGCGGTCGCCGATCATGATCGTCGACTCGGAGTGCGCCTCGATCCGGTTCATCGCGCTGCGGAACATCATCGGGTTGGGCTTGCCCACGAAGTAGGGCTCGGCGCCCGTCGCGCGGGTGATCATCGCCGCGACCGACCCGGTGGCCGGCAGGGGACCCTCCGGCGAGGGGCCGGTCACGTCCGGGTTGGTGGCGATGAACCGGGCGCCGCGCCCGACGAGGCGGATGGCGCGGGTGATGGCCTCGAAGGAGTAGGTGCGCGTCTCGCCGAGCACGACGTAGTCCGGGTCGGTGTCGGTCATGACGTACCCGACCTCGTGCAGCGCGGTGGTCAGGCCGGCCTCGCCGATCACGTAGGCGGAGCCGCCCGGCAGCTGGGTGTGCAGGAAGTCGGCGGTGGCCAGCGCGGAGGTCCAGAGGGACTCCTCCGGCACGTGCAGCCCGGTACGGGCCAGGCGGGCGGCGAGGTCGCGGGGCGTGAAGATCGAGTTGTTGGTGAGGACGAGGAAGCGGCGGCCGCGGTCGACCAGGCGCTCGAGGAACTCGGCCGCCCCGGGGAGCGCCTTCTCCTCGTGGACGAGGACGCCGTCCATGTCGGTCAGCCAGCACTCCGCGGCGAGGCGCTCGGTGGTCACGGCGATGACGCTAGCGCCCGGAGGGGGCCGGGACCCGTCCTACCGCCGGCCGGCGTCGGCGAAGGTGGTGAGCGCCGCGTCGGTGAGCCGGAAGACGGTCCACTCGTCCATGGGGACGGCGCCGGCCGCCCGGTAGAAGTCGATGGACGGGGTGTTCCAGTCGAGCACCGACCACTCCAGGCGCGAGTAGCCCCGCTCGACGCACACCGCGGCCAGCGTCCGCAGCAGCTCCCGACCCAGGCCGCGCCCCCGGTGCCCCGGCTGCACGAAGAGGTCCTCCAGGTAGATGCCGTGGGTGCCGCGCCAGGTGGAGAAGTTGAGGAACCACAGCGCGACGCCGACGACCGCTCCGTCGTCGTCCTGGGCGACGTGGCCGAACAGGGCGGGGGACTCGCCGAACAGGCACGCCCGGAGCTGCTCCTCGGTGAGGTGCACCTCGGCCAGGGCCCGCTCGTAGTCGGCCAGCTCCCGGACCAGCCCCACGACCGCGGGGACGTCCTCCGGTCGGATCGGCCGCACCGTCATGAGAGCGCCTCCTTGACCGAGGCCGGCACGAACCGGGCCAGCGGGGTCAGCACCGGCACCAGCACCGGGGCGAACAGGTAGCCGTAGGCCAGCACGATGGTGGTGACGACCGGCGCCACCACGAGGGCGACGACGAGCACCGCGGCCACCGCCATCGGGCCGTAGGGCTTGCCGCTGCGCGGGCTGACCAGCGAGCGGAACGAGCGGTAGCGGACGTTGCTCACCATCAGCAATGCCGGGACCGCCATCACGAGCAGCACCCACAGCCGGTCGCGGCCCTGCATCTGGTCCCCGAACGCGAACACCGACGCGAGCACCACGCCGGCCGCGCCGGGGCTGGGCAAGCCGGTGAAGTACCGCTTGTCGGCGGTCGGGTCGATGGTGACGTTGAAGCGGGCCAGCCGGATCGCCGCGCACGCCACCCACAGGAAGCAGACCACCCAGCCCAGCAGGTCCCACTCGTCGCGGCCCTCGGAGAACAGCGTGAAGGCGACGAGCGAGGGCGCGAGCCCGAAGGAGACGAGGTCGGCCAGCGAGTCGAACTGCAGCCCGAAGGGGGTCACGGCGCCGACCTTGCGGGCCACGGCGCCGTCGACGACGTCGAAGAGCACCGAGAGCCCGATCAGGATCGCGGCCAGCCCGTGCTCGCCGCGGATGGACACCAGGATGGCGCCGAAGCCGCACCCCATGTTGGCCAGGGTGAACAGGCTGGGCAGGGTCGCCAGGGCGCGCCGGCGGGAGCCGCGGACGGACCCGCGGACGAACTCGACGGTGGCCGTGCGCCGTGTCGGCACCGCGCGCCTCAGCGGGTCGCGGGCCAGCGGGCGATGACGGTCTCGCCGCCCCGCACGCGCTGTCCCTTCGTCACGGTGAGCTCGCACTCGGGCGGCACGAAGACGTCCATGCGCGAGCCGAACTTCATCAGACCCATCCGCTCCCCGCTGTCGAGGTGCCGGCCGACCTCCGTGCGCGTGACGATCCGGCGGGCCAGGACGCCGACGATCTGCCGGAAGACGACCGTGCGATCCCCGTCGCGCAGCCACAGCTCGCTGCGCTCGTTGCGATGGGCGGACTCGCGCCGGTAGGCGGCCAGGAAGCTGCCCCTGCGGTAGGAGCTCTCGACGACCTCGCCGCGGTAGGGCGACCGGTTGACGTGCACGTCGACGACGGAGAGGAAGACGCTGACCTGCTGCCACTCGCCGCCGGGCGCGACGCCCTCCTGCGGCTCCCCGGCGACCATCACGACGCCGTCGGCGGGGGAGAGGACCTCGTCGGGCCCCGCGGGGGACCGGTCGCAGCGCCGGTCCGGGTCGCGGAAGAACAGCGCCATGTACGCCGAGAGCGCCAGGAACGGCCAGCCCGCCCGACCCAGGCCCCGGCGCCCGGTCACCCGGCCGGCGCCGGCCAGGACGGCAGCGGGGACCAGGGGTCCGGTGAGGAAAGGCCACCCGGCCCGGTCGATGCGCATCGTGGCTGAACCGTACCGGCCCGCGGGTCGGCCGGTCGGGGGTCGGCCTAGGCCGGCCCGGACACCCGGGCCGGATCAGCGCCCTGCTCGGAGTCGCGATCACGCGGGCTGCCGCCGTACCAGTCGAGGCACACCATCGTCGCGTCGTCCTGCAGGTCGTCGTTCGTGGCCCGCAGGATGGCCGAGCCCAGCTCCTGGACCACCTCGCGAGGATGGAGGTGGGCGCTCTCGGCCAGCGCTCGCGCGACGTCGAGGTTGACGGCGTTTCGCTCCTGCATGCCGTCGGTGAGCAGGACGATGCGGTCACCCGGCTCGAGCGAGAACTCCTGGACGTCGAAGGCCTTGCCCGGCACGACGCCGAACGGTGGCTCGATGCGCAGATCCACCTCCTCGACCGTGCCGTTGCGCAGGCGCAGCGGGAGCGGGTGGCCGGCGTTCACGATCGCGGCGGTACCGGCATGCAGGTCGATCCGCATCAGCTGCCCAGTGACGAACTGCCCGGGCGGCGCGTTCTCGGCCAGCGCGTCGTTGGCGTGCCCGGCCTGCGCCTCCAGGTCGAGCCCCTTGCGCCGTCCGTTGCGGAGGGCTCCGACCAGCAGCGTCGCGAGCAGCGCGGCGGACACCTGGTGGCCGACGGCGTCGGTGATCGAGATCTGCAGACAGTCGCGGTCCAGGGTGTAGTCGAACGTGTCGCCGCCGACGGAGCTGGCCGGCTCCAACCAGCCGGCGAGGGTGAACTGGCCGCCCTCGCAGGTGTAGGAGGCCGGCAGCAGGCGGCGCTGGATCTCCGCGGCCAGGGCGAACGGCGTGGACCGCTGGCCCCACTCGAAGACGTCCGTGTGCCTTCGGGCGGCGATGACGACGTAGGCGAGCGCGTGGGCGGCGCTCACGATGTCCGCGACCTCCGCCGCGGTGGGATGACGGCGCAGCAGTAGGTCGAGAAGACCGATGGCGTCCCCGCGGTCGGTGACCGGGACGATCATCCGGGCGCCGGCGTCCAGCGAATGGACGTCGGCCTGCTGCGTCCGCAGGACGCGGTCGTACACGGTCCCGGCGAGCGGCAGCGTCTCGGCCTGCTCGACGCCGTGCCTGCGGGCACCGTCGATCCGGTCGGTGGAGGTGAGGCGGACGACCGCCCGGCCGGTGAAGTCGGTGATCAGGAGGCTCGCCTCCTGCGCGTCCACCATGTCGCCGAGGGTGGACGCCACCGCCTGCACCGCCTCGATCGGAGGTGCGTTCTCGACCCTCTGCAGGAGTGCGCCGACGTCGATCACGAGGTGCTCCGAGCGCATGGGCGAACCCTAGGCGCACGCGCGACGGCACCTGGGTGGAGGACAGAGCACTGCCGGGTCGCCCGTGAGGACGACCCGGCAGTCGGCCCCGTCCCGAGGCTCGCCCCGAGCTTGCGAGGGATGAGGAGGACGGGGTATGTCCTCAGGCGGCCTTGGTCTCCCAGAAGATCTTGTCGATCTCGGCGATGTAGTCGAGCAGCTTCTGGCCCTCGGCGGGGTCCATGCTGCCCTTGCCGCCGGCGGCGCCGGCCTGCTTGGTGGCCTTGTTGATCAGCTCGTGCAGCTCCGGGTACTTCTCGAAGTGCGGAGGCTTGAAGTAGTCGGTCCACAGCACCCACAGGTGGTGCTTGACCAGGTCGGCGCGCGCCTCCTTGATGAGCACGCAGCGCATCTTGAAGACCTCGTCGTCGCTGGCCTGGTACTTCTCCTGGATGGCCTTGACGGACTCTGCCTCGATGCGGGCCTGGGCGGGGTCGTACACGCCGCAGGGGAGGTCGCAGTGCGCGGTGGCCTCCACGGCGGAGAACAGGCGGGTGAGACGCATGGAGATGCCTCCGGTTGTCGTGGAATGAGGTTCGTCTGCGACCCTACCCGCGGTGGGTGACGTCGACAGTGCGGGTGACCAGGGGATACCGCCCCTGGGCAGCGTCTGGGCGCTCGCCCGGGTGAGCGGCCCCTCCATGTCGCCGACCGTCGCCTCCGGCGACCGCCTGCTGGTCCGCCGGGTCCGCGACGCGGCGTCGGTCCGCGACGGCGACGTCGTGCTCGCCCGGTTCCCCGCCCGGCCCGACCTGCTCGTCGTGAAGCGGGTGCTCCGGGCCGTCGCGGGCGGTCACTGGGTACAGGGCGACAACCCGTTCGTCACCGACGACAGCCGGGCGTTCGGGCCCGCCGTCGTCGTGGGGCGCGTCGTCGTCCGGCTCTGGCCGCGGCCGGGACCGCTGCCCCCCGCGCCGGAGATCCTGGCCGGGTGAGTCAGCGCCCGCGCAGCTCCGCGTAGCGGGCCGTGCTCTCGGCGTACGTCGGCAGCACGCCCCGGGCCCGGGCCTCGGCCAGCGTGGGGGCCTCGCGGTCCTTCGCCGAGAGCTCGAAGTCGAGATCGGCGGGCCAGGGCAGGTCCAGCGCCGGGTCCAGCGGGTGGATGCCGAACTCCCGCGTCGGGTCGTAGCCGCTGGACACCAGGTAGGTCAGCGAGCTGCCGTCCGCCAGCGACACGAAGGCGTGCCCGAGGCCCTCCGCCAGGTACACGGCGCGCGGCTGCTCGCTGTCGAGGACGACGGCGTCGTGCACGCCGAAGGTCGGCGACCCGACCCGCACGTCGAGGACGACGTCGAGCACGCGCCCGGCGGGGCAGTAGACGTACTTGGCCTGGCCGGGCGGGACCAGGGCGAAGTGGACGCCGCGGAGGACACCGCGGGCCGAGACGCTGTGGTTGGCCTGGGCGAGGGGGAGCGCGTGTCCCACTGCCTGGGACACCAGATCCGCGCGGTACCACTCGGTGAAACGGCCACGCGTGTCGCCGTGCGGCACCAGGTCGAAGGCGTAGCTGTCGGGCACGGCCAGTTCGCGGATCTCCACGCGGGCACGGTAGCGGCAGGAGCCTCCGCGGCCCCGGTTACGCTCCTGCATCCATGAGCGGGATTCGGCGTGCGGAGAACGACCACCAGACCGACCGCTTCGCCGACGACCCGGCGTTCGGCGTGCACGAGGGCGGCAAGCTGCGGGTCGTGCCGACGCGGGCCATCGAGTCGATCGCGGACCTGTCGCTGACCTACACCCCCGGGGTCGCGCGCGTCTCCAGCGCCATCGCGGCCGAGCCGGCGCTGGCCCGCCGCTTCACCTGGGCCCCGCGGGTGGTCGCGGTCGTCTCCGACGGCACGGCGGTGCTGGGGCTGGGCGACATCGGGCCGGCCGCCGCCCTGCCGGTGATGGAGGGGAAGGCGTGCCTGTTCTCCGACTTCGCCGGCCTCGACGCGGTCCCGATCGTGCTGGCGACCACCGACGTGGACGAGATCGTGGACACGGTCGTGGCGATCGCCCCGTCCTTCGGCGGCGTGAACCTGGAGGACATCAGCGCCCCCCGCTGCTTCGAGATCGAGGCGCGGCTGCGCGAGCGGCTGTCCATCCCGGTCATGCACGACGACCAGCACGGGACGGCGATCGTCGTCCTGGCCGCGTTGCGCAACGCCGCGCGGGTGACCGGCCGGACGCTCGGTGACCTCCGCGTGGTCGTCTCCGGCGCCGGGGCGGCCGGGGTGGCCTGCACCAAGATCCTGCTCGAGGCGGGCGTCGGCGAGATCGCCGTGGCCGACTCCCGCGGGCTGCTGCACGCCGGCCGCGGTGACCTGACGGCGAGCAAGCAGTGGCTGGTCGAGAGCACCAACCCCGCCGGCCACGCCGGGACCATGGCCGACGCGCTCGCCGGCGCCGACGTCTACCTGGGCCTGTCGGGCGGGACGGTGCCGGAGTCGGCGATCGCGGCCATGGCGGAGGACGCCATCGTCTTCTCGCTGGCCAACCCGATCCCCGAGGTCGACCCGCAGATGGCGGCCCGGTACGCCGCCGTCGTCGCCACCGGGCGCAGCGACCTGCCGAACCAGATCAACAACGTGCTCGCCTTCCCGGGGGTGTTCCGGGGCGCGATCGACGCCGGGGCCACGAGCATCACCGAGGAGATGAAGCTGGCGGCCGCCGAGGCGATCGCCGGCGTCGTCGGGGACGACCTGCGGCCGGACTACATCGTGCCCAGCCCCCTGGACCGCCGGGTGGTCGCGGCCGTCGCGGACGCGGTCGCCGCCTGTGCCCGGGAGCAGCACGTCACCGTCTGACGGCGGGCCCGGGCAGGGCTCAGACCGAGCCGCTGCCGCCGAGGGGCCAGGAGTTCGTGCCGGGCGACCCGTGGACCCCGGTGCCCGCGGAGGGGGGCAGGTGCGGTGGGCCGGCGTCGGCTCCCCGCTGGCGACGGTTGGCGGCCAGCACCAGCACGAGCAGCAGGACGGCGGTGACGGCCGCGCCGATCAGCAGTTCCACGTCGGGCTCCAGGGGTGCGCGGGTCAGCCGGAGCTGACGAACCGGTCGACGATCGGGTCGAAGGCGTCGCGGACGTCGGTGTTGACCCAGATGAAGCCGACGGTGGCGACCATGAACAGAGGCACCAGGACGGCCTTCTCGATCACCGTGCCGGTGCGCATCGGGGAGAAGGCGAGCCGGGTCCGCCGGAGCAGCCAGAGCACGGGCAGCGGGATCCCGGCCGTGGTGAGGGCATCGCCGGCGATGTGGGTCAGCACCCCCAGGGCCACCGCCCAGGGAAGCCAGGTCGGTTGCGGGCTGTGCTCCAGCAGCCACCAGGCGCCCGTCCAGGACAGCGCGATGTTGCCGATGATCGTCGTCTCGGTGGTGCCCGGGATGACGAAGTGCAGCGCGTGCAGGGCCAGCCCGATGGCCAGCGCCATCAGCAGCAGGCTGGACCAGTAGGTGTCCGCCGCCAGGATCGCCAGCCCGCCGAGGGCCAGCGGCGCCAGGACGGCGTCGTGGGTGCCCCAGCGGTGGCCACCGGTGAGCCTCCCGACGAGCCCGGACGGGACATCGGTCACCGGCCCCCACATGTCCGAGACCGTCGATCCGCGGTGGTCGAGGTCGGGCAGCATGGCGAACCCGCCCGCGGCCGCGATCCAGGACATCTGCGCGACCGTGCCGTGTACCGGGGCCCAGGGGAGGGTCGCCGCCCCCGCGGCGAGGCCGGAGAGCGCATGCGAGTGACCGAGCATTCACCCAGCGTGCGCCTCCGTCACCCGCGGGTGACGGAGGCGCACCGGGTCAGTCGTGCACCGGGTCAGTCGTCCTCGACGTCGTCGGTGCCGCCGCGGGCCAGCCAGGTGGCCAGCCGCTCGACGGGCACCTCGAAGTCGGGGTGCTGGTCGACGAACGCCTGGAGCTGGTCGGCCAGCCAGGCGAGGGTGACCTGCTCCTCGCCCCGCCGCCCCGCCAGCTCCTCCAGGCCCCGGTCGGTGAAGTACACGGCCGACTACTCCGCGAGGGCCTCGGCGACGAGCTGGCGCTGCTCGACGTCGTGCACCTTCGCCGAGCCCACGGCCGGGCTGGCCGACGCGCGCCGGCTGACCCGCCGCAGCGTCCGGCCCGACGGCAGGTGCTCGGGGAGGTTGACGGCCATGAACTGCCAGGCGCCCATGTTCGCCGGCTCCTCCTGCACCCAGACCACGTCGGTGGCGTTCGGGTACTGCTCCAGCGCCGCGACGATCTGCTCGGCGGGCAGCGGGTAGAGCTGCTCGACGCGGACCACGGCGACGTCGCCGGTGCCCGCGGACTCGCGCTGCGCCATCAGGTCGTAGGCGACCTTGCCGCTGCACAGCAGCACCCGGCGCACGGCCGAGCCGTCCAGCGGCTTCCCGCCCACGCCCGGGTCGGGCAGGACCGGCCGGAACGCCTCGTCGGTGAAGTCCGCGACCGGGCTGACCGCGACCTTGGCCCGCAGCAGCGACTTCGGGGTGAACACGACCAGCGGCCGGTGCACGTCCGAGAGCGCCTGGCGGCGGAGCAGGTGGAAGTAGTTGCCCGGGGTCGTGCAGTTGGCGACGGTCATGTTGTTCTCCGCCGACAGCTGCAGGAACCGCTCGATGCGGCCGCTCGAGTGGTCGGGGCCCTGCCCCTCCAGGCCGTGCGGCAGCAGCATGACCACGCCGGAGCGCTGGCCCCACTTGGCCTCACCGGAGCTGATGAACTCGTCGATGACCATCTGGGCGCCGTCGACGAAGTCGCCGAACTGCGCCTCCCACAGCACCAGTGCCTTGGGGTTGGCCACCGAGTAGCCGTACTCGAAGCCGAGCGCGGCGTACTCGCTGAGCAGCGAGTCGTAGACGAAGAACTTCGCCTGCTCGTCGGTGAGGTTGCCCAGCGGCGTGTACTCCGCGCCGGTCTCCCGGTCGATGAGCACCGAGTGCCGCTGCACGAACGTGCCGCGCCGCGAGTCCTGACCGGCCAACCGGACGGGGACGCCCTGCATGAGCAGCGACCCGAAGGCCAGCAGCTCGCCCATCGCCCAGTCGACGCCGCCCTCGGTCACCATCGCCGCGCGCCGCTCGAGCATCTTCTTGAGCTTCGGGTGCGGCGTGAAGTCCGGCGGGAAGGAGACGTGCGCGTCGCCGATGGTCTTGAGGACCTCGGGGGTGATCGCCGTGGCCACCTGCGACTCGTGCGCGGTCCGCGGGTCCATGACCGGCTCGGGGCCGGAGGAGTCCTTGGCGTCGTGCGTCTCGGCGAAGGCCCGCTCGAGCTGACCGCGGTAGTCCTTGAGGGCCTCCTCGGCGTCCTCGAGGGTGATGTCGCCGCGGCCGACCAGCGCCTCGGTGTACAGCTTCCGCACCGAGCGCTTGCGGTCGATGATGTCGTACATCAGCGGCTGGGTCATCGAGGGGTCGTCGCCCTCGTTGTGGCCGCGACGGCGGTAGCAGACCAGGTCGATGACGACGTCCTTGCGGAACGCCTGCCGGTACTCGACGGCCAGCCGTGCGACCCGGACGCAGGCCTCGGGGTCGTCGCCGTTCACGTGGAAGATCGGCGCGTTGACCATCCGGGCCACGTCGGTCGAGTAGAGGCTCGACCGGGCGGCGGCAGGGCTCGTGGTGAACCCGACCTGGTTGTTGACGACGACGTGCACGGTGCCGCCGGTCCGGTACCCGCGCAGCTGCGAGAGGTTCAGCGTCTCCTGGACGACGCCCTGGCCCGCGAAGGCCGAGTCGCCGTGCAGCAGGACCGGCAGCACGGTGAAGCCGTGGTCGCCCTTGTCGATCATGTCCTGCTTGGCGCGCACGACGCCCTCGAGCACGGGGTTGACCGTCTCCAGATGGCTGGGGTTGCTGGCCAGCGAGACCGAGATCTCCGCGCCGTCCTTGAACGGGTTGTGGAAGGTGCCCTCCGCGCCGAGGTGGTACTTCACGTCGCCGGAGCCCTGCACCGTGCCGGGGTCGATGTTGCCCTCGAACTCGCCGAAGATCTTGGCGTAGCTCTTCCCGAGGACGTTGGCCAGCACGTTGAGCCGGCCGCGGTGCGGCATGCCGATCGCGACCTCGTCCAGGCCGTGGTCGGTGCCGGCGATCAGGACCTCGTCGAGGACCGGGATCAGCGACTCACCGCCCTCGAGGCTGAAGCGCTTCTGCCCGACGTACTTGGTCTGCAGGAAGGTCTCGAAGGCCTCGGCGGCGTTGAGCCGGCCGAGGACGTGCTTCTGCTTCTCCCGGTCGGGCTGCTCGTGCGCGACCTCGACCCGCGCCTGGAGCCACTCGCGCTCCTCGGGGTCGGTGATGTGCATGTACTCCACGCCGACGGTGCGGCAGTAGGAGTTGCGCAGGACGCCGAGGATGTCGCGCAGCGCCATCATCCGCTCGCCGGCGAAGCCGCCGACGGGGAACCTGCGGTCGAGGTCCCAGAGGGTCAGGCCGTGCTCGCGGATGTCGAGGTCGGGGTGGGTGCGCACCTTGAACTCGAGCGGGTCGGTGTCGGCCATGAGGTGGCCGTTGCGCCGGTAGGCCTCGATGACCTCGATGACGCGGGCTTCCTTGTCGATCTGCCCCTCGGTGCTGACCCGGACGTCGGGCATCCAGCGCACCGGCTCGTAGGGGATGCGCAGCGAGCGGAAGACCTCGTCGTAGAAGCCGTCCTCGCCCAGCAGCAGCCCGTGCAGGGTGCGGAGGAAGTCGCCGGACTCCGCGCCCTGGATCACGCGGTGGTCGTAGGTCGAGGTGAGCGTGATGATCTTGGAGATGCCCATGTCGGTGAGCGCCTCGGGGCTCATCCCCTGGAACTCGGCCGGGTACTCCATCGCGCCGACGCCGATGATCGCGCCCTGGCCGGCGGTGAGCCGCGGCACCGAGTGGTTGGTGCCGATCGTGCCCGGGTTGGTCAGGCTGATCGTCGTGCCGGAGAAGTCCTCCATGGTCAGCTTGTTGTTCCGCGCCCGGCGGATGATGTCCTCGTAGGCGGCCCAGAACTGGGCGAAGTCCATCTCCTCGGCGGCCTTGATCGAGGCGACCACCAGCGACCGCGAGCCGTCGGGCTTGGGCAGGTCGATGGCCAGCCCGAAGTTGACGTGCTCCGGCTGGACGTGCACCGGCTTGCCGTCGACCTCGGCGAACGCGCTGTTCATGTTCGGGAAGGCGTCCAGCGCCCGCACCAGCGCGTAACCGATGAGGTGGGTGAAGGAGATCTTCCCGCCGCGCGCCCGCTTGAGGTGGTTGTTGATCACGATGCGGTTGTCGGCCAGCAGTTTGGCCGGCACCGCACGCACGCTCGTGGCCGTCGGCACGGTGAGCGAGGCGTTCATGTTCTTGACGACGGCCGCGGCGGCACCGCGCAGCGGGGACTGCTTCGCCCCCGTTGCGGGAGCGGGCGCGGCCGGCTTCGGCGCGGGGGCGGCCGGCTGCTGCTGGTCGGTCCGGTCGGCGGCTCGGGCCACGACGGTGGCCTCGGTCTTCGGCTCGATCCGCGGGGCCGGGGCGGGCTCCTGCGCGGGTGCCTTCTGGGCCGGCTCCTGGGTCTTCGCGGGCTTCGCCGCCGGAGCGGGCTCGGCCGCCGGGCCGGGCGCCGGGGCGTTGTCGCGGACGCCGCCGTCGACCGGGCTGCCCGGCCGGTAGTCGGCGAAGAACTCGTGCCAGGCGTGATCCACGCTGGACGGGTCGGCCTGGTACTGCTGGTACATCTCCTCGACCAGCCACTCGTTGGTGCCGAACCCCGTCACCGGGGAGTGGGCGGAGGTCCGGGATGAGTTCTCGCTTGACACGGGGTCGAGTGCCTTCTTCGTCTCTGGGCTGCGTCTTCAGGGCATCGCTGGCTGAGGGGGCAGTCTACGCCCGTCCGGGTGAGCCGACCGGGCATGGCGACAGGGCGCGGCACGGGTCCCGCCCGGACCCGGGCGCACCCGCCCGGGAGCGGCACGCGGCCACTCCCGGGCGTGTCGCCCGGCTCAGACGACGTCGCGCCGGACCGCCAGCAGCGTCCCGAAGAACGCCGCGAGCAGGCCGTAGCCGAGCAGGACCAGGCCGCCCTGCCAGGCCTCCAGGAGGTCCGGGCCCTCGAAGGTCGCGGTGAGCGCCTCCAGCCCGCCCCCGGGCATCCACTTGTAGGCGCCGGCGGTGGCCGGCACCGACCGGATGATCGGCTCGATGACGAACAGGTAGACCAGCCCGCCGACGATCGCGCCCACCTGATTGCGCAGCAGCGCGCCCAGGCCCACGCCGATCACCGCGTAGATGACCAGCGCCAGCAGGGAGGCGGACATGGTCCCGAGGTTGTCGCCGTCGAGGGAGGGTGCCGCACCGCGGGCGCCGGCGTGGATCGCGACCACCACGTAGTTGACGACCACCACGACCAGCGCGAACGCGGCGGCGACCAGCGCGTAGGCGATCAGCTTGGCGATGACCACCTGGCCGCGGTGCGGCGAGGTCAGGAAGGTCGGCGTCGCCGTCCGGTGCCGGTACTCCTGCGTCATCCCGATGATGCCGAGGATGAGGAACAGGATGTTGGCGTTGGCCGCGGTGGAGAGGATCAGGTCCTCGTAGAGCGGCGTCCCGACCGCGGGCAGCCCGGACTCGTCCTCGCCGGCGAAGGCGGTGAAGAAGACCGCGAACGCGGCCACCATCACGACCGATCCGAGGAGCAGGCCGAGCCACACCTTGGTCGTGAAGAGCTTGGTCCACTCGGCGCGGACGAGGCGGATCATCGGGTTGCTCCCTGGGCGACCGGAGCGCCGGGGGTCGGAGCGGCGAACTGCTCCTGGCCGGCGGTGAGCTGGAAGTAGATCTCCTCGAGTCCGCTGGTGTGCGGCCGCAGCTCGTGCAGCTCCACACCCGCGGCGAAGGCCCGCGAGCCGATCTCGGGGGCCGAGCGGCCGGTCACGGTGAGCGCACCGTCGCCGTCCTGCGCCACCTGGGCGCCGTCACCGCGCAGGGCCTCGGCGAGCCGCCCCGCCTCGGGGCTGCGCACGAGCACGGTGCCGCTGCCCGCGGCACCCGCGCGCAGGTCGGCGATCGAGCCCTCGCGCACCAGCCTGCCGGCGCCCACGATCACGACGCGGTCGACGGTCTGCTCGACCTCGGACAGCAGGTGGCTGGAGACCAGGACGGTGCGGCCCTGGTCGTGGGCCAGGTGCCGGAGGAACCCGCGCAGCCACTGGATGCCCTCGGGGTCCAGCCCGTTGGCCGGCTCGTCGAGCACGAGGACGCCGGGGTCGCCGAGCAGCGCCGCGGCCAGGGCCAGCCGCTGCC